>Ga0307511_10000503_pt1 | contig 42058 bp, 44 predicted proteins | sample 13_EM_MG_FD_200266 | JGI IMG/M metagenome (GOLD analysis project Ga0307511, IMG submission 200266) | Populus trichocarpa ectomycorrhiza microbial communities from riparian zone in the Pacific Northwest, United States - 13_EM | ecosystem: Host-associated > Plants > Roots > Unclassified | place... | reverse complement strand
TCCAAGCGTCGCCAATACCGGCTACAAGCGCATCCAGTCCGGATGCCAACACGGATGCGCATGCACGATCGCACTTCGATTTTTGCGATTGCATGCACATATAAACCGATCCCCGTTTTCCTGATGTTGGTTCAAGCCTTGCTTCCTCACGTTCCCAGGATAACCCATCTTTCCCTACGTGGATACCCATTCATCGAGGATCTGGCAAAGATTCTTCCCAACTTCTTCATCTCCCCAATGCCAAACCTTACATCGTTGGAGCTCGAGCAGGACGAGGGATCAACTGATTTGTTCCCATCAAAGGCGGTCCACGAACCTCAACTCCTTCGGAACGTTTCGAAGCTCAAATCGCTCCATTTGACCGGGATCCCCCTCTACCACGTGCTGCACAACATCAAACCTCTTGTGGAGTTGACGCTCGCCGGCTACGCAGTCCCCTTCCAGAAATTTATCAGGTTCCTGAGATCAAACTCCAACCTCGAAATTCTTGATCTACAGGACCTGTCGTTCATCGATGCCCCGGTCACCGCCGGAAGTTTGGTTTCCTTTCCTCGACTCCAACGCCTAGAAGTCGAGTGCGAATTTGCAGCCGATACAAGGGCGTTGCTTTCCTGTCTATCTCTTCCCCGCCGCATCAATATAGAGGTTCATCAGGCTGGTTCTAACCGGTGGACATTGGCCTCGTTCCTACCTTCTCCCTCCACACATATCCAGGACCTGCTTGTTCCCATAACCGTCCTCAAGTACTTGCCTTCCCCGGGGAGACTTCACCTATCCGGAAGAAATGGGTCATTTTCTTTCGACAGTTACAACCCCCCGCAGGAACTTGACGAGGAATTCAATCTGTTCTCCACTGGCACCGTCCGTGAATTCCATTTGTACCTTAGACCGCTTGTCCCGGGCGTTGGAGCGACTACCGGCGTTGGAAGCCCTCGTCATTTCCGATAGCTATCTCAAGCCCGAATTCTTCTCTGCGTTGGCGGAGAAGCCAACGTTATGCCCATCACTCAACACCATTGCATTCCGCAACTGTGAGGTGACCTCCGATGTGGTCGATGAGCTGAAGAGGATATCGGCGGAACGAGCGAACACAACCGCTGCTCGCTTACACAGAATAGTCATTATCAATCACACGCGCAACTTGCCGGATTGTGAGCTGGTCTGGGAGCTCCAAGAATTCGTACCACGGGTGGATGTCGCGATGGGTGAAGAGCTTCCGGATTTGTTGTAGTATGTACGATTCTCCAACGGCTGACGTTTAACTTTTGGGTACGCGTAGTAGCTATTGTGTGAAGTAGAATGCATTTAAATTTTTCGCCACGGGGGAGCGGACGCTACTTCAAAGTTCCCGGGGTGTCGATACAGGCATTTGGTTGCACAACTGGCGCGTTGGGCCCGAGGCAATTCGAGATCATCCACGATACAAATGTTTGGGGGCGGAGTGGTTTATACCGGCGCTCCGCTGAGGGCGCCGCAAGGCAGTATACTCATGGGCTGGAGTACGGGGGAGAACGATGACTTGGGACGCTGGACAGACAGGAGCAGGTCCCCGCGCTGCCACTTCAGCACGGCCACATCTGCCCACAAGTCTCGGGGCGGCTGTGACTCGGGGTTGTTCACGGTCAAAAGCGCCCAGGAAACCGCTGTATCATATGTAAACCTCACGTCCGGGTTACATGTATGAATCTTCCGCAGGCGTGGAGGGGAAATGGAGTCACGACGACATGATGAGGAAACCATTCCATTGCACCAGAGGCAATCACGGCAGAGACCACCCGCAAAGACGAAGAACGTGTCATGGATAAGTAAAGACCGCAGAGGGTGTTACCTGCGTTGTTGATTCGTGGCAATGAATGCAATTTGAATGCCGCGGGTCGATGCGTGGGAACGATGGTGGTGCGCGGGGGATCAAGACAGACAGGCCGCTGTGGTCGTCGTCAACAGTCTACTCCCAAGTCCCCCGCTACCACCATGATTCCTGATATCGCCTACGAGCTCTCCGCCGAACAGCTCATCGTCGTATTGAACAAGAAACTGTCTATGGAATTTCCAAAATTACAGCCGATGATGCCTACGGCCACGTTGGTAGCCGAGGTCTGCACAACGATTCGAAGGGGAACGGCTAAGTGCTGATTATATCACCTGTAGATTGATGCCCTGGAGAAACGGCTCAAAGAGATGCTGCGCGGGGTGACTCACATGAGGAACCCTCTTCGACCAGGAAATCGTCTCCCTCCTGAAATCATTGTCCTGTGTGCCGCCTTCATCCCCCACACCGATCCGAAGCCAATCGTCTCCTTAACACACGTCTGCCGATACTGGCGTGGAGCCATCACTTCTAGTCCTGGGAATTGGACGTTGATAGGCAGTAGATGGAAGCGACTCGTCCCTCTGTGTCTAGAACGCGCAGGGGTAGCCCCTCTGACCGTCGATATCTCGATGACGCGCCTCGAACAGGGTGATAACTTCGTTCAGGCGTTGCTTCCTCACGTCTCTAGGATCTCCAATCTTTCCCTGACTGGGTATCCATCCCTCGAGAACGCAGCAAACATTCTCTCTTCACCGATGCTCAATCTTACTTCATTAAAATTCAAATCGCCTAATTGGACCAAAATCCGCCTCTCCCCTGTACTATCCAACATCAAATCTCTTGTGCAGCTGGAGTTCATCCGCTGCGAGTTTTCATTCAGGGGTTTTATCGGGTTCCTGGAATCAAATCCCCACCTTGAAATCCTCGATTTGGACATCTCGTTTAGTGCTACTACCCCAGTGTTAGAAAGAGGGGTCTCACTTCCTCGACTCCGACGCCTAGCACTTACCTGCAACCCAACCGACGCAAGGGCGTTATTTTCGTCCTTACTCCTTCCCCGTGGCATAAATATAGAAGTCCATGGGCGGAGCTCGTCTGATGGCCTGACCTCGTATCTACCTTGTCCTTCCACACTCATCGAGGACCTACTTGCTCCCATACCCACCATCAAGTACTTGCGTAACAATGGGCAGATGCACCTATCCGGCAATAATGGGTCATTTTCTTTTTACAGTCACGCAATGCCACAGAAAGTTTACGAGGAACTCGATCTGTTTGCAACTGGCGCCGTCCGTGAGCTCCACCTCCACTTTTACAGCGAGGATCCCCTGTCCTTGCTGTTGGAACGACTACCGGCCCTGGAAGCTTTTGCCATCTACCGAGCCAGTTGTTCCCAGAGTCTATCTGCGTTGGGGGGGGAACCACCGTTATGCCCATCGCTTAAAACCATCGCGTTCCTCGATTGTTGGAGGCTCCCAATCGACCAATTGGAAGGGGTATTAGCGGAGCGAGAACACTCGATCGCTGCTCGGTTGCATCGAGTAGTGATCGCCATTGATAAGGGCGACTTTCCGAAATATGACCTCGTTACCCGACTCCGAAAGCTTGGACCGCGCGTGGACTTCATGATGGGCAGCAAGCTTCCAGACTTGTTGTAGCATGTACAAACCTCCAACGTTAAAATATTTTAATACACAAGTTTCAGGCACATGGCGTGGGAGCTATCGGCGGATACCGTATGTCACTGTGTTTCGGTACGGGAAGATGCAAGTATTGAGGGAAGCTCCAATAAAGGTCCTCAACTCGTGCAACCAGTGTGTTGGGGGCAATTCGAGATTGCCCGGGATAAGACATCAGATATGCGCCGGGGGTGGCTGCCGCACCCCTGTCATCGTGTCCTCATGGTAAGCCGCTGGCAACCTCTCCATCCCTGAACTCTTCCGTCTTTTGAACGAAAAACTTCACATGGAATGTACTAGGCTACAAGACCCGTCTCCCTCCTGCCGTTTCTGCCGCCTCGACGGAACCCGAAGTGAGCAAATCTCTACCAGCTTATCTCGGCGGCGCAATCTTAGTCAACCCCCTGGATCCAGAGTCTTGGAGCGAGAGTGCACGACACCCCGAAGTTAATCCCCACTCCGCACAACCTGTTACAGCTGGTGAATGGGTTGCCGCCGGAGCTCCCCATGATGGAACCATTCCATCCACCAAAATGAATCACGGCAAAGAGCATCCCACAAAGACGAGGAACTTGTCATAGGTAAGGAATGGCGTTACCTGTGTCGTTTGTTCGCGGGATTGAATGAAATTCGAAAGCCGTGGATCGAGGCGTGGGAATGATACCCGGCGCGGAACGTTGTTTGCCTCAGGGGAAAATCGCAGTGGTCGTCATTATCGGACTACTTCCAAGCCCCTCTGCTACCACCATGACTCCTGATATCGTCCTCGAACTCTCCGTTGAACAGCTCATCAGCGCCTTGAACAAGAAACTGACCGTCGAATACACCAAAGCACAACCAACAACGGCTCCCGGTGTGGCTACATTGGCAGCTGAAGTACGGCTCAGCGAACCACAGAGAAATCGTCGAGTACTGACAACATCATCCGTAGATCGACGCCCTGGAGAAACGAGTAAAAGAGATTCTGCATGGCGTGGCCTGCTTAAGGAACCCTCTCCGACCAGTAAATCGTCTCCCTCCTGATCTCGTCACACGTTGCGCGGCCTTCGTCCCCCATATCGATCCGAAGCCAATCGTCTCCTTGACCCACGTCTGCCGATACTGGCGCGGAGCCATCATTTCTAATCCTAGCAGTTGGACCCTAATAGGTCATGGATGGAAGCGATTGGTCCCCATGTGTCTGGAGCGTGCAGGGGTAGTCCCTCTGACTGTCGACATCTCGATGACGAGCCTCGAGCAGGACGGTGACTTCGCTCAGGCGTTGCTTCCTCACATCACTAGGATCTCTAGTCTTTCCCTGACTGAGTGTTCGTCCCTCGAGAACATGGCAAACTTTCTCCCCTCTACAATGCTCAATCCAACCGTATTGAAGCTCAAAGCACCCCATGCGGCCGAAATCCACCTCTACCCTGTACTATCCAACATCAAATCCCTCGTGGAGCTAAAGCTCAGCATCTACACGGTCCCTTTCGACGAGTTTATCAGGTTCCTGGAGTCAAACCCTCACCTCAAAATCCTTGATTTGTGCATCTCGTTCCCCAGTACCCCGGTATTGACTACCCTAGAAAGAGGGGTCTCCCTTCCCCAACTCCGACGCATAGCGCTCACCTGTAGCGCAGCGACCACAAGGGCGTTGCTTTCGTCCTTACTTCTTACCCGTGGTATAAATATAGAGGTCCGCGAATGGGACTCAGGTGGTGACTTGACCTTGTGTCTACCTAGTCCCCCCACACTCATCCAGGACCTACTTGCTCCAATAACCACTGTCAAGTACTTGTGTCACGAAGGGTGGCTGCATCTATCCGGCAAAAATGGGTCATTTTCATTCTACAGTGCCGGTCAGGCGATATCAAGAAACCCCCGTGTGTTCGATCTGTTTGACACTGGCACCGTCCGCGAGTTCCACCTCTCCTTTTGCGACACTGGCCACCTGTCCCCGCCGCTGGAACGACTACCGGCCTTGGAAGCTTTCGTCATCTACCAAACCGGTTATCACCAGGGCCTGTCTGCATTGGCGGAGGAACCAGAGTTATGTCCATCGCTTAAAACCATTGTGTTCATTGATTGTTTTGGGTTCCCAATCGAGAATTTGAAAGCGGTATTGACGAAGCGAGAGCACTCGAACGCCGCTCGGTTGCATCGAGTAGTGATCGCCAATCGTACGTGCGACTTTCCGAAACATGGCCTGGTCACCCAACTTCGAATGCTTGTACCACGTGTGGACTTTATGATGGGCGGCGAGCTTCCGGAGTTGTTGTAGCACGTACAAACTTCCAATATTGAAATATCCTTCAAATAATACTCAACTTTTGGGCACATGGCGTGGGACCTACCGGCTGATACCGTACGTCACCGTGTGTTTTGGTACGGAAAGATGCAAGTATTGCTGAAAGCTCCAGTACAGACCATCAATTCGCGCAACCGGTGTGTTGGGGGCAATTCGAGATTGCCCGGGATATAAAACGCCAGAGATGCACCGGGGGTGGGCCTAGCCGTGTGACAATCAGATCAATCATCATTTCACACCTGCCACACTCTGTCATCGTATCCTCATGGTAAGCCGCTGGCAACCTCTCTATCCCTGAACTCCTCCGTCTTTTGAACGAAAAGCTTCACCTGAAATGTACCAGGTTACGAGACCCGTCTCCTTCCTGCCGTTTCCACCCCCTCGCTGGAACCCGAAGTGAGTAAATCTCCACCAGCTTATCTTAGCGACGGCGCAATCTCGGTCAACCCCCTAGATCCAGAGTCTTGAAGCGAGAGTGCACAATATCATGAAGTTAACACCTGCTCCGCACAACCCGTCACAGCCGATGAATAGGCTGCCGCCGGAGCTGGATCCTCTCTCGCGTGGCTCGATGAACTCTCGACAAACGCGAGGGATTTCAGGTTGATTATTCCATTGGCCCACGTGTGTCGATACTGGGGCAAGTACATCAACACTACCCGCCTACGATTTAGACATTGATATCCAACAGGAGCAAGTACTTGGCGGCGCTGAACCTGGAACTGTGCAAGGCAACTCCTCTGGAAGTCGACCTTCCCGTCAGCAACCGTGGGTTCTTTGACGTCTCGTTACCCCGTGTCCAAAATGTTGGGCCGTTGACTGTCAACTGGTTTTCTTCCATCGAGGAGCTGGTCCAGGTGCTTCCAAAATTCACACCGTCAACCCCCAATTATCACCAATTACTAACTCTGCGCGCTACGAGGGCCAACGGGGCCAGTCCGCCGACCCGTCTGGATCGTTAGCAAGTACCATCAAATATCGTCGCTTGCAACGTGTTCCTCTCTATCCTTCATTCCTCCGTCTTAGATCTCTCACAAAGGTGATCCTCATCGATCCCCGGTTCAACCTCCACTTGGACACCCTTTCGACCCGTTTGCTCAAGACTGCGGGCTTGGGCGTTTCGTTTGAAAACTTTCCCCCCAGAATTCGCAGCTCGGCGCCACGATCTGGAACCGACTTCAATAGTTATGGGTACGCTTCATCAATGCGATGGACGGCAAGCTGCTGATCTCCAGCATAGCACTTCAGAAAGGCACACATCTCGACATTTTCCACTACAACTGATCAACAAAATATGGGAGTAAAAAGGACTACAGCAGCCCACCCCATCGTCATGTAGAGCGCAAAAATCGACGGTACGTCTCACCACCACTAAATGTTAAACGACCAGCGGCGACGTACTGGCCACAAATCTGACGAAATAACGGGTCACCCACCCTCCATGATCCCATAACGAGGGTCCACGCCCGCTCTAGGAACGGCAGTAGTGCCTCCAGAAAGTGCCGAAACTAATGTTCTCGTGGTCCGGTTCGGCAAAAATTCGACGAACGCGAACGCCGAACTTAACCGCTGTCTTTGAAGACTCTGACCTCGCGTTCGGTTTAGGTTCGGGTGCTCTTGGTCCGGTTCAGGTTCGAACGTCGAACGTGTCATAAATCCCGACTAAGTAATATTTGTACACCCAAGCCATACTTTGAGTTTCGTTCACTTCCTTTTCAGTCGGGAGTTCCTGACAATATTTCTCCTTACAATATGCCTCGACAAACTGCAGGCTCCCGAAGGTTCTGGTAGATACTTTACCACAGCATCTGTCACCCTCAAGACCCGCGCTCAAGAACGTTCGCCCCTGCAAGAGTGTTATAGTGTTGTACTACGTGGTGTTGAGTTAGAATTGACATCAAATTGAACATTTAGTTACACAGACCTTCAACCATGTCGATACTGGACGGCTGGTGGGGACAAGGGGTTCTGATGCAGGTACTTACTGGTTCAGCTTGTCGTGAGGGTTGAGGACCTGTGAATTATCCCGGGTCACCCGCTGCTGCCGTGCTTCGATTATTCTCTTCCCCAAATGGCGTGGGCGTCAGAATCGGAGGTTTCAATCAGGGGAGAATGAAGACCAGGACGTGTGGGGAAAATCCCCCCACCGCTCTGGGAAGTCGTGGAGTCCACAAGGGTGGTGTGTTTGGGGGTTACCGGGTTGTCTGTCGTGCTTTAGACCCGTGACTGCCTGCTTGGGCAGATCAATATCATAGAGTTTTATCCTAAAATATACTAAGGTACACCCGACGGGTTCGAACGCGTTCGGCGAGCCCAACTTTGGGGCGAACACGAACTGAACACCGAGAGAACGTGGTGTGAACCGGACCGGGCGTTATGGCACTCGGCTCCCGTCGGCCACGTTCGCGTTCGAACTCGTGTTCGGCGGGTTCAGAACCGAACCACGAGAACATTAGTCGAAACGCCATTCGATGGGTCTCCCGGATGGGCAAGGTCGAATACATCGCCCGCCGCGGACTCCGATGCGGGGTCAAGGTTATTCGCGTCAGGGGTTGTCGATCGACACATAAGGCGCAAATTGTCCACTCCTAAGGCCCCCCTGCTACCACCATGACTCCCGATATCATCCTCGAGCTCTCCGTTGAACAGCTCACCCGCGCCTTGAGCAAGAAGTTGACCATCGAATGCACAAAAGCGAAATCAATGATGCCCCCTATGGCCATGTTGGTGGCCGAGGTACGGTTCAGCGGACCGAAGGGAAATCATTGAGTGCTAACGAGATAACCTGCAGGTTGCCGCTCTGGAGAAACAAGCCAAAGAGTTTCTGCACAGGGTGACCTGCTTGTGGAACCCTCTTCGACCAGTAAATCGTCTCCCTCCTGAAATCCTTGCCCTGTGTGCTGCCTTCGTCCCCCGCACCGATCCGAAGCCAATCGTCTCCTTGGCTCACGTCTGCCGATACTGGCGCGAAGCCATCACTTCTAATCCCGGGAGTTGGACATTGATAGGCAATAAATGGGAGCGATTAGTCCCCCTGTGTCTGGAGCGTGCGGGCGTAGCCCCTCTGACCGTCGATCTCTGGATTGGGGGTCTCAAGCGTAAATTCGTCCATGCGTTGCTTCCTCACGTCACTAGGATCTCCAGTCTTTCCCTGACTGCGTGTACATCCCTCAAGGACATGGAGGACTTTCTCTCCTCACCGATGCTCAATCCTACCTCATTGAAGTTCAAATCACCCTATTGGCCTGAAATCCACCTCTACCCTATACTATCCAACATCAAATCTGTTGTGGAGCTAAACCTCACCTCCTACAAGATTCCTTTCAAGGAGTTGATCAGGTTTCTCGAATCAAACCCTTGCATCGAAAGACTCGAACTGTTCATCATGTTCACCAATGCCCCGGCGTTGACCACCCTAGAAAGAGCGGTCTCCATTCCTCGGCTCCGACACCTGGCGCTCACCTGTTACAGTAACCACGCAACCGATGCAAGGGCGCTGCTTTCATCCCTATCTCTTCCTCGTGGCATAAATATAGAGATCCACGAGGCTGAACACGAGTCGCGTGGTGATTTGGCCTCGTTTCTACCTTCTCCCCCCACATTCATCCAGGACATACTTGCTCCCATAATTACCGTCAAGGACTTGTGTTTCGAGGGGCGGCTGCATCTGTCCGGCAACGATGGGTCATTTTCTTTCCACAGTCCCAAAGTGTCAAAGAACCATTATGAGTATTTCGACATGTTCGCCACAGGAGCCGTCCGTGAATTCCACCTACACCTTGGCTGGAGAGACCCCCCGCCCTTGCTATTGGAACAGTTACCAGCGTTGGAAGCTCTCCTAATCAACCAAACGCGTCCTCGTCGCGGGCTACTGTCTGTGTTGGCAGAGGATCCAGTGTTATGCCCATCGCTCAAAACCATCGTATTGTTCAATTGTTTGGAAACTGACGCAGAAATCAAACAGTTGGAAGAGATATCGGAAAAGCGAGAGCACTCAATCGCTGCTCGGTTGCATCGAATAGTGATCGTCAATCATACGCAGGACTTTCCGAAACTTGATAGTGTCTCTCGGCTTCGAATGCTTGTACCACGCGTGGATTTTGTGGTGGGCAACGAACTTCCGGACTTGTTGTAGTACGCATGTATTCAATATTTTAATGTTCAACGCTCAGCGTTCGGGCACATGTGGGAGCTGTCGGCGGATATATGCCACTGTTTCGGTACACGGGGAAGTATTGCCAGAAGCTCCGTGGTACCGATACAAGTCCCCGATTCATGAATCACGATCATTCGTCTTGGACACCAGCCAATCCCCCCCTCCCACCCCACCTCCACCAGCTTATCTCGGGGACGGCGCAATCCCAGTCAACCACCTAGATCCAGAATCTTGAAGCGAGAGCGCACGATATCCTTAAGTTAATCCATATTCCGCACAACCTGTTACAGCCGGTGAATAGGTTGCCGCTGTAGATCCATTCTCACTCGACAAAAACGCGGGGGACTCCGGATAGATTATTCCGTTGACCACGTGTGTCGATACTGGCGCGAGTCCATCAACTCTGCCCTCGAGATGTGGAGATTGATATCCAACGGAAGCAATTCCTTAACAGCACTGAGCCCGGAACGGTGTAAGGCAACTCCTCTGGAAGTCGTGCTCGACCTTCCCGCCAGCGACCGTGGGTTCTTCGACCTCCTGTTACCCCACATCCAAAACGTTGACGTTGGGCCGTTGACCGTCAGCTGTTTTCTTCCATCGAGGAACCGGCCCAGGTAATTATCTCCGATCGTTCACTCTGCACGCTACGAGGGCCAAACGGGGCCAGTCCGCCAACCGTTTGGATCGTTAGTAAGTACCATCGAATATCTTTACTTGGAATATTTCATGATCCCATAACGAGGGTCCTCGTCCGCTCTAGGGATGGCGGCGGTGCCTTCAGAAAATGCCGAAACGCGTACGACTGGTTGGAACCGAATACTCAGGCTCCGGTTCCCGCGGACGTGTACTTTCCATCTTGAAGGTTCTCCCGGATGGCAAGGTCGAATGCATCGCCCGTCCCGGAGGTGGTGCCGCTTTCGTTGATACCGCACGCTGCGCCTTGTTGGCTCTTGGCAATCCCTCTTTCGTCAGGCTGGCAAGCAAGAGGGTGGGCATCCTAACCTAATTATTACCTCGATTTTCTTTACGGGGTTCGAACGATCGTAACTCGCTGCAAAACATAGGTTTCCATCAATATTCCCATTCCATGAACGGTCAAAAACAGTCAAGCAGGGTGCTTCCTAAGATACTGTACGCCTGATGACGATTGGAAATACGCCTGGATGCGGCGATGAGATGTGGGAAATGATGTGACCAATGATATCCGTACCTCCAGTTTGCAGGCTATACGCTCCTCGACCAACCACTCTCAGCAGAGCACTGATGAGTCCATTATGAGATGTGATAGAAACGTCTGGTGGCAAGTAAATATATTTCGGATGAGCCCGCGCCGTTCACACTCACAGGTGTCTACGGGATATTGTTGCCAAATGTCATCAAGAACGGACCGGGCCCTTGCATCAATGTGATCTGCAGTCTCTCGGTTGTCAGCAGTCCAAAGCTCATCCTGTGATGTGAGGGTATTACTTGCATCAATTCTCTGGAGTGGGAGGTGACTTACCTCTTCGGTAAACCCTTTGTTGAATGTGAACGACGGAAAGTTGCCCGCGATCCAGGACTTGGGATGACGCTTATCGCAGGTGTGCAATCCATAGGCCTCGCGACAATTCTACTCGGGCAGATGGTAAATCAAAAAGAGGTCAAGCCTCGCCGGCGGGACCTTACCTCAGCGATAAGGACCTTGTGAGCTGGATGCGAGAGACCGTGGTGGGACCAATTCTGAAGTGTGATACCGGTCCACGTAATCTCGAGGGTGCGCAAAGCCCGGGTGAGGGGGCTGGAGTATAGGACGGTCGGAATCTGAATTCCAGAAGGTATCTGGGGATTTGTGAGACCTCGTGTTTCGGGCAGGGTTCGCGGGAGTCCCACCTCGCCTAACCACTTGTCGTGGACGGCTTGCGCTCGTTGAACCCCGTCCGGGGTCAAAAGTGCATCGGCTGGAACTCCAGTTCAGGAAAATGTCTCGTGCTGGTATGCGGAGTTGCTCACGTCCCCAAACGAGCGTGCCGTCCCCATCCAACTTGGACCAGTAGCTAGAGAGGCGATGAGATAGGTGGGTTTTCCACGGGGATCGTTAACTCACTCATTCCATGCCTATGGGGAAGAGGAGTTAGGGTGGTGTTCACCGGGAGGATATCCAATCACGATGCTCACCGGGGTACCGTATTTCGCTTCTGCAACGTTATCTGCGGACCGACACGTTGGACACGGAGATGTGGTGTGAACGAACGCGACCTACGGTACCCTTCACCATGCCTCCCCAAAAAGAACACCTTGATCGAATCGTTCGATCCACCTTTCAAGTCCAAAGCCTCGACGCCGAATGCGAAATTTGGCCAGTGCCCAATACTCGAATCGAGTAAACCAAATCGATCTGGTAGCTGGAAGTGACAGTTGGTCCTTAGGTCTCAGCTCCTGGCTGGTGAAATTGTTCTACGCACCGCACCAATCGCGTTGGGGTCTGCACTAGGGTCATCCTGGGCGAAAAATCCGGGGACGTAGGCGTAGGTGACGTTTTGCGCCGTTGCCCGGACGGCCAGCAAAACTGCAGGAAGGATCAATGAGCACAGCATGGGGAGGTGAAAGAAGGGTGGCTACGGATGCCCCTTCTTCCAGACAATTGACCCTTTATCTTCTCCTGAGGCTAACTGGCAGCGAAAGTTCTCAATTCCAACGCTGAGGCACGTTCGTGGTGGCTCAACTGAATTTGGAACATGAACGTTAACATTGAAAGCGCTGATTGGATCAGCGGGGCTTCGTTCTCCCTCCCCCACGTCGTTGCACGGCGCGCCTGGACAACCCAACCCTCCCCAGGATGTCGCCCTGCACGTTGGCCGACGGGGAACGAGACTACGCTAGAACTGTGCCCCATCGGTTACAAGCCAGATGTGCACGTGCGTTTTCCCTGATTGACCACATCCTCTAGACAGAACACTCAACCATACGCTGTCCAGGTGGTTATGACGGATGCGGACGCGGCGATGTTACGCGCAGGTAGAATTCCCCATGGATACTCGGGTTTGCGGGAACTGGGTGGTTGTGTATCCTTCAGGGCTGGTACCGGTGGTTTCACAGACCGTGCACGCGGACACCGCCAAGGGCTCAGTTGACGGAAGTAACCACGCGGTCACTTATATCTCCCATCGCACGTGAACCCTACTTCCTCCCCCGTGATGTAGGCCGACTCTGATGCGGTGTTCGAGAATCCAGGTATCACACATCATCGTCATGGAGTCAATGAACCCAAGCTCTAATGGTTATATATCACCTTCGCTCGGTACCTTGGGCCGAACTAGCGCTGTGGTAACCCAAAGCTCCACGACCCACCATTTCAATGCACCTCCGGTGGCAATCGCGGTGGCCACCCACAATGGTCGTGTAGTGGGCACCTGGGGACCAATTCCACAGGAGCTTATGGAACACGGATCACCAACCCCCCCCCCCCCCCCCGAGGGTTCTCTAGATCCCCAGCAAATTTCGGAGTTCCTCGTTCCTGCCAATCAGCCAAACATACGCGCCTCTCCCACTCAAGAACCGGTGACCCTAGCCCTCACGATGGGACAGGGTTGCTGGTCACCAGTCACCGGTCACCCATCAGATGATCCTTCACTACCTGGCATCACCAAAACTACGAAGCACATCTTCCCTGCTTTCCTCGCCCGACTTCTCCAGGTCAACTTCCGTGCAAGCAGATCCGTCACATATGGCGGGGAATCTTGTCGTGTTTGGCCTGTGGGAAAACAACTTACAGCGGTTTTGCTGATCCGGTATGTAAGGTCCCGCTCTCGTACAATCCATCTGATTCCACGTGCTCACGAGTAGATGGTCTGTAGCTGCGTATCCATGTCGTGGCCATATGGATGCGCATTGTGTTTCTTGGACGACGCAGAATATAGAATGATCGCATTAGTTGTTTCGATCAGACACGATCAGTTGCGTTCTCTCCACACCGGCGGTCGGGTGGGACTTCGGCCGTACCACCTCCAGGAATCGAAGCGGCCTTATGGTTGCTTTATAAAGCTCAGACTTCCCCACCGGTGGAATAATTCTCCCTGTCCCACCCCTCGTCACTCTTTACCGGTCCAAGATGCGTTTGCTGATCGCCTCCTTGTCGCTCCTCGCGGCGCTATCCGTCTTCGCTGCCCCCGCCGACTCAATAACTCTCGAGAAACGACAAATCCAGACCATTTCACCTGGGGCTGTCGCGGCCTTCAAACCATATAGCTTCTACGCTGCTTCTGCTTACTGCAACCCATTCGTTCTCAAGACATGGACTTGTGGAGGTGCGCGAAAGGAGATCCTACCGCTGCTGTCTTGATTCTCACGGTCACTCCCACCGCAGCCAACTGTAACGCTAACTCTGGCTTCCGGCCCATCGCGGCTGGCGGTGACGGAGGGCTCGTGCAATTCTGTGTGTGTTCTCTGAGCAGCCTTGTGCATGACCACTGAGTCGAGATCACAGGGTATGTTGGCTACGATCCATCCTTGGCCACCATCATCGTTGGTCATCAGGGCACGAACGCCGAGAAAATGTACGAATTTATCAGCTGTCTTCCATTAATTGTTATTCCATGGTGTACTGATGGTTCCCCGCTTGCTCTTAGAATTCCAATCCTTACCAACGTCAACATCGCTTTCGATAACTTGGATTCGTCCCTCTTCCCTGGCGTCAGCTCGTCCGTGAAGGTTCACGACGGGTTCGGCGAGGCTCAAGAACGGTGCGTTCTGTCACCGGGTTAGCTTGGAAGCGTCCTCTTAGTTTGTCCACAGCTCTGCACGGGATGTCATCGCTGCGGTCAAGACTGCCATTACCACTTACGGAACGAAGACCATCACCGTAGTGGGGCACTCCCTTGGTAAGTCCTCCATGGCTCTGCGGTGGATAGAGTCCCTAAACGCGACCCTCAGGCGCCGCTATCTCCCTCATCGACGCGCTCTATTTAAAGATCAACATACCGGACAGTACCGTTAAGTTCTACGGATACGGAATGCCTCGCGTGAGTGGCGTTTTTACAACGTTCCACTGGTCCTATCTCAACACCGCTGTACCCTCCCGTTAGGTCGGAAACCAAGAATTTGCAGATCTCATCGACAGCAGATTGGATTACTTTGTCCGTGTCACAAATCTCAAGGACCCGGTTCCGATCATCCCAGGAAGGTTCTTAGGGTACCACCACCCGTCCGGGGAGGCCCACATCGATGATGGCGGCAGCTGGAAACAGTGCCCCGCCCAAGATAACACTGACAAACAATGCAGCATTGGTGATGTCCCTAATATCCTCGTCGGTAACACCAAAGACCACTCTGGTCCCTACGATGGTGTTACCCTGAAGTGCTAGAGCTCGTGTTTAACGAGGTGGCTCATGGAGAATTTTTATAATAATTGAACGAACCGGGACCCCCCCTCCCCCCACTACGCTCCTTTCCCCTATACCCCTACGATAGTTATAATACGAAATGAATCTATAAATTGCACAACGAATACCGAACGTGAGGTGATGATCAAGAACTGTAGGCATCAGCACCCACGCAAGTGAGCTCCTACTGCTGCGAATGGGAGAGAGGGTGGATCCAACTGGAATCCCAGGGGTCCTCAAAAACGAAGCTTTCAAATCGTCGGCGATCGCTCTTTGATGACCATCAATCTCAGATGGATGGTGGAGGGCAACCGGGGATGTGTGTATTCATAGGCATTGGGCACCCCTCACTCCGTAGTACCTCCGGTGCGGTGATCCTTTTCTTTCCAAGCAGTTCAGTCCATCCACAGCCGGTTTCTACCGCACCAGGCAACGAAATGTACCAGATGTGTTAACCGATTAGACCCACTCCAGACTGTTCCCCCCGGATGTAAAGTCATTCATCCAGAGGAAAGCCCCTCACTCTTCTGCGTAAGAGGCTGATTCGTTCAATTTGTTCCCGTGGCGGACAGAAGTTAACCTGCGGTGTCTGACAAGTCACGTGCACATTTGATCCGAAGGAGAGCGGAAGCGATGGTTTGGGCGACCTTCCTTGAGCCTCCGTTCACTGGCATGCGACCAACAGAACTCCCCCCAGCGTTTCCGACAACGTAGCAGACGATTTATTCGTGCAGGGACGTCAAGGAAGTTACCCGACATCCACATTTCACCCATCCCAGACTATTATGGCGATGCACTTCCTCGCGTCCCCCAGATCATCTAACCCCTTTTCACACACGCCGCCCAACCCCGAGGTGTTATAAGTAGTGGCGGCGTGTGTCAGGACGGCATTCCACTCCCATCGCTCTTCACCATGAGCGCTCGTGGGACGAGGACGCTTTCTCGACTCTTTCAGGCCACGATGAAGATGCTACCAGAGAAGAAGCACTCCGGCACGATGGAGGATGCGATCTCTGCAACTTCGGAGAAGGACTTGGTGTTCGGGCTCGATTCCCCTTCCCTTTCGAAGGAACAGGAGATGATCTGGTACTACAACTCCAAGTTGGTGTTCAAAGACGGGAAATTCCTGGTACGCACCCTCTCCATCTCTTGACTGGGGCCACACTGAATGCGGGCCAGGATATGGAGCTAGTGAATGAGAAGAGACAACTGCTATGTGCTGGCAAGCTATTCCGCCAACCGGATCATCCTTTCGAGCGGGGGCAAATCGAACTCTTTGTCTTATTACTTGATAATTACCGTCAGTGTGCCTAACAAACTTCGTCTCCGCCGCTAACAGCCGCCCTTCACAGTCGTGATGACAAAACCTGTGGGGAAAGGGCTAGGCACAATGTTTCACGTCTACAAGCGGGTAAGCACCTTCGTAATTCTTTCTCCGTATCTGCAGTGCCAATCTCTCCGATATATGCGATAGCCAATACCCCTAGACCTTTTGAAGCTAGAGGCATACGGGGATACCCCAGCCCGAACAAAGCGCAAATCGGCAATGTTCCTTGGAAGGGGTGAGGTCACAATCTCCTATCTGTCAGAATCAGCCGCGGCAGGCACCGCCGGTGACCATCGCGGAACGTTCCCTATTACAATCACCCACGAAGGACACTCCGGCGGCTCGTACACGCTCTATGCGGATACCAAAGAGACCCGATCGATGTGGAGGTCAAAGCTGGAAGAGGCGATCCAACTCAGGCAACAGTCCAGCAGAGTATTCAAGGTGAAGGTGTTGAATCAAGAATCGTTCCTCATAAGGACTGGTGTCTCGAGCGGGTATCTTCCCGAGGGCCGACAGCTCACGAGGACGATAAACTGTGCCACGCCTTTCTGTAAGCTCCGTGCTGTCTCAGTCTTCCGATTTTTGACATAAATGCACTACCAGCAACGCGAGACGGTCGGAGCTTGATAGCTATTGGGTGCGTGGAGGGCCTGTGGATTGGTGATGCACGAGGTCCCCAGTGTGAGCGTTCCGCCTGAACCCGGCAGGTCGGAGTTTGACGCGATACCATACAGCCTTCCACCGTATACTCCCTCTCCAGATGATACGACAATGCGCTGTACTCGAAGAGTCCGGGATTATCTTAATACTCACCCACAACGTTTGTCTCTTCCATCCTGCCCAGTCTTCTTGTCCCAACGTGAACCTCCCCCCTGCAGGACCTATGTGCTTATGACCTAGAATCCTGTGTGCCAACGTCAATGGACCCCCAAACCTGTTATCCTCCTCAGAAACTAAATCGCAGAGGCGATGTGCCCTTCTTCAGGGTGGGAATGTTCAATGGCAAGACGCATGTTATTTTCCCGAGGAGAAAACATGTGAGATATGCCAAACTCCACCCCCATGCTAATTCCTCATCCACACTGTGCATCATCCACACTGTTCAGGCGGATACGATTTTCCAGATGTTTGAAGTCGTGCGATCAATGGAACAGACGCCGGAAGTCATCCAGCCGGACGCGAAACCAGAGTGGTTCCGTCTCCATCGGGTGCGCCCCACGTCCGAGTGCGGGTCTCGAAGATTGACGACGACATCCAGGAATCCCGCTTATCTTCGGATTGCGTGGACGTGGTCTTCCTGCGCCGCGGTCTCGTAATTCTTTACCGCAACGGTTTTTGTACATTTGACCCACTAAAGTATGTTTTCTCCTGAAGGCTCTGAGTGGTACTCGCTGACATCGCCCTTCAGTATGGACTCCGTGGACATGCCCCGGCCAGCTGAACGCAACGCGGAGCACAAGAACCTCATCAAAAGATGTGCGTCTAGCCATTCATTAGGGATGCTTAGGTTGCAGGGGGAAACTTTCCTACTCTGTTACGACAGTACGTGCTCAGTTTGGAGTCTTCGGTTGCTGCGATTGTGACTCGGCTCCCCATCAGAACTTGGGGTCTATATCGACAAGCACGGAACCCTGATCAATAACCGCGTCGCCGTCGAATGGGAAGGAGTCGCCGAGCGCGTTTCATACCATTACCCATATGTTTTACTCTTCTCCAGCAGTTTCGTCGAGGTTCGGCACGCTGCCTCGGGTCGGCTGGAACAGATCATTCGAGGTAACGGGACGCAGTGTATCTGGGAAGGAAGGGATTGCCGGGGTGAGGACCCTACGACTGTTCAACCCGGTCAAAATCTCGGCGTTGTCGGGGTAACACACGCTCCCGCCGGGCTGGATGAACTGACGGTCCAGTGTATATTCACCCTGGTTCCATCAAACCGTTCTCTCTCTCCTATCCGAACACAGCCTTCCATATCTACCCTCGAACGCCCAAACACTCGGCTCTGATTCTACACATCTCGCTCCACACCTTTACATTCACTGTGTTGGTACTTTTGGTTATCATTATGGGTCGCGCGGCCCCATATTTATCCCCCGGAACGGACACATAGTTATCAACGGTTGTGAGCGCGCTTGGCGCTTTTTGTAATTACAAGGCTCATTTCACAAATCCTCTGCATATGCAAGAGTCCGAAGGACCCGTGTTGAAACATTTGGGCGTTTGAGCGCCGAAAACATGTGTTTAGCGACTTGTGGGTGAGAAAACCTACCCTGGTAGCCACGCTCCCCGGTTTCTTGGCGTCCACCTATTGATGATCCCGCAAGTGGGGTCAATTCATGCGGAGATTTGAGCCATTTTTCCCGTGAGAGACCCATCAATACCCTCCAGGGTGGATGGTGGTGTCCTTCGATCAATTTATCCGATCGGCGGATTCTTCGACACCGCCGAAGAGAACTCACCGCTCAGGCTACTAGTTAGGAACAAACTTAGGCGATCTCACGCACACCAGAGTCAACAGCCGCCGTTAAAGCTTAAAGCCGGGTCCGTACCTTCTTGCGACACGAGACAATAGAGCCTAGATTTCTTGGAATGTAGTCTTGAACCTACGCAACGCATGTGGCCCCCTCCCAGTGCTGATAAATGGGCTAGTAGTGCCACTAAAAGCGATCAGAAGTACCCGGTGACCACGGCGATACATTCTCGACCATACGTTCAAGCGGTGGGCCGCATTGTCTTGATAGTTCCCCGGATCCCCGTGCTTTGTTCAACCAAGACGACGAACCACCTGGTGCCGATTCAAACCCCTGTGTGGTTCTTTTATGATCTTCCGTTGGTTTCTGGGTATAAGAGCGAGGGCGAATGTTCGGGTTTGTTGCTTCGCATCTACGGTCCCTCTTTGGTTCAGCTATGGTCCTTGTCGCCGCCAAGCTCCTCTTGCTTCTCCTGGCTCCCCTTACTGCCCTTGCGGTTCCGGTAGACAATGTCGACTCGAGTGACTCCCCAACAACGCTCGCCGGCATCACCCCCTTGACCAGTACTCAGGTTAAAGCGTTCACGCCATACACGTACTACGCCTCGGCCGGATACTGCAAACCGTCTGTCACCAAGACATGGACGTGCGGAGCCAACTGTAATGCTAACCCCGGATTCCGACCCATCGCATCTGGCGGAGATGGCTCAAACACTCAGTTCTGTTCGTGTTCTTTTTTTTTTCACGACTCTTCGTCGGGGGTCATGCTCACAGTTTGGTTGATTAGGGTACGTTGGTTATGACCCAACCCTCAAGACAATCATCGTCGCTCATCAAGGGACTGACCCAAGCGAATTGTAGGGGGGTCCGATAGCGTATTTTGTTCTGGGCTCATCCTTCTTTTAGCCTCGCGCTCTTGACGGATGCCAACTTCTTCCTTGACGAGTTAAGCACGTCCCTCTTCCCGGGTGTCTCGTCTTCTATCAAGGTTCACAACGGCTTCGGTGACGCGCACGCGAAGTGGGTCGCTCCTAAATGTGATGGAAGTTCAAACTACTCATGCACCATACAGAGTTGCCAACGCCGTTCTATCCGCCGTTAAGACCGGGGTTAGCACGTACGGAACTAAGTCTGTGACAACCGTCGGACACTCACTTGGCGCTGCCCTCTCCCTCTTGGATGCCATCTTCCTCCCTCTCCACATCTCCGGTCTTACTGTTACTTACTACGGTTACGGACTTCCACGAGTGCGTACTGTAATAACGTTCCTTCAACTGAGACGAGGACTAATTCTCTCTCTTCTCCGCAGGTCGGAAACCAAGCCTTCGCCGACTACGTCGACAGCAAACTCGCTGGCAAATTCACACGCATCACTAACTACGAGGATCCGGTACCCATTCTTCCTGGGCGATTCTTGGGTTTCAGACATCCTTCTGGCGAAGCTCACATCGACGATGGAAAGGTCTGGAAGTGGTGTCCTGGCCAGGACAACACCGGTTCTCAGTGTAGTATTGGAGATGCTACCAGCATCTTCGACTCTGATCTCGGCGACCACATCGGCCCATACAACGGGATCAAAATTGGTTGCCGATAAGTTATTTCTTATTCCTAAGGACTCGTTTTATTTAAACACAGCCAGACCTGGCGTAGCGATTATTTAATAGAGACTCAAAATGCACTACCTTTATGGTCCACATGTTGAGCCCGAGTGTGTATCCCAGGCTCTGCGAATAAAGAGGTTGCGTTATGGAACAGAATCGGAGTGAGACATCTCGATCGTGACGTCCGCTTCTTAACCTCATCACCCCATGCGGGTGCTACCAAGATCGCGGGGAAAGCTACGTTACCTCCACACCTCAGCCAGACGCTACGCGACCCTCGCCGAAACGCGCAATGCTCGAATCAACGCCTTCGTACATCTCGCAAACGACCCCAGGCCAAGCCGAACTTCCCCAGACGGCCCTCTATCCGGGATGACTGTTGCTGTGAAGGATAACATATGCACATCCGACATGCCTACAACGTGCTCATCCCTTATGCTCAAAGGTTCGCCTACGATTCCGTCGCGTTTTCTCAACTGGTCCTGATCTCCACGTAGACTTTTGCTCCCCATACGACGCAACGGTTGTACAACTACTCCGGACCTCTGGAGCGCAAATTATCGGGAAAACGAATTGCGACGAGTTTGGAATGGGGTGGGCGGTTTGGTTGTTGCCTTGACCACGACCTAACAGTTTCCAAAGCTCATTAAACGAGTATTCTATCCATGGGCCGGTGATCAATCCGTTCGGTGAAAGTGAAGGTCGTTCTGCGGGAGGGAGTTCTGGCGGTAGCGCCGCTGCTGTTGCTGCCGGACTATGCGACGCGTCAGTAAGAGGGATATCACCTCTTCTACAACCTGCGTGACTGATCTCCTCCCGCAGCGCGCTTGGCACTGATACCGGCGGTTCAATCCGTCTTCCGGCATCGTATTGTGGAGTGGTGGGGTTGAAACCCTCTTATGGGTTACTGAGTAGGTATGGACGCGTCCCCTCGACTGACTTGGCACTTAACAAGTTACCGATGTAGATGGGGAGTCGTTTCCTTTGCAGACAGCCTAGATTGTGTCGGCATACTCGCCAAAGATGTGGAGTCTGCTGAATCTGTCTTCGGTTCGTGCTAATCGTGAAAGTAATCCGAGAAACCTACTCATTGCGACGCCCAGATTCATTGAATATCTACGATCCTCGAGACCCAACCGCAGCAACCAAGGAAATTCGAGAGATGGCTTCAAAATCGGTCATCTCTGATTTCTTGGACTCGGGAAATCTCACGGGACTGCGGATTGGTGTTCCATCCGTTCGTTCTCCCAATCGCCACGACCGTCACCCACTTATACGACCTACGTAGGATTACTTCCCGGAGGAATTACACCCAAGCGTCATCAACCCTCTGCGCGCGTTCTTGACTCGCCTGAAGACCAAAGGGGCTTCAATAGTACCAGTATCCCTGCCTTCAACCCCATACGCTCTCAGTGCCTACTATGTCATCGCGAGTGCGGAGGCCAGCAGTAACCTTGCGAGATACGATGGTGTCCAGTACGGTCAGTATCAAGACGGACCTCTAACAACCCGAGTACTGAACATTGTGTTGCCCCTAGGTCTCCACGTCGAAACACCCCCAGGTTCCGACAAGAAGAAGACCTCGAACGTGTATTCACACACTCGATCTCGTGGGTTCGGTCCAGAGGTCAAACGGAGGATGCTCCTGGGCACGTATGCTCTAACGGCCGAGTACGTGTCCTTCACATCGCGAGATTCCTTGGCTCACGAAGCCCGTTAGTGCGTTTGACAACTATTTCCTGCAAGCCCAACGAGTCCGAAACCTCGTTCGCCGTGATTTCGACCGAGTTTTCAGGGCCCGTAGCGTCCTATCCGTTCACTCCGAAACCAATCAAGCTGGTGTAGACGTTCTGGTTCACCCCTCGGCGATCCGCACTGCGCCACGGCTCGACGGCGATAGCTCGGAATCGAAATCCAACCTGGATTCCTACCTGCAGGACGTGCTCACTGTCCCCGCTTCCCTCGCTGGACTCCCCGCACTGAGCATCCCCGTGGGACTCGGGGATGATGGGTGGCCTGTCGGAGTTAGTCTTGTTGGACAATGGGGACAGGAAGGGACCATCTTGAACCTCGGAAAGGTTCTCGATGTTTCCCATCCGTTGTGACGTTGTTCCACTCGCGTTGTGGCATTGTTTTCCCTCCTGGAGCTGTGGGCAACTTTACCGAATCGTGACAATGACTTTTGTACGGATAATACTTAACCTAATAACATCTCGAGCTCGAGCTGCCCCCAATCCAAGCGGTATTACTATAGACCCCTGCTCCTAGTCACAGTGCCGTCCCCTGCCCTTACTCCTCTTTCTTGGCTCGTGTAGACGCTACATTCCAAATCTCCCTCTGGAATCTTTCGTCGTAACCTCGACACTTCATGCTCCACGTGTGCAGGTGCTGGATCCAGTTCTTGGTTGAGCGCGAGTCTCATGTCGACTGGCACCCAAGACTCACCTCCTCACCCTTGTCAAACGCCTGTCGAATGTCCTCCGCGGTGATCTCTCCAGGACCTAGGTCATCCATCTCATCCTCATCTTCCTCAGTTGGTTCCCTCCCTTTATATTTTCGAAACTTGATACGAGCTTGAACATCCCCACCCCATTTCCCCTTGAACATGTGGTCCACCCACTCTTTCTTGGTCTTGAATACGTTAGCGACTGTGCGTGATATGAGCAAAAGTACAGCGCAAGCGCACCTGTTCGGACTGCATTATCCATTCTTCGAGCGACAATGGATCACTGGGCTGGACGTCGTACTGCCCCATATACTGCCACAGAGCAAGAGGTTTGGTTACAACCCGCACCACCACCCGCATACCCTCGTCGTACCACTGGTTGTCGTTGCAGTTCATCCACAGACCCGGTGCTCCTGGCAATGACGGCGCGTGCGGGTGAAGGGTCTTACAAGCAGCATCAAATATCCAGGGGTAAGAAATACTCGTCAATATTCTGGGGTGGCCATTGTGTACGGTCTGCACATTGCTCACCAAGGGGAGGTACATGAACTTGTCGAAGCCATGCTCTTTTAACCTCTTCTGCTTGATCCTTGGGAACGCGTCCACCGAACTGCCGCCGAAATGCTTCGAGAGGAACAGACGGCCAATGGAAAACTCCTTGATCTTATCTTCGATGGGTATCGGGAAAATGTCCAGGCCGATCTTCGAGAGCCTCGTGTAAACGGATACGTCATTCAAGGCTTTCTTATCTTTCTTCAGGTTTGTCTATTAGGGGGTAAAGACAAGGCAAGGTAAAGACAAGGCAAGGTAAAGACAAGGCAAGGATGGCGCCGGTTGTATCACGATCTTCTGAATTGGGAGTCAAGGATGTAACTCACGTTCCTTATCACAGCCAACGCATCGGTCAATTCCTGGTCAGGTTCTTGTTTCGGCGTGGGAGTTGTGCCTTCGGCCTCGATGGTTACTTCTGGATTTGATGGTTCCACTTTCACCGAAACTGATAGTGTCTTATGACGGGGAGGGACTTCGACCCAGAACGATTGCCGTTTTGCAGGACGTGGATTCGGCTGGTCACCATCGTTTTTACGCTTGCCCCGCGTCTGTTGTACAGAATCCACCATGATCACGTCGTCATCGTCACTCTGTGGGTGGGCCAGGCTCGGTTCCCGCTGCGGCGGCGCTGTGGACCCCCTCGCGGGGGCGATGACCATGTCATGGGCGGGTTCCTACAGATCCAATTAACAACTTCCACTCGTCTACTGGAACGAACGTGTCACTGACCGATTTCTTAGGCTTGACCTCCTGCTTGACTTCGCGCTTGGTCGCCGTAATACCGAGGTCCAAGCCGATCTTCTCTTCTTTCTTCGGCCGGTTCTGGTGGTCGGGCTCTTCGGCCGGAAGCCCCTCGTCCGTCTAAGCATTATTAGCGTCGCCCATGCCCATGATGAGGTGCGGATACAAAGGTGGACTGACCTCCTCCACTTTTCGGTGGAGGGCTATCTCCAGTTCTCCCCTGACCTGGCGCAGGTCCTCTTCCAACTCCGCAACCCGCCGACGCAGAGTCCGCGTCTCCTCTTCCAGGTCGGCGATATAATCCTCAGAGTTCATCTTGTACGTGCGGTTCGATTGGAGGCAGTCCCGTGGATGTGCTGGCGACGGACAGCGGAGGGACCTGACATGCGCCGACCTCGTGGATGTGCAGTTATTACGTTTAGTTTGACATACTCTCTCGCTTAGTAGTTCCACGAGATATGGTGCGGTCAGAGTGGGACAAGCCGTCAACGTTCTAAACACTAACCGTTTCTCCAGGCCCTCAACATCGAGACACCCGGCTTTGACAAGAAGGCCTTGAACATGTATTCGCACTCCACATCTCGTGGGTTTGTGCCCGTAGCCAAGCAGAGCTGCCAGAGTGGCGACTGTACCTCGAATTGAGATTCATTTGCTCACGAAGTCCCTCAGCAGATTCATAATTGTTTCCAACAAGCTCGATAAGTCCAGATCTCATTCACCGTGATTTCGGCCAAGGTCTTTGTGGTCCACAAGGTCCCATCCATTCACCCTGAAAACCGATCCGGTTCAATGGATTGACGTGTTAATACACCCCTCAGCGGTCACACCGCGCCGTGACTCGACGTCCAACAACAACAGTCAAAACCCAAAAGCCAACCTGGACTCCCGCTTACGAGGTGTACCTACTGTCCCGCTTCATTCGCTTGCCTGCCCACATCGAACATCCCTGGGGCTTGGAGATGATGATCGGCAGTTGGGAATGGGCTATCGGGACACGCAAAAGACTATCCTGGACCTCGGAAACGTTCTAGCTGATGGTTCGGCTGATTTTTATTAGCAGCAGGAGTCCTTCATACAGATATACTTAACCTAATCGTGGTTTGCGGCACTGCCACAAAGTCCAAGCACAACACCGTGGATCCCATGGCTCCCGGCTATTGCTGGCCCCGCCTCTACTCCTCCCCCGAGCCTTCTGCCGCTAAATCTCATATCTTCTTCTGGAAACTTTCATCGTATCCCCGACACTTCAAGCTCCACGTATACAACCGCTAGACGGGACTCCACCTGAGCACAAATTGAACCCCTGAGGGGGCCGAGACTCTCACCTCTTCACCCTTATCAAACGCTTCCAAAACGTCCGCCATAGTGATATTGAGGGCTTCATCCATAGGAAACTGTGCTACTTCCGCCACTGTTGGGTCTCTCCCTTTAAGTTGTCGAAACCTGATCCGAGTGCGTGCCTTGGTCCCCCAGGGCTTCTTGCATATGTATTTTGCCCATTCTTGCTTGGTCTAGGATGGGGCACGTAGGTCACCATGAGTAATTATAATTATGTCTGGCGGGGCAGACATACCCGATCTGATTGCATCGCCCACTCTTGAGTGGAGAATGGATCGCTAGGGCGAGCATCATACTGCCCCATGTACAACCAGAGCGCTGGTGAGGTCTGTATTTGAACTATCAATCGTAAGTCGTCCGTTGCACCATAGCAGTCACAGATACACATCCAGAGACCTGGCGCCCCTGGAAGTGACGGTGCGTGTGGGTGGAGTGACTGATAATCACAAACACAATCAGCACTTTAGGACTGTCATTCGCTGTTCCCCCTGCTCACTCACCAATTGAAGGTACATGAAGTTGTCGAAGCCATGCTTTTGAAGATTTGCTTCCGAAATCTCCGGATGAGTTTTCATCCAGCTGCCACCGAAGTGTTTCGAGAGGAACCCCTGGCGGGGCACCGAGAGCTTCTTCATCTCATCCTTGATAGTTATTGGAAATATCTCCAACCCGACCCTCGAGAGTCTCGTGAATACGGAGGTATCGTCTAATGATTTCCTGTCTGGCTTCAAACTCGTCTGTTGGAATACAGGAGAAGTTACACTCCATCAAGTCCCCAGGAGACTTGGCTGACACTCACGTTTCGTATGATGGAAAGAGCGTTGTGTGCCTCTTGATCAGGCTCTTGTTTTACCACAGGAGCCGCACCTTCAGCCTTAGCAGTAACTTCTACGCCCGACAGTTCCTGCTTGACAGAAACCGATAGCGCCCTCTTTCGGCGAGGGACCTCCACCCAGAACTTTTGCCGTTTGCTAGGTCGCCGGCTCAACTGGTCGTTTTCACCTTTGCGTTTGCTCAACGACTTTCGTGCGGAATATACTATGATAACACCATCATCACTGCCTTGCGGACTGGATGGGCCGGATGATCCCCCGCTCGTGGAAGCGAGAAGGGCTACGTCAATATCGCGGATGGGTTCCTGCAAACGTCCGTCAATCATCGATCTTCCAACTGATCAAGTCAGACCGGAGTGCTCTATACCAACCAATTTCTTGGGTTTGATCTCGACCTTTACGCCGTGCTTCGTTGCTGCTGTGCCAGGGCCGGAGACAGTTGTTTCCTCCTTCTTGGCCTTGTCCCGGATCTGGTGGGGGATCTCTTCCGGCGGGACCCCTTCATCCGTCTGAGTGTTCCGCCCAATCATTACATTAATCATATCCACGCCCATGAAGTGAGAGTGAGATTGCATGCTTACCTCTTCCACCTTCCGCTCACTGGCTACCCTAAGATCTTCCTTGAGCTGACGTATCTCTTCTTTCGCATCCGCGAGCAGGCCACGCAGAGACCGGATTTCCTCCTCCAGGTCTGAGTCAGTAACGTGATCTATGGGATCCATGTAGGATTGGTTGCAGATGGTTCTGGGGAACTGCGATGGATAGCGAGTGATGTTGACATGCACCAACCTCGTGCATGTCCTAGTATTACGTTTGGTTCGTCCAGCTCCACCCAAGGGCAGATTAAGGCTGCCCTGACCCTCGTTTCATAAGCCCCTTCAAAAATGCCCGTCGTCATGATGCAGTGACCCATACCTCTTGGAAACCACCCTACCCTTTGCGTCGCTGGCTTTCACCCTTTGAGTTGTTTTCGAACGAGTCCAGTGAAGATAATAGAGCAAAAAACTGGTCACTACGAGGGTCGAACTCGCGACCTTGGCGTAACCGAGTTGCCCGGAGGCCAATCCCGTATTAGCACCACGCTCTAACCAACTGAGCTAAGCGACCATGTCCGAGCTGCCCCGGCGAGCAAATAACGCCTCCTGCTCGGCTGAACCGTCCACCAGCACTGGATTTCTCGTGTACTCCGGGGGCCTTACGTATCATGGACATGGATAACATAGAAACACCCGGCTGTGTACTTCCATGGACTCGCTCCGGCACGCGATCCTCCTATCCGTGGAGTGGGAGTTCGTACACATCTCCGATCAGGATTACGAGCGGAACAGTATTGGTATAACTTGGTCCCTCACGTACGAATCCCCGATGGACATTCTGACCGTTGTACTCGGAATATCCGGCTCAAACATTCACGGTCGTCCGAGGTGTTTCACAATCAACTTTTAGATGTCTGGACGTTAGACCCGATCCCCGAAATGAAACGTTTATAAAGCACGGAGACTAGAGATGTGTCGCGATCGAACATCCTAGCATCAGAAAGATCCAGACACACCCTGACGCCACAGAAACTCAGCTGTTTTATCACAGGGGGAGTAGCTTTCGACGTACCGCAGCGCATCCTCCGGGATGGTTCTGTTGCACTCGCGGACAACCATACCCGTAGTTTTTGGTTACCGGGATCATGAATGGGAAATCGTGACTCCTCCCCCTCAAATACCTTTCCTCAAGTTCAGTGTCCTTGCTCTTCCACTTCCCTTTCCCGATCTTCTCTCCCTCCCTCTCTCTCCGTCTCCTCCACTCAGTCTCCCGAGCAGTACGCCTCGACTTGTTCAAGATAAGGACGGAATTGTGTTCGCTCGGATGGGTCGCAGAGTAACAGTCGTCTCTGTTCATTGGAGGTTCCATGCGGCTACGACTGGACAGGATCGTAGAGCTTGCGCGGGCCAGGCGTTGACGAGTGGAGGTTTCCTTGGTGACACAACGAACGATTAGATATTTGACCCTCGCCACCATAGTAACGTACCCACCTTGAGGGGACACCCGCAATACATGTAGGGTATACCGAACTGATTCTGAATATGGTCTAGTTAACAGATGGGTCCTTCCACAAAAGGCCTATAATACTCACCCGCCAGGCTTTGGCGGTCACATCCAGCCCGTTCGCGAGATTATTTTCCTCAACCTTGTCATCGCTGGAAGGGAAAAAGTGAGCCCTTTCCTCGTTGTGGCAGAACAACGACTTACTGGTCGATCACCTTCCCAAAGATGCTCTTACAATCTTTCGAGTAGCTCGTGGGAGCCAGCTGATGCGTACTGCGGGACCATGCGTTTGTTGAATCGTGGGGGTGTCATCTAATGCAGCGACTCACTGCCACACCAGGTCAATATCAAGCGTTGGAACAAAGAAAGTCCCAGACTCCGGTATTTTCTGAATCAAAGTGAGGAACCTTCTGGGGTCAGGTGCCTGAAAGAACCTCGGAACTTCGAACTCACCCGTAGTACCTCATTATGCAGTACTGGAGCACTGGATTGCTATCCATATTTCCGAGGAAGGCAGGGTCCAACCATCCAAGCTGGTTAATTTTATCCGTGAACAACGATTGTCTCATAGCCTGGTGATCTGTGAGCCTTTGATTGAAACAGGAGTCAATCAAGTTACCGCAGCGACAAGTTCAACTGAGAACGGCTTCCCATCCGTATAGGCACCCATGATCCGTTTCATCCTGAACAGGCGCTCAGTACTGGGAGGGGTATGAGTTAACGACAGCCAAACCTCGAGCTCTCCAGCTTTGCTTGATCAACGCTCTTTCTCAGTTCCGCGCTACTATACCGAAGCCTCTCCCCAATCTCCTTCTTCCACGATTCCATGTCAGGATGTGGAAGTCCTGACGTCTGTTGGGTGTTGTCTTTCCGAAACACATGGAGGACCTTTAGACTGTCCTTCACTCTTCGACCGATGTAGGTGTTAACGTTCCCCTCGCGGGATAAGAGAGAACCCCTACCAATACAAATCGAGAGGCATTTTTCATTCGTAGACCATGAGAACTCGCGGGCTGCACTCACGCAAGATATACTCCCTTCCCGTGCATCTGAACGTGGGAACGGTCACCCGGGTCGAGGACGATATCCCTGATAAACTTTGAGACCCCCAAGCTCTCTCGCGTAACGAGTGTCTCGCAATGTGGGCACACTGTCACGAATTCCGGTTGAGCAAACCCCATCTCCTCCGTGTTCACGAACGCTAGTCCAAATTTAGTACGATATACCGATAGCAATGGAAACGCCGGGGGTTACTTACAGATGTTAATCTCTCGCTCGCACTTTGGGCACTCGATATCCAAGTCCGCCAGGATTGCAGAAGAAACGAACGGGTCGAAAGGAAGGCGCGTACCGGCCTCCCAAATGCCTTCTTGGTCAGCGGTAGGTACGTAGTTCAGAATGTCGTCACCCATGCCTGCCTGCAACCAGACCGTGAGGTCAGCGACCACAAAGAAACATAGCATACGTACCGCCAAATCCATGGGGTGTTCCTCAAGATCCCTTAATGGTCTCAGAAACCATACGCGTTCACGATCCTCCATATACCACCTTCACGCCAAAGGAGTTGACACAATCAATTTCGAACTCTGGAAGGGGAGCCCGGAGACTGACATGGGGTTCAGCATATATGTATGCCAAATGAGCCACACATCCACAGGAGGGACGATAAAAAACCCATCCGATGTCGCGAGGCTCAAAAGCCACCTCCGAAATCTGCATCCATCACACGCGACTATGAACACAAAACCATAACCTAGCACGAAAGAAACGCGCGCACCTCTCAACCGCCATCTCGAGGAACCATAACCACCTCCCCTTCGCGCCGACCGATCTCCCAATAGGCGGCAACACGTCCGCCATTCCAGGGTCAGAGTAAGGATCTTCTACTTTTTCCTGGAAACGCTTGAAAGCCCTCAGCAATCTTAAATGGGACCTGACCTGCTCGACCGTGACCAGCGGTTTTGTCAAACTCTTTCCTCCAATACTAAACCCCGTCGAGTCGGAATATTGTGGTGGAAGAGTGCTCGATGCACCCTCGTTCGTGGAAATGGGGTTGGGAAGCGGGACGTTTGGTTCCAGACGAGGAGTAGGATTGGGACTCGGACCAGGGCTCGGATTAGGAGTCGGACGAAGACTCGAACTAGGAGTCGGACGGAGACTCGGACCAAGGCTCGGGCCAAGGCTAGGACCGGGACTCGGATTCAAACTCGGAGAGGTTGAGAGAGTGAGCTTTGGGCTCTGCTGCGGAGTTGGGTTCGCGTTCAATCCGTCCGTGAGTGAGTACGGCGGAGGAAGCTCCGTGTTAGCCATCGCCAAACGGTAGAAGCCTGTGATGTCGCTATGGGGTGGATGGCTTGGAGATGACGAGAAATTATCGACGAGTGAGAGCTGTCATGGTTGTTGCCGAGGACCACATTCAATCATCACCGTCAAGATGATCGCGTCAGCTGATCATTAGCAAACCTTCAACTCACCACGAGAAATCCCGCCTCCCCGGGAAATCGATTGGGTTCTGGGGAGGATTTCAACCCCAACCCAGCCGCTTGGGAGAGGAATTACCACCGGTGCGCGCCCACATCGGAATCGGCTCCCTCTGAGTTCTTGATACATCCCTCGAGGATCGACGTATTCGTCACCAGGCTGGGGGCGTCCGCGTCTCCAGCCTCGTCTAGAGCAATCCTGTCCCTGTGTGCGCTCGCGCAGGTGGAAAAGGCATTATAATTTTATCTCCGGTCCGCGTACCCGTCGAATCGCAATCTGAGAGTTCGTCCTCGATCTTGAACCGACAAGTTCATGATTAAGCCAAACCTAAATGTGGTACGTGCCCAAAACAACAAGCCACTAGACTCCCCAAGTCGTGGAAAGCGCCACAGATCTCACACTGCGGTATTGTCGTCCTGGGATTGCTCACGTCGAAATCGCGGTCCCTTGTTGGAGGCGATGGCTGTTCGAAGGCTGTTGTAGACTGAAACCATCCACACATTGCGCCACGCACATGCCCGCCACGTACACCCCGCCAGACTACACCCTCATTCCATGGCCTGACAACTATTCACACGGTCCCCCGTATCACGCATTGCAGATATTATAACGCACAATATTGGAGATGAGACACAAAGAAAATCGGGATACCAAAAGGGTACTTCCTAAATGGCAGGTTAGAGTACCCCTCAAGTTGCATACAGGAGCCTACTGTGTCCCCGGTGAGCGTGCACATACACTCACTTATGAGCGGAGAGGGAGAGGGAGGGCCGGAAGATTTTTGGTGGCTCGTCTGAAGAGTTAGCATACTCCTGCTTTTGAGGCTCCAAGGTTTCCACGGGGAAGCTTACACACGCTTCCTGCCGAATCTCAACCTCGGGAACGAGAGGGGAACGCGGTTTGACGATCGCGGGGACGGAGTGTGAATAGACGTGCGCCAGGTTCCTTCTTGAGCTACGGGGAGGACCTGGCCCAACCGTACAATGATCAGACAGAAGCATATTCCCAGTATCGGGCTGGACTGTGGGGATTCGGCGAAGTTAGCACGCGAACGCCGACGAACGTGAGGAAAAGGCAGGTGTCAGTGAGTTAATACCGTGATGTCAAGAAGGGGTGGGACGTACCATAGCCGCGAATGTGTACGTAAGGTTACTCCCGCCCAACGCAGCGAAGAAGTTTATCGAGGCAAAAGTTCTGAAGAGAGGTTCCGTGAATATCGCTTCGGGCTCATCAACTTGACAGGCGTCTTACGTCCACAATGCAGCACTTTCGATAAGTACTCTCATGGCCCGCTATCAGTTGCGGATTGGTCAACGCCTGTAGGGGCAATAAGCGGGGATGAGAACTTGCACGTACCAGGATGACTGAATCCCCCACATGTACACCTGCCCTTACGGTTTCCCGATGCACAAGCCATAGCCTGAGACTGATTGCGCCTATGTACAACGATCAAGAATCAATAGATTGTCGGATGGGGGGGACTGCTACCCCACTTACCCGTCGAGCAAGTGCAATTACTGAATCGAGAAAATTTCCAGTGAGCGTTGTTTCCAAAACATTGACAGGATCGTAGGGACTCGCAATAGTGTGAGGGAGAAGGAAACCGTAGACCAGCTTCGCACTGCTTTTCCGTTGAATATGGGCTCCCGAAGTTGGTACACCAGACCACAGCCATCGACTATGAGATTGCAGTTGAAGTGGCGAAGGGAGCCGAACGGGAAATACTAGAGGGAAAACAAACTCACCGAGCAAGGCAAAGATAACTATCGAGGGAACGATACACACCCAAACATTTCTATTGTAGATGTGGTACATTCGATAAACCTGTTGGCGTGCGTCATCAGTGACTGCGAATGGTGGAGCAGAATTTAGGCGAGGGACAGTACCACTATAATGTCCGTTGCCGTGGCTTGGAGATGAAATATCGATAGCGCGGCGATTCCGTCGGTGGGGAACGGCGGACCGGTGGTCAGGTGGATCGCCGCTCCCGGAGGGGTTCGCAAAACCGCCTCCATCGCCCAACGGAGCTAGATGGCGAGATGCTGGGAGTGGGCCACTAAGTAAGTTCCTGAGTTAGCGTAGTCGCTTCTCGCTTACGACGGTGGTGGTGAGCCCCAAAAAAACGGTAGCGACCACCATAACGCGGTTGACCCCTCGCCCCATAGAGAACTTCTCCCATTGGACATAGCAGGCAGCAACGAAGAAAGGGAGAAAGACACCTGCGCAACCAACCCGGCATTAAGGCGAGAATTTCTCCGAGCCAGGAACAGAACCAGACACCCACCAAACATCACACACTCCAAGAACGCTCCGAGGTAGAATCCGAGCATGAAACTCGAACCCGACATTCGGAAGGACCTAGAATACGGAGGCCGTTCCCAAAGGTAGTGGGAAGGGTTGAAAGGCTCTGAGCCTCAACGTTCGCGAACCGTGTGGCGGCTTTTGATTCCGTCCAGCTATATAGCGCAAGACAATTGTGCCATCCGTGTTCGGGGGCTCAGGGGCGGCGCGGATTGATCGTGCATCCAGGCCCTTTTTTATGGAGACGTGGACGGAATCCCGTCACTTCCTCGCGCGCATCAAAACACCTAAACGGGCAACCCTGGAAGCCGAACATGATGGGATACTGTAGTGCTCCGAGCCGTGAGCACTCTGACAGCGGTGCGATCCTCGATTTTGGAAAGCGTCAGTGGACGAAGGTCAAGAAAAATCACAGCGGAGCTGGGCAGTTTGAGCGGAGTCCGAACGAATACATCCCAACCCGTTCTACGATGCCCGATGCTGGCAGGTCGAGCTACCCAACATGGGTCAAGACAACGCGGGCTCCAGGGCCACCGGACTTGGAGGGAAGCATCGAAGAAGGGGTAGAATACGTCACTCCCATCAAGCGCTCTGGAGTTGCTGGACGCAGCCGCACGGGTTACACCAGAACCGCTCAGGCGCGTCTTTCATTAGAACGCTATCCGGGGAGGAGATTTTGGCGGCTTGAGGAACGGGTCACGTAGCTTTCTTGTTTGAGTCACCACTGGTTTGAGCAGCACCCGGGCCCTGACAGACCTTTGGTTTTTGGACCACTTCGAGAACTCTGGTCGACATTGTAGTGGTATCGACCGCTTCCCCTGGCCTCACACTTCCGCGACGGTCGCGGATCTATGAGGGCTGGGATCCTGGGAGATAGGCGAAATGCTAACGTGACCCAGGACCCACGATCGATCGTGCACCACTTGCCGGCGATCATCAAGATCCAAACCGTCACCCCCGAAAGACTCAGAGGTTCGCCTTGGGGAATTATGAGCCTCGGCCCTATGTGTCCAGCAATCGCATTTACTCATACTGGGGGTTGGAGGTGAAGGCCGTTTGACTCGTTTGTACAGGCCGGACACAGTCCAGACAGATATGGCACCGTGCATCTACAGGCTACTAAATACACCTTGCCAGACTCCACTCACATTTAAAACCCAACGACAATTTACGCAATCTCCCCTACTACGCATGGCAGATGTTACTCCCGGTCCGATTAACATACAATATAGGAGGCGGGGCGCAAAGAAAGCCAGGATACCAAAAGGGCTCTCCCATAAATGGTAGGTTAAAATCCCCCTCAGTAAGTTGCGTACGGGAACCTAGGCACCGCGTTGCTAGTGGGTGCGTACGTACACTCACTTATGAGTGGGGAGAGAGGGGGAGCCTGAAGACTTTTAGTAGCCCGTCTGAAGAGTTTATACATTCCTATTTTTGAGACCCCAATGGCTCCATGGGGAAATCTTTCACGTCGTTCACATACGTACCCCGCCGAATCTCGACCGGGGGGAACGAGACAGAAACGCGATCGGGCCTGCGCGATCGTGAGGGCGGGGCGCGAATACATGTGTGCCAGATTTCTTCTTGGGCCACGGGGAAGATCCGACCCAACCGTACAATGATCAGACAGAAGCATATCCCCAGTATCGGGCTGGACTGTTGGGATTCGGCGAAGTTAGCACGTGAACGCCGATGAACGTGAGAAAGAAAGGTAGGTGTCGATGTGTTCATACTGTGATGAGATGGGAGGATTGTGGAACGTACCATGGCTGCGAATGTGTATGTAAGGCTACTCCCAGCCAAGGCAGTGAAGAAGGTTATCGAGGCAAAAGTTCTGAAGAGACGTTCTGTAAATATCACCTCGGGCTCATCGACTTAACATGCATCTTACGTCCACAGTGCAGCACTCTCGATAAGCACTCTTATGGCCCGCTACCAACAATTTATCGATCAGTTCTTTTGGGCGATAAGCAGGGGGTGGGTCGTTGTGTGTACCATGACGATTGAATCCCCCCCGCGTAAACCTGCCTTAACGGTTTCCTGGTGCACAAGCCATAGTCTGAAACTGATCGCACCTGTGTTATATAACGACCAATAATTAATAAAGGGTCGGATGGGGGGACTGCCACCCTTGCCATGTTCAAACTCACCCGTAGTGTAAGCGCTATTACTGAATCGAGAAATTTTCAAATGTGTAAATTGACGGGATTCACAGGGACTTACAATACCGTGAGACAGAAAGAGGCTATGAACCAGTCTTGCACTGCTTTTCCGTCGAATATGGGATCGCGGAGCTGGTATACCAGACCACAGCCGTCGGCTACGAGATCGCGGTTGAGTACTTGAACGTTGAGTGACGAAAGAAGGCGAGTTGGGAATACGAGAGGGAAAACAAACTCACCGAGCATGGCTAAGATAACTATCGAGGGAGCGACGCACACCCAAGCATTCCTATTGTAGATATAGTAAATTCGATAAACCTGTTGACGTGCATCATCAGTGACCGCAAATTATGTGGTGGTATTTATGTGGGGATAGTACCACTATCACATCCGTAACCGTGCTTTGGAGATGGAGTATCATGAATGAGGCGATCCCATCGGTGGGGTATGGCGGACCATTGGATAGGTGGATCGTCGCTCCCGGTAGGGTGTGTGAAATTGTTTCCACGGCCAGACGAAGCCCGATTGCGAGATGCTAGGGGTGCGCCATTGAGTGAGCTCCTGAATTAGGTTTCGGGGTGGTCGCCTCTCGCTTACGGCGGTGGTCGTGAGTCCGAAGAACCCGGTGGTGAGAGCCATAACGCGATTTAGCGCTTGCCCTTTCGAGAACTTATCCCACTGGACATAGCAGGCCGCAATAAAAAAAGAGAGAAATACACCTGCACAACCAACCCGGTATTGAGTAACACGGGGATCGACACAAGTAATGGATGTAATCAGACACCCACCGAACGTGACACACTCCAAGAACGCCCCCAGGAAGTACCCAACCGCAAAACTCGACCCCGACATTCAGAAGGACCCAGAAGACGGTGGTGGGAGGGATTTGAAAGGTCCTGAACCCCAACGCGAACCGATGTGAACTTTTTATCAATTCCGTCCGAGGGATAATCGATAAACGCAAGCCAACTGACCACACGATATCAGGAGTGCCGAGTTGCTGCCGGTGATCGCGCGTCTATTTTGTTACAGGGTCGGAAACAGCATGGCAACAGCGCGCCAAAATACCAAGGCGGGCCGTCTTGGAAGTCAAATGTGGTCGTAGTGGTGCCCCGCATGGTAAACGGCCTTATTGACGGCAGGCGAGGTGAACAATCTTTGATCTAGGAAAGCGGGAGCGGGCGAAAGTCAAGATTCAGGGAATCTCTGTTTCTACGGTCTGGGCAGTCCGAGCGAGTGCATCCCAGCTCACTCCGCGGCACCTAACGCCGGCGGGCGGGCTGGATCATCCGAGACAGGTCAAGACAACACACGGACCTCCTGGTCCAACGGCCTTGGGGGAGCAGGAGCAAGAACGGATCGAGTACGTCATCCGCCTCGAGCGCTCTCAACGCCCATTCCTGGACGCCGCGCGGGTTCCGCCCGAAACGCTCAAGCGCGGAACGGTATCCCGGAAGGGGATTTTGGCGGCTTGCGGATCAGGTCGCGTAACTTCCTCCTTGTTCGTCACCACTGGTTCGAGGTCTCCTCCAGCACCTGGGTCCAGAACTTTGGATTTTGGACCACTCCAAGAGCTCTGGTCGTGGCGGTATGGGCGGCTTCCCTCGACCCCGTACCCGAGGATGTTGTTGTCGAGTAACATGAACGCCCCCGCTTTTGGTAGTCCCCACGAGGCACAAGCGAAGATCGCGGCGCTGCCTACGATTCCATTCGATCTGCCCACTTCCAGGGGCTGGACACCTGCCGAGCTCTGCCGCTCCCAAAAGCGTGTGTAACAGCTTCGGGTGGCCATGGTCCAGCCGGTGAAACTCAAAAGAAGGCGCGTACGCGAGTAAAATGGCAGGTTGGTTAGGAAACTGCTGCGTTCACCAGATTCTTAGCAAGGTGTTCATTCTTCTATATGTCAGAGCCCACTTACCTTGTTGCGACGCTCGACGACTTACAACTAGTAGGCGGCGACTCCGACCTACGGTGAAACCTCGGTACTGTTCTTCCTGGGAGGTATGGACCCCATCGATGGGTGCGACTTACCTCACAATGCATAGTGGAGGCGTTCCAGGTTAAACTGAGGGATCTTCAGACGTTCAACCAGAAACAACGGCGGCGGTCTCTGCGAATCAACAACCCCCCCCCCCCCCCTGGCCCCTTTCTCACCCCTTCGTTTATCTCGCTCCTTAGTTCCGGAGGCACACAACCCCGACACGGCCCTCCGGTCCTACCCACCCTTCCAATACGACCCGAGCGCTCTAGGCAGCGCCTACCCCAGCGTTCCGGCGTAATCGGGCTGGGGGTCTGGCTTGGATTCGGAAACTTCAGGCGGGCAGCAGTTTGTCATCCTCGATCACCATCGGGTCTTCCGTCACCGGATCCAGGTGGTGGCGCCCATCCGGAGCCAACGGGTCAGAACATACGACGGGATCTGATGTGCGACCGCAAATTACAGCGCACTTCATCACAGCCACCGCCATTAGTACGCTTTCACATCAGCACCCAGGTGGTCTCGGACGGAGATGATCATCAAACGAGCGACCAAAACGTCCATTCCCTACTTATCCATTCTCGTACCCGTCTGTCACAAACACAAAAAAATTCCGTGATCGATCATAGTTTGAAACCGCATCCAGATGTCTGAGGTTTTTCAGACCTAACCGGAGCTGGAAGCAAGAACCCTTCGTCATTCTTATGGAACGTAGAGCCACGGATCCAAGACGCGAGGCCACACGTGTATATGTATCTGCCATCTGATCCTGAGGAACGAGTTACTGTTTGAACTTGAACCCTGACGCCCGGTCGGTCCACCGTCCCCGAGATTATCTATACCGCTGCTATTATCGTCGCAGCACTCCCGCGATGCTCGCGGACTTTTGAGGGACAAGAACGCACGACGTGGGGTAGATTTTTAGAAAGCGCCAAAACGCTAAATGGCACCCCCCCGCGATCGATCGTGTACCGCTTGTGACCGGCGATCATCGAGATCCAGGTTATCGCCTCTGGAAAGCTCAGAGGCTCGTCTTGAGGAATTCTGGGAACGGGTAGGGATATAGATAGATTCCAGTCGAATCCCACGAACTATGAATATCGATCCATGTTTGGCCAAAGGCCTTGAGGATCACAACCCCCAAAAAGGACTTGAAGATCGAAGCCTCCGTGTGTGTCACCCATCCCACAAACGGTTTCCAGCTTCCACGCATGGCGTGAGTGATCCTCTCAAACCCGTAACAAAGCACGACAGCGCCGTACCCCAAGAAAGGCCCGGCCAACCAACAAAATCTTCAAGATGCCACGAGTTCGATTCACATCATCAAACGTAAGTTGGAAGGTGAATCTGAAACCGAACTCCACGACCGACCACAAAAGTCCAAGCGTGAATGAGACTGCTGCTGCGAGGCGTTTCACCCAATGTCTTCACCGGACCATGGCACTATGACCCGAGTCGACGCCTTCGAACAGAGCCGAGCGGATAAACGTTTAGTGAGGGCCACGGGATCGCAATCATGGACCTGAGCCTCGACCCTATGCAGTCAGCGATCGTACTCACCCATGCCGGCCGGGAAACCAGGGGGGTCGGTGGCAAGGGAGCCATGAGCAGTACGCCTGAGGTTGCCCAGTTCATGTGTGGAGTGAGACGAGGAACTTGAAAGACGAGGGAAGGGAGGAGACAAAGGCAACGCCTGCGCCATACGAAAAAGTCATGCAAAAAAGGTATACCAGAGGGCCCAGCCCCGCAACAAGAATGCGCTCGGAGATTGTTGCTTGGGCCGTCCACACGGCAATCATACACCCGTGCGTACAACGTACAACTCACGAGACGCGCGGACACCCGAAGAACGCCACAGGACGTTCCCACATTGAAATGCAGACCACCGCCAAGTGAGTTCGAAGGCGAAGAAAACCAGGTGAGCAACGACAACCCCACCCGGCTGATCGCTCGCTGGGGGGGGGGGACGTTCAGAAGCTTTCAACGAGCCCCAGCACTCGGCGCACAACCAAAAGCTCAACCAGACTCAATCCCAGATGCGTAAACGCTCCGATGGCACTCCGTCCAACCTTCCAACGTGGGCGCACAGTAGGACTTTCAAAGAGCCATTACTATGCACCCAAACAATATTCAACCGTACACCATACAGTTGGAGCCTCGATAATGAAACCCATACGGGTTCCATTCAGGTGACCCTCGCGGGACGTTTTTTTTTTTTTGGGGGGGGGGAGGGGACCATCATCACCTCATACTTAACATTTGCCCGATGAGAATTTTCGCTTGTTTTCTGGGGCGGTGTGGGTTGGTCCCTATTTTCTCCGAGGTTCTCCATTCTATGTCTCCGATCCTTCGGCCCGGAAAACCCAAAGGGATCTTCTCATCTGTATTCGGGAGTTCCTGCGAAAGGCACATGGCGCAACGGCAGAATCTCCAGCCTGAGCGCCGGTTCCCAGTGCCTCTCACGGAAGCATTTACTGGGTTGCTGACGTCTTTGGTGCCGTCCAGCTTTCCGGTCCTGTAGGTACTATGTAGTGAGTGATAAATTGTAGCTCCACTCACCTTATTAGGGGAGAGGATTGAAAAGTGGTTGCCGTATCATTACCAACGTACCACGCTATCCGTTGCCACCAGATCGAGACCCTGAGCTAGAAGCATTCAGCGCGCGGTGTCCCACTACATTTCGAACCCTCAGGGTGACCGACAAAACCATCACACCCATCACTTGCCAAGGACTCCAAACCCACAGCAGTCACTGGAAAAAACCTCTGGGCGAAAGCCAAACGCTGGCAGTCGGACCGGAAGGACCTTATCCCAAAAAGAAAAGAAGTTATATCCCGTATCAAAGCCCTTGTGGCATAAGTTACGCCGAACCAGGAACGTGGCCCGCCAGCGATCGATCCACCCGAAGCAGAGAGACATTCCAGGGGTTTCCCGCCCGACAATTTGGCTTGAAAGTAATTCTCTATAGCTGACTGGACGCGGGTGACAACCAGATGATACATAAATCAATCAGGCTAGTAAACCACCAATCTCATATGTAAGCTGGAAGGTCACCTGAATTCGAAATTCCGTGCGCGTAAAGCGCGGACGCAAGGGTTGACGCCCGACGAGTGTGTATGTGTGTGCAGCCGCTTTGCGCGCCAATGCGTCCGAGCGCGAAACAGATTAGAGAACCAAACCCCATTGGTCGATATTCCCCCCATCGCGAGAAGTTTGATGATGGTCGCTACACACACCCGTCAAAAGCCACAACGGTGCTTTACGTGCCCGCGCAAAGCCCAGGCCCAAACGGGGCTTCACAGTGTGGAGTGAGCGTGTAGGTAGTAAACCCAAGTAGAAGTTCGTTCGACGCTACACCTCAAGATCTCAACAACGATGAGGGATTGTATGTGATAGCCGAGGGTGCAAAAAAGGAAACAGTCCCAGGGACCCCAGTTCGGGGATTTGGTGCCGCGGCGGAAGTCGGTTAGCCAAGGACTCCCGAGGATTTTCCAGGTTCAGTGGGTGGGTTGTTTGCAAAAACACTCCTTGCGCCATTTGAAACCCCTCCCGCGACAACCTTGAGTTTCAACGGTCCACTCAAGTGTCTATAGAAGGGGGGGGGTAGCATCGAAGGGTGAGCACACCCACGGCGTAGCGAACCAATGATGGCACACTATCTTCCTTTTTGGAAACATTTGACGCTGCCAGGTCTCCCGCGAGAAGTCAAACTACGAGGTGGTCGAACTCCAGGCCTCTGGCAGGTGTCAGAGTGGATGAACGCGGGAAGCCGCGCGGCTCTCAGACCTCGAGGATCGACCACCTGTGGTTTCAAATTGGCGCCATCGTGCCGCAGCTGGGGCGGATTCAATAAACGAAGTTCCCTCGTAAGCTACGACGCGCGGGACAGAGCCCGTTTCGAAACAGTTCCGACTGCTGCAGAATGACGAGCCTTTCATTTACCACGGCCCGAACTGGGGCGTAGGAGCCACGTGCATACGGTACTCCCGCTCCTGGGAACTGAAGTGCGGCCGATAACACAGCGGCAAGTTCTCCGAGTGCGAAGGGAATGAATTGAAAGTCTGGGTTGGATCGTGAATTGTCAAGCCAGTCTTGTCACTCGAAACGGCAAGTTCGGCGAGTCTCTGGAACAACGATAAAGGCGTGAAGGTCGTACACCGATTCTGAAACGGCTGAAAACTGATGCGAATCTCATGCAAAAGAGAAAAAAAACTGTCCTACGATAAGGGGGTAGATAGAATGCCAAGAGAGAGAGAGATGAGCGTGAAAACGAGATCAATAGATTCGCGCCTGGTCAGGTCAGGGGTGATCAGAGTAGGCGACCAATACCGCGGCAAATATCGCATGTTCTATCGTTTACGAGCAGAAAGCCCAGGGTTCTGCCGGAGCCGGAACAATTCCAACACGGTTTGCCGCCGATACGGGGGTCACCTGGCTGGAGAACGAGTGGAGTAGACGGACCACGGTTCATCGACGGGGTTGGGTGGCGAGGGGGTGGT
>Ga0307511_10000502_pt1 | contig 42121 bp, 29 predicted proteins | sample 13_EM_MG_FD_200266 | JGI IMG/M metagenome (GOLD analysis project Ga0307511, IMG submission 200266) | Populus trichocarpa ectomycorrhiza microbial communities from riparian zone in the Pacific Northwest, United States - 13_EM | ecosystem: Host-associated > Plants > Roots > Unclassified | place... | reverse complement strand
AAGGTCCGGGAAAAACAAGTTAAACCCGTTGATCCCTCCAAAAGCCAGCTCACCGGAACGCAGCTTTAAGGCTGCACTGTATAAGAATTGATTGCTCTGAAGCCCATCGCTTTGATAAAAGTTTTTAATCTTTTTGCTCCCCGGATCAAATCGGGCCAGGCCATTAAATGTGCTGAGCCACAAGCCTCCCTCAGCATCTTCCAGGATATTTAAGACAGCATTATTGCATAACCCATCTGCATCCGAGTAGCGGGTTACAATGCTATCCTTTTTCCGGTCGAACAACAACAGGCCCCCTCCCTCCGTCCCTATCCAAAAATTACCTTTACTATCTTCATAAATCGCACGGACCGGTTTGCCTATTTCATAAATTCCATGTCTTTTATCCTGCTTGTCAATTTTAACTAATTCATGAGAATTTCCTGCCCACAACGCCCCGGCCTTGTCTTCCATTAGGACGATCAGATCCGAGAGCTCCTGATCGAATACTTCAAACCGGCTTTGCTTCCGGTCAAACCGATAAAATTTTCCATTGCCAAAAGTGGTGGCCCATAAAGTATTGTCCCGATCTTCATACAAAAGCCATACATTTTTATTTTCCTCCCCGGTAAGATCATTCACACAACGGAAGTGCTCAAAAATACCCGAGGCCTTATTGAATCGGTTGATACCATCCCCAAAAGTAGCAATCCAGATATCGTTCAGATGGTCCTGCCGGATGCTCGTAATGGAATTATTACTCAAGGAAGCAGCCCCCCCCGGATAATGCTTAAAGTTAGTGAAGTGATTTTGCCGGCGGTCCCAAATGCTCATTCCTCCCCCATCCGTCCCGATCCACAGATTCTGATCCTTATCTTCAAAAAAAGTGGAAACGAAATTATTGACCAGGCTGTTGGGAACAAGGGGATTATGCGCAATCGTCTGAAACCGGTTCTTTTGCCCGTCCATAATGTCGATCCCCCCCTTCAGGGTTCCCATCCATTTTCTGGATTCCTTATCTTCATAAATGGCATACACCGATTCACTGGTTAAGGCATTTTTACCTTCTCCGGGTAGCAGATATTCCATCTTTCCACTCTCCGTATGTAAGATATTAATTCCTCCGCCCTCCGTTCCAATCCATAAATGACGCTGCTTATCAAAAGAAAGACAGACCACATTCCCGGAGCTTAGCCTGCCGGCTCCTTCATTATATATCTGCACGATCGAATCAGCCGCAATGGAATAACGGAACAACCCTTTAGATGTTCCCAGCCAAATACTCCCCACCTCCTCCGTTTCTATACAACTAACATTAGCAGTCTTTAAAGCATTATTTACGACGCGTATTTGCCTGGAAGCAAGATCATAAAGACAGAGACCGACACCACCGATAAATAACCATACGCGTTGTTTTTCGTCTATGTGGATCGCCTCGACACTATATCCGGTTTGTAGCCGGGATCCTTTTTTGCAAGGTATTTGAACGGCCACTGCACTATCTGACGATTGTACCAGCAACCCCCATCCATTGGTGCCGATCAATACGTTTCCTTTTGCATCTATCTGGATCGCAGTGACATTAAAAGCAATTTTTTCCCGCCACTTCGTTCCATATACACGATAATAGGCCGGAAGGAATTTCGAGCTAAGACTGTTATAAATGCCAATGCCCTGGCCCGTTCCTACCCATATATTATTATGCTTGTCTTCACTGATGGCATAGATGTAATTATGAGGCAGGGAACCGGGGTCATTTAATTTGTTTCGGAACACCGTAAACTCATAGCCATCGTAGCGGCTCAGGCCATCATAAGTACCAAACCACATGTACCCATAGTGATCCTGAAAAATGCACCGTACCGAATTGTTGGATAACCCCTGCTCAATACCTAAATGCGATAAAGGCGGATAATCTGTTGCCAGTAGCCGACCGAAAAGAAAATGAATTATAAAAAGAATAAAATATCTCTTACCCATGATGTCCCTCCACGCCCGAAGGCGTTTGCTCATAGCAGTATTTTATCAAATGTAAATAAAGAAAGCAAGAAATACAAAATACCCTACCCATGTAGCATCCAAAAATGCCCCGGCAATCATCCCTGACTTAGCCGCCCGCATTCCAGCTACGCCTGAAATCAGAGGGATTCTCCCCCGCGATTTCCTTAAACAGTTTATTAAAATAAGACAAGCTGTCCAGACCGATGGCATAACAGGTCTCACTTACATTGTTATTTTGCATTAATAAGTTTTTCGCCCGTTCGATCCGGTACTGATTCACAAACTCCGTAAAAGTCATATTCGTCTGCCTTTTGAAGTATCGGCAGAAAGCCGGTGTGGTCAAATTCACTTTCTTTGCAACAACATTAACATCAGGGTTCCGATAGTATTCGGCATCTATGTATTCATAAATAGCCCCCATCCTGATCTTGTCTTTCAACATAAAATTTTGGCTCGCCAGATCATTATTCAGAATGATTCCTTCATTTGAGTCTGCCAATAGTTGAAAAATAGTGATCAACTGCAATAATTGATCAAGTGAAGACAAACCGCTCAATTGCTTCAACATCTTTGCAACGGAAAGCTTTGTCTCCCCCTGAAAAGCAATTCCATACCCGGCGTTTTTAAATAATTTATGGATATGGGAAAACTCAGGAACAAGCCCAACAGCCGTCCCCATAAAATCGGGTCGTAACTGGATCACTATCTGGTGATAATCGCTTCTTAACCGGTAGTCAAAATTAAGATGCGGCAGGTTGCCGCCAATAAATACCAGGTCGCTCTGGGTATAGGTAGAGATATGCGTCCCAACATGCCGGATACCGGCATCAGCTTCTACATACACCAATTCAAACTCAGGATGATAATGCCAGAAGAACGTATTCCGCAGCCGGGGAGAAAAGAGCTTAAATGATTTCCCTGGCTCAAAATTTATTTTTTCCAATTGTATCGTATTCATGCCACATTGATCTATAAATACAATTAAATATACCAAAAATGTCAATATAGAGCAAATAGTGGTCAAGGCATAGAATAAGCCAATCAGACCGCCGGACTAATTTTGAACTACTAAAAAGACAATTATGGAAACACCTACGATGAATGCACACAAAGAAATACCCGGCAACCCCTCCACCGCCAAATCAAGCCAGCTCAGATTGAATGACCGTAGTAACGGCAAGCCGCTTCGTTTGCTCAGCGATGAAGATTGGAGCTTCTGGATAAACAATGGCTATGTCATCATAAAAAATGCCGTACCTAAGCAACAGGTTAAAAAACTGGCTGACTACCTGTGGGAATATGAAGGCAAAGATCCTGCTGACATAGACAGCTGGTACAGAAGACCCAATGCCGAAATGCAGATGAAAGAACTTAACAACACCGGCATGGTAGAGATCTATAATCACCAGTATATGTGGGAAAACAGGCAATTCCCGAAAGTTCACCAGGCCTTTGCAGATATCTGGGGCACCGAACGGCTTTGGGTCACCATTGACAGGGCGAATCTAAACTTCCCCTTACGCCCCGGTTTTGAATACAAGGGATTTATACACTGGGATTATGACCCTGAAACAAGACCTCAGAATGTCCAGGGCGTACTGGCGCTGGCCGATCAGACAGATGAGAACATGGGCGGCTTTCAATGTATCCCTGAATTATTCAGGACCTATGAGACCTGGAAGCTAACCCAGCCGGCTGATAGAGATCATTACCAACCTGACACAACAGGCTTTGAGATCGTGAAAGTCAAACTGGAGGCAGGAGACCTTTTAATATTTAACAGCCTGCAACCACATGGTATAAGACCCAATACCAGTGACAACAAGGTCCGTATCGCCCAGTATATTGCTATGATGCCCGCCCAGGAAGACAACGAAGAACTAAGACAATGGCGCATCAACAGTTGGCAAAACAGGGATGCCATGGAAGGATACGCTTTCCCCGGCGACCCGTTGCACCGGGAAAAACACAACCCGGTCGCGGAACTTTCTCCATTAGGGAAAAAATTACTCGGTCTTAACATATGGTAGCTGCTTTTCCAGCCCAACGATCAATCTATAAACTCAATTATTGTAAGGCGTCGCCAGCATTTTGGGCACATCGTCGCCTGCCAGCGCTGAATCGAATTCAATATGAACGGTCTTTGTTTCCCCCTTGAATAAGGTGAAATAGTTGTCGTCCATAAATACCGGCAGGATCTGTTCCCCTGTCAGGGATTTCACTGCCTGCACCCTTACGGCAAAGGCAATGGCAGGAGAGGTTGCCGGGTTCGTTATCTGCGCATCGATAAAATATTTTCCATCCCGTTTCGCAACCCTGGAGACAACTCTTAAATCAACTTTCGGCAACGAGCTCAAGGCGGTAAAGTCACTTCTTTTGTTACCCCTCCAATAAAAATTATCGCTCAGGGTCTTCCCAGCCTTATCCTTTAACCGAAGCTTAATGAAATGAACCTCCGACAGGCCATTATTTTTAATGTCCCCGCCATACACTTCAAAATCCCAGAGAGAATATCCCCATCCGGAACCACGCTCTACTCCCAGCATCCGTACATACCTTGCATTAACGTCATCAAAATCGATGCGTTGCCTCCCCACCCGCCCTTCCGTAGTGCTGTATACATCCTGCCATGTCCGGGCATCATCCGATACCTGTATCTTAAAAGACTTCCCAAACGCATCCTCCCAATTGAGCCCCACTCCATTTATAGTTGACTCCTTCCCCAGGTCTACATAGATCCATTGGTCATCACTCTCCCCGCTCGCCCACCGGGTACTACTGTTCTCATCCGTCACAGCTACAGGCATCCCTGTTGCTGAAGAGGATGCATAAGCCTGTTTATGCAAGGCCAGGTTCCGCTGGTCCTGATGAAAGGGGATCGTAAAACAATGGGAGGCCGTATTGGCAGGAGCATTAATGGTTTTGCTCCCGCTATACCTGCCCACCAGGCTGCCGTCCATATTATATACGGCAGCTTCCGCAGTGAGTTGCGCTTCTTTAGCAGTGGCATTAATGACCTTCACCGAATTGTTGACAGGGTTCCATTGAATATGCAAGGGCTCACAGGCGCTCTTTGCACCCCAGTAAGCCCCCGTAAGATCATAATAATAATCATAGGTCTGCCACACCATGGAAGGATAAGCGGATTGGCTCATCCACGTCATCAGACCCGATGCATCTTCCCACATATGGTCCTCCCATCCTTCGTACATCGCCTTGTTGGTTTCAATATTCAGCAATTGCGCCTTCCGGCAATAGTCCTCAATACCAGAAGGGGCTCCATAACGTTCTTTGATGCTGGCATCATAGATGTCCGGAGTGGCATTGAAAGCCAACTGACCAAAAAAATGAAGGTTCCATAGCTCATTCCTCGGCCACCATTTATCCTTAGGCATGAATTTTTTAAAGCTCTCGAAATTGGTGAATACTGCCGTTCCCATCTCAGTCCTCAACCCCCAGCCACGATTGCCACCTAGTGAAGCCGGAAAAGACGTAAAATACCACCGCGGATCATGATTACCCCAAAGGCCGCTCCCACTCAGGTTTTCAGCATGAGAATTCGGCTGATACCATCGCTCGTTACCATCATAAGTGGCTATATCCTCTTTCAGGAACCCACTCAGCGGAGGCTCCGGCCAACCCTCATTGTCCGCACACCAGACTGCAATAGAAGGATGATTCCGGAAACGCTGGATCTTTTCGATGGCGTTCGCATTGAAATTATTCACGTCGGCAGGCAGATTGGGATTGGCATTCAGCCAGAAATCATCCCATACCATGATGCCATATTTATCACAGGCATCATAAAACTCCTCGTCCGTAGTAGAGCCGATCCAGTTCCGGATCATGTTAAAATTCATTTCCCTGTGCAGCCTTACCTTGGTGTCATATTCCTTGCCGCGGCAACGCAGCATGTATTCAGACATTCCCCAGTCGCCTCCCTTTATGAACACCCTTGTTCCATTGATATACACATGCAATACATGGCCCACCGTATCATAAGAATATTTCTTAACCCCAAAACTCACATTTTGCGAATCCGATACGATGCCGCCTGCAATAAGGGATAGCTGACAGGTATATAAATCAGGTTCGCCATATCCGTTTGGCCACCATAACTTCGGATCATCGATCACCAGTTGCGGGAATTGCTTATTATCCAACTTAACGTCCACCGACCGGTTCGGCTGAACACCCACCCGCTGACTAAATTGAATGTTGCCCGGCTGGATAGTCCCCCTTAACTCAGCCTGCTGGTATTGGGAGGACACATTCTTCACCGTTACCGCAATGGAAAGATCTGCCCTGGCATTTGTAGCCAGATCCGTTCTTATCCACGGGTTCCCGATGACCAGATCCCCGCTGTTGCTCAAAGTGACATCATCCGTAATGCCCATATTCCGACCCGGCACGTAGGGCATCCAGTCCCAGCCGGCACTTGAAATATAAGAAGGGCTCGCGTAATTGCCCAACGGCTGTTCCGGCAAATACACTAATACAGCCAACACATTGACACCCTCCCTGCTCAGGAGATCAGTCACATCAAAATGTCCCCTTTGCATAAAACCGTTCAGCCCTCCTACCCTCACCCCGTTCATATAGATATCCGCTTTCCTGTTAATACCCTTAAAGTTCAGCCAGACCTTGCCTTTGGCTGAAGAGCCTGGATCACCCAACGAAGCCGGAGCCGCGAACGTTGCCCTGTACCAGAAGTTCTGGTCGTATTTCGACTTATCCACCTTATAAATATTGTCCCCGAAATTGGGATCCTTTTCCAATCCGGCAGCCACGTAAGAAGAAAATACCGTTCCCGGCACAATGGCATTCACCCAATTACTGCAATCATAATCAGGCTGGCATATCTTTTCTACTCCATCCTTTACCGCCAACTGCGGCTTCACCTTCCATACCAGTTGGGCGCCCCCTGTCAAATAACAAAAAAAGCTTCCAAGCACAAATAGAACAATTCTCTTGATATTCATAGTTACATTTGAAACAGGTCAAAATTCGCCATTGCCTGGCAGAAGACAATAGACTTTTTTATGAAATAAATGGATTATCCGCTGACTTTCAGCATTAATGGTTGATATACAATCTCAGGCTGTTAAACCGGATGGACTCGCCGTCATTCCCCATATTCAACACCAACCCTATCGACACAATGGTCGGCTGCATCAGGGTGAATTGTGTTTGCACATCATATCCATTTGTCAGCTGTCCATAAGAGATAGCCGTATTTAGCGAACTGGCATCCGGTAATCCCGCATTTCCCTCTGTAGCCACAAGGTAGATATAATTATTCCCGTTATTATTCCACCAGTTCACCGATCCGTCAAAAGTGTAGGTTCCGGGCGGCAGCATGGCCACCTGGTAAACCTTACCGTTATTGATGGAGGGAGCCCCATATCCACCCTCGAAGAAAATAGAATTGTCCCGCATATCGATCCCGCCATAGCCGTTATGGTTCTTAGCGGCATCATTACTGATCCAGTCTCTCAGGTCAGCCCATCGGCTGCCATCATTCGCAGAGTTGGCCGCAGGAGTTACATTATTCAATACATCCACTTCTCCCAATAGGGGAGCCGTTTTAAATACTACCACAAAGGTGTCAATGGCCAAACTATCCGGCATATAGAGTGTCCGGTATTGAAACGACTTTGACACATCGAAATTTGGTAGTAAAGACTGCTGACCTGTCAACTGCGCAGGAATGATAGTATCATGCAGAACGCCCGTATAATCGTAATATTGAACATCCATCCCGGCAACGCCTACCACGGCGTTTTCATCCGCCCAGTTAATGGAGCCGGAGCCGCTCATTTCCAGCATGGCTTTCAATACCTCCCTGTTCCCCCGTTGGTCAACGGCAGTTTGAAAACTTGCTCCGTACACATTGCCGGTAATGTTCATCGGTATGGATTTATTCCCATTAGTGTTATAAGTCCTTACCTCAAAACTCATTGGCCCTTCAGGCAAATTATTTATCACCTGCTTTAACGTATCCACACCTCCGGTACGCAGGATAGTACCTTCAACAGAATCGTTCCCTGCATTCCAGAATACCCTGTATTTCACCACATTCGGATCACCGCTTAGCAAGCCGGTAATAAGTACCCGGTTTTTCCCGGGAAATACCTTTAATGAATCAAAGGTCGAAGGGTATACGATCTCTTTGCCTTGTTCATACTTTTTATAGGCATCCATTTTACTGCACGAATGGAGAAATAAAACGACACCCGTAAAACATAAAAAGCAGCATACCCTTATCATAATACTATTTTTCATTTTTTTATTTTTTACGCCCCGGTTATCAATTAGTACCCCACATGAATAACTGCTCTATGACGATAAAATAGGAGTTGTTCCAGTTTTGAAGACATTTTAACCGCAAATACTGATAGGGAGCCGTGTCCTCGTCAAAATCAAATGCAAAGCCTGCACTGCCTGCTGCCAGATCAGCAGAAGTTTCTGTACCAAGAGGCAAGCCGGATGGCTTAATAACCTGGCAGGTAAGTATCTTGGTCCACTTAGACCAGTCCCCGTCATGTGTCGGGTTGTTGGACCCATAAATTTCAAATGATCGCGGGCTGCCGTCGGTAAAGTATAGATTACTCGAACTGCCCTGCGGACGGGTCAGTATATTGAACCGGGTCAATTTAATAGGTTGTGGGCCCAATCCCCAGGTTATAACAGCCGGCACCCCGGAGCTTATATCAGTATTTACACAAGGCCATTCATTGGCATTCGTGTTGGTCCACATCAGATCCACCGTGGTGCTGTAAGACATCTGGGCATCATTAGCACACTGAAAAACAAAGAATTTTGTTTTGTCCAACGGTAGTTCGATTTTTGGGGTAATGGTCGCAAAAAGTGTATCCGTGTGGTTTAGCCAGCGGTCGCGCACATAAAATGCCAGCTTTCTGGCAACCGGCTGCATCCCCCTTATACTGGCGGCGATAATGGAATCGCTGGTATAAATATTATCCAACGACTCCCATTGCCCGTTATTCAGAGAATCCACCAAAGGAACAATAACGACATCGCCCCTGAGCAGGTTAACGGATTTAATCCTTACTCCTCCGTAGGTGGCTGTCACCTTTAAACTATCAAACACCATCCAGATAGGAGCTATCAGAGGTTTGACGGTAACGGTAACGGGCGAAGAAGCCGTTTCACTCCTGTTCACCGCATATAAAGAGATCGTATGAGACAGCGTATCTGCAAACCCATCGACTACCAGGTTATTGTTATAATAAGAGGATTTCACTTCCCGCGACATCCCTGAAGCTGTAGCATATACAGCCTTAACATAGAGCAGGTCCGGATTGTTGGGCAATGTATAGGTAATGGTGGCTGCGCCATTACTGTTTTTGACGGTTACGTTCGTTACAATCCCGGGAGGCATTTTATTATTTTCAATAACGCCATTGGTGTCACTCTTCTTACATCCACCCAACACCAGCACTAGAAAGACTATTTGGATCTTCGATTTCATAATAATAATTTTTAAGATCAGGCAAGTTTAAAGATCACCACCCGGGATTTTGCACCAGATTCTCATTTACCAGCAGATCACTTTCCCGGATTGGCCACAGATAATCGCGCGGCGCAAGAAATTGCTGCGTATAATAGGTAGTGATATTATAAAACAGTTCAGGGTGCTGCTGAGTCCCCAACCCGTCCCAACCGGTAATATTCTGATTCAGCAATTGTGCGGCTGTTTTCCACCGGCGCAGGTCCCAGAACCGGCTCCCTTCAAAAGACATTTCAATATTGCGCTCCTGATGGATAATACTGCGCAGCCCTTCTTTGGTAGTATATTCCGTCGGATTGTTGGAGAAATTCGTCCAGGAATCCTGTACCGTATTTAATCCGGCCCGGGCCCTTATCCGGTTAACGTATTCATATACGTCAGCAGATGGCCCGGAAGCTTCATTCAGCGCCTCTGCATACAGTAAATATAGATCGGCCAGCCGCATATTGGGGAAAGGATAATCTTCTATATGGCTGCCATTATTGGTGAGAAAAGCGAACTTCCAATTCACCACTTTCTTAGGATAATAGGTGGTAACGGTGACAGGAATGCCACTCCCGAACTGTCCCAGCTTCAGCTGCGCCGTCCATGTGTTTTCATCTGTATTGCTTGGGCTGTTTTGCATATACCAGATCCCCCCGTCAAAACCCAGGTCCGCATAAAATCTTGGCTCCCTGTCAAAATTGATCCGCGCAGTTTGATAATTTTCGATCAGGTTGAACCGCTCTGCATGAGTCGCCGTCCTCAATTGGGAAATATTGGAAAAATCCAATGTCTTATCTTCGCTGATAGGTACCCCATTGGAAGAATAAAATTGCTCTACAATTTTAAGGGGAGGGCCCATAGAGGCATAAATACTTGAATTGCCCGCATTCTGAGGGTCGATATGCGCCATGGATGAATATTGCAACTGATAGGTGCTCGAATTTGAATTCCCCCATATCCATTCGACATTCCACTTATCGCATAGCGCATTCCGTATGCTCATTTGCACCATCGTTGTATCCGTAAGCGGGAAACCGGTAATATTGATGAACTGGTATAAGGAGATCCCGGATTGTTCACAGGTCTGAATGGCCGTTTTTGCAGCATCGGCAGCCCTCTGCCATTTAGCCAGGCTGAATGTCTGGTTAAATAAGGGCTGCCCGTCTTTATTCTTCAGGTTTGAAAAATCCGTATTCCCATTGAACAAAGGGCTTGCCCCGTAAACAAGTACACGGGCTTTGATACTTTGGGCGATGGGCCTGGTAATATGCCCCAGATCGGTGGACGGACTTAAAACAGTCAGGGGTAGTTTTACAGCGGCGCTATCCAGCAGGTTGGCTATATAATTGACTACCGAGTCCACCGGTTGGCGCTTTACCTTGGTGGCTTCCTCCGGAGCGTCGATCGGCAAGTTTACGTCGACGATCGGGATAGGCCCATACTGCCGGAATAACATGAAATTATAATAGGCCTTTAAAAATTGTACTTCTCCGATCCACCGGGTCCTTTCATCGATCTGAAGGTCGGGGACTTCATTCAGGTTCTGTACGTTTTCTAAAAAAGTATTACACACACGGATAGCATTGAACAAATAACCATCCCAATAGCTAAGATAGGGACTGGTTACATTCTGACCACCCCTGGCCACCGCCCAATTATAGGCATTAATGGACACCGCCGGATAAGCGTACCAGATTTCATCGCCCCCCATATAAGCTATGTTCTGCGTAGGGTCTCCATCATTCGGTAAATAAGAATAACAGGTCGCCAGATATTTTTGCGTTTCGCTCCGCATCGAAAAGGCATTGCTCAGCGTAGAAGCATTATCCGGCACCACATCCAGGTAATTCTTTTTACAAGCTGAAAAGGCAAGCCCCAACAGCAGGGCCGGTATATATAAATAGTTTCTTTTCATGATCCGAATTTTACAAAGTTTAAATACCCCGTTACTGAAAAGGGCAGCGTTTTAAAACCCCAGGTTGATCCCGAAATTATATACAGCCTGGACAGGATACCCAAGCCCGTTGCCTCCCATCTCGGGATCCCATAGTTTAAATGAGCTCAATACCGCCAGATTCTGGCCATTCAGATAGATCCTGAGTGTAGAGAAATGTATTCTATCCATCCACTTTTTAGGCATATTATAACCCAGCTCCATTGTTTTCAGTCTTAAGAACGACCCATCCCGCAGCCACCAGGTGGAGACCTGCGTATTATTATTATTGAATTGCGGATCCAGCCTGGGCCAGAAAGCATGCAGGTCCTGGTTGTCTTCCGACCAATGACTTGCGGCAATCGGCTGCAGCAGCCCATTCTGGTAAGCGCCATTCAACACAAAAGGAGTGATGTCATGAGGAGCAATGAAGAAGGATACACGGGCAGATCCTTGGAAAAAGGCGCTGACATCGAAGGCTTTATAGCCAACCGAAAAACCAAACCCATACGTAATTTCAGGTATGGTAGGCCAGCCTATCGGAACCATATCCAGGTTCGTTATTTGCCCGTCTCCATTTACATCACGGTACTTAATATCGCCTCCCCGCACCGGACTGGCGCCCCCAAAGTTTTGTGCAGGAGACTTTTTAGCTTCCGCGTCATCCACGAACAATCTTTCTGCGATCAACCCATACGTCTGGTTTAAAGAATTACCTACCTGGGACAAATAACTCAGGTTAGCCGGGTAGTTCGGTTCCTCATTGACCAGGTATTTACTGGTTGCATAAGTCAGGTTACCCCTCGCCTGTATCCACACATTTTTATTAAGTGTTTTATTATACGTCAACGCCAGATCCACTCCCTTGGTCGAAGCCTTCCCCACATTCGCATAGAGGACGGCTTCCGCTCCCATCGTCGAAGGAATATTGCTCCTTTGCATCAGGATATTGGAGCGGATGGAATGATAAAGATCCACTACTACATCCAGCCCATTCCGGAATGACAGATCCATACCATAATTGGTGGTCTTTGCCTGTTCCCAGGTAATATTGTTGTTGGCGTAACGACTGATGCTATATCCGGGTGCATAGTTACCCTGGCTCGCCCCCCAGTGATAACCCCGGCCGTTGTCGCTTGGATTTACGTTGGACAGGTAAAAGAACCGGTCGCTGGAGTCTCCGATCTGATCGTTCCCTACAAGCCCATACGTAGCCCTGAATTTTAATCTGGTAACCACCGTCAATAAGGGTTCGAAGAATTTCTCATTGGCCGCATTCCAGGCCACCCCGGCAGATGGGAAAAAGCCAAATCGATGATTGGCAGCGAACTTTTCCGATCCGTTATACCCAAAATTTAATTCCGTCAGATAGCGGTTGTCATAAGCATACGTAAACCTTCCCGACACACCCAGGTTACGCCAGGGTAAAGACGACTGCAGATCCCCGGCATTGGCAGTCTGATAATTCCTAAGGATGCCAATCACCATGGCCCCTACAGCATGTACCTTGTCAAAGGTCCTGTTATAGTTGTTCGCCCACTCTGCATAGGTATTGGTATTGATGGTCTTAGCCCCCTGATTATAGCTAAGGTATTCCGTCCCTGCGCCCGGATTTAACAGCGTAAGGGTCGTTAACTTGCCATTGGCATCGGGCGAAAGCGTGTAATAAAAAGGGTTAAAACTACGGCTGAGATCAAAATAAGCATACCGCTGCGTATAGGCCATGAACCTGGATGACAGCCCGGGGGTAATAAAGTTGAAATTCTGGTTCACTTCAATCTGTGCATTTACCGTAGAGGAATTGTATTGCTGGAACCCCGATACCATATTGGCAAATGGGTTGTTATACAGCGTAGTAGTACCAGGTACATAGGCGTCTCCAAATAAAGTGTGATTTGCCGTGGGAGCAAAGCTGGCCGGATAATAGGCCGGGAACTGGACCGGATTGGACCATATCGCCCGGTTAAATACATTTCCTCCCCCGCCGATCGGGCCGTGAGAATCGTCGAACTGGGCAGAAGTCCTTATGACGACCGTTGTCGTTGGAGTCACATTTAGCGTAATATTGGAGCGCACCCCGTAATTGCCCAGTTTGATATTATTATTTATGCTGCTGCCATTTACCGACCGCAATACGCCATTATCAATATTGTAGGTACCTGCAATATAATATTGGGCTGTTCTGGCCCCGCCGCTTGCATTCAGATCGAATTTTTCATTCACCGTATAAGGCTTGATCAATTGATGGATCCAGTTATTATCGGGATATTGCAGCGGGTCATCCCCTTTGGCGGTGTGATCTATTTTATTTTGTGAATAAGGCAGTTGCCCCAAAGGATCTCTTGTAAGCACCGCTTCGTTGGCGAGATTCATATACGTAACATTATCCGCGAATTTGAAATTCCGCGTATTGGTAGACACCGGAGATTCAAAACGGGCGCCGAATTTCGCTTTCCCCGCAACACCACTTTTGGTGCTTATCAGGATCACCCCGTTGGCGCCCCGGGCGCCATACAGCGAAGATGCAGCAGCATCCTTAAGGACAGAGAAACCAGCAATATCATCAGGCTGCAGCCTTGCCAGGTCATTGGTCGTAGACTCCATACCATCTATCAGGATCAGGGGATCCACCTTGCCCGCGCCAAAAGTTCCTACACCCCGGATAAAGAAGGATGCATTGTCCTTACCCGGTTCACCGCTCCGCTGAAAAGAAATAAGACCGGCAATACGACCGGCCAGCATCGTAGTAAGATTGCCGGTAGGCCCCCTTAGCTCCTTTGGATCAATGGCTGTAATGGAGGCGACCATGCTGCTCTTTTTTTGCTTGCCATAAGCCACTACCACCACTTCACCGGTAGTATCGGCCGCAGGCGCAAGATGGATGGTGACAGGGGCGCCTTTCTGCATGGGAATTTCCTGCGTTCTGTAACCTACATAAGAGAACAGCAGGGTAATCCCGTTTGCAGATAAGTCCAGCTCAAAACGGCCGTCTTTGTCTGTACTGCTCCCCTGCAGAGATCCCTTCACCGATACGGATACGCCGGACAGGGGCTTCGCCGAGGCACTGTCCATCACCACACCGGTGAAGCGGGGATGGGAGGTGTCCGAACGGACCGATGGACCGGGAGGAACAGGTGAACCGGGCCTCGCCCCGGAAGGAGGCGCTTTTTTCTTTATCAGGATGTTTTTCTGCGAAATTTCGTAGGTCAGTGGCTGGTTCTTCAGCACCATGTCCAAAAAATCCGTCAACGGCATATCGCGTACATTGACAGATACCGGAACAGTGTTTTGGAGGTGCTCTTTGTTATAAAATATCACAAAGCCCGTCTGCGCCTCTATCGCAGTAAAAACACTTTTGATAGATCCCCGTTTTTCGTTAAGGGTAATGTTTTGAGATACTCCTGTCGCACTCACATGCAAAACAGCCGCCGTCAAAAAAAGGAAGGTTAATTTCATTGTCAAGCAATAGTTTGGCAGATTAAATAAATCGAAGCACTAAAAATATATTCAGGGCATGACGATCAGACGCCGGCCCTCTTCTATCCGGAAGTGCACACCTGCCCCTTCCAGGAACTTTAACAGGTTGTCGAGAGTAAGATCACGCCTGATCTTCCCGCCGAATTCGAACGAAGGGATCCCCTTCTCGTAAATAATTTCCATATCATACCAGCGGGAGATCTGGTTCATGACTTCAGCCAGCGTAGCACCCTCGAAGTCGAACAGATTGTTCTTCCACGCCATGACTCTGTCAATGTCAACTGCCTGAACCTTAATCCCGGAAGAGGACTTACCGCGACCGACAGAGGCCTGCTGACCAGGTATCAGCACCGTTTTATCATGGGCGTTCGTCACCCGAACGCTTCCATCCAGCAAGGTAGTATGCATGCTGTTCTCATCCGTATAGGCATTTACGTTAAAATTCGTTCCCAGCACTTCAATCTCGGCCTGATCGTTGATAGTCACTTTAAAAGGCATCCCGGCATTCTTCGCTACCTCAAAATAGGCCTCGCCTGTGATAGATACTCTTCGTTCCCCTCCCGTAAAAGTTGTTGGATAGCTTAGTGTGCTGGCTGCATTCAACCATACCCTCGTACCATCCGGCAAAAGCAGTTGGAACTGCCGTCCCTTTGGAGTGGTCATGGTGTTGAATAACACTTCGGCCGTAGTTGCCTGGCCCCTGGCATATGTCAGCTTACCATTCTCCAGCACCACGTTAGTTCCATTTTGCGTAGCGACCAGTCCGTTGCCGAGACTGTCAAGCACCACCTGGCGGCCATTGGATAAAGTAAGGATAGCGCCCTGTTTGCCGGGTTTAATAGCTGCGAGCGCATGCATGCCTGCGTTAGCCAGTTTTTGTTGGCCGTTATTGCCATATTGAAAAAGGAGATAGGCGGCGGTAGCCAGCAGAAAAATAATAGCTGCAGCGGTAGCCCGGTTCCGGCGAGGCAGGAAATGGACACGGGGCCTCTCCGCTATAACCGTGGTCCTGTTATCCGCATAAACGGCGCCTTTAAAAGTATCAAACGCCTCTTCGACACCCACCGGGTCCATTCTCTGCTGCAGGTAAGCTTTTAGATCGGATTCATTCTGCAGCCGTTCAAATACGCTCCCGTTTATTTTTGCTTTGGCTAACCACTGATCCAGCGCCAGTTGCTCTTCGTCGGAGAGTGATTCATCCTGCAGGTATTTGTATATGACAGCAGCTATGTATTCGTGGCCCATGCTAAGTAAACAACCGAAGCACACCCGGCATCACAAAAAATCTAAAAAAAATTAAAAACCAGCAAAAAGAGGATCAGAAGGCGCTTTCGCAGTACCAGCGTTCTTATTTTTTCAAGGGCCCTGGCTTTCTGATTTCTTACATTATTAGGAGTAATAGCCAGTTTTTGGGCAATTTCATCGGTCTCCAGTCCTTCCACAAAGATCATTTTCAGTAGTTGCGCCTGCGCTGCCGGTAGTTGTTGTATTTCCCTGTACACCCGGTTAAATACATCTTCCTGGATGAACCTGGCTTCTGCTTCTTCTTCAAAGGCAGGCCCGGAAAGCATATCAGCCCCTTTACCGGCCTTCATCTTTTCGTGCTTAATGAGATTGTAGCATTTGTTCCGGACTACCGTAAACAAAAAAGCCTCAGCCTGCTGTAAAGATGAATACCGGAAGTCCTCCCGCCTCTGCCAGAAGCTGACCAGGGCCTCCTGGGCAAAGTCCTGCGCCTCCTGCGGATCGTGGATCAGCGTACTTCCAAAATAAGAGAGACGGGGATAATAGATCTCAAACAATATTTTCATGGCAGATGTATCACCATCTGCAATATGAATCAGCAATTCCTTCTCATCATATGGTATTTTTTCAGGCAATCTATCTGACTTGGAGATTAAAAGCTACACCGAAAATATAATACAGGATAAGGGGAGATGACACCCAATAGCCAATGGACAGGCAGATGGGTGTTGGTTAAAAAATTCTCGAAAGTATGCTTTCGGCACACAATATTAAAAATTTCTTTTCCTGCAACGGCCCGACCGGCTCATCGGGAATGGAAAAACCGGCTGGAATAATTTAACTTAGAGTAACTGTAATTTTTTGCATTTACAATCGACTAATCCTGATCAATTATGATGGCAACAATTGATCTCCACGTCAATAGAGAAAAGCATACCATACAGGCTGACCCGGCTACCCCCCTGCTATATATATTGCGCAACCAGTTAGCATTGAATGGTCCTAAATATGGCTGCGGCGTACAGCAATGCGGGGCCTGCATGATTTTGCTGGATGGAAAGGCTGTAACGAGTTGCATGCTCCCGGTAGCGGCCGTAAAAAACAGCGAGATCGTTACCCTCGAAGGACTTACCGGAGCCGACAATACCCTGCATCGGGTACAAGAAGCTTTTGTACAGGAACAAGCAGCACAATGTGGTTATTGCCTCAACGGCATGGTAATGTCCGCCGTATCGCTGTTGCAGCAAAATCCACACCCGGATGACGCGGCCATTCGCGCCGGCATGCAACGGACCCTTTGCCGCTGTGGCACACAGGCAAGAATCATCCGGGCAATCAAACGGGCCGCCGCCGGCATAGGCTCATAATAACTGACTTCATCCAATCTCTGTCAACTATGCATAATTCCAGGAGAAATTTTATAAGAACAGCGGGATGCCTCACCATTGGGTTCTGCCTGGGCGGCAGCCAGGCATACAAATCTCCTACCCCATTACAGGAACTGCCACCTGACCTGGAGCAATATACCGGCATCAACTCCTGGCTGGAAGTATTGGCCAATGGCAGAGTACGGGTGCTTACCGGTAAAATGGAACTGGGCCAGGGCATTCGTACAGCCATAGCCCAGGTGGCTGCGGAAGAACTGGACATGGAGATGTCCCAGATAGAAGTAGGGCTGGCCGAAACCGGATGCACCCCCAACGAAGCCTATACTGCCGGCAGTGGTTCCATTGAAAACAGCGCCATGGCCATTCGGAATGCGGCTGCCGCTGCCCGGCAAAAGTTGCTGGAACTGGCCGCACAAAAGATGAATGTACCGGTCACTGAACTAACGATGGCGCAGGGAAAGATCAGCCTGAAAGGAGAAAATCGTAGCCTCACCTTTGCTGAGCTACTGGATGGTAAACAGTTGACGGATGAAATTCCTTCCCCGGTTACTTTAAAAGCCAGAGAAAATTACCGGCTCGTAGGCAAAGCTGTTCCGCGGGAAGACATAGGCCGCATGGTGATCGGCAAGCCGGTTTATGTACATGACCTGCGTTTCCCGGATATGGTGCATGCCCGCGTGGTTCGCCCGCCCGCTTACGGTTCAAAGCTGCTACAGTTTAATGAACAGATTGTAAAGGATAAGGTACCGGCCTTCATAAAGACGGTAGTGAACGGCAGTTTTCTAGCCGTCCTTGCAACGGATGAATATCAGGCCATACAGGCACAGCGCCTCCTTCGCGAAAACTCCAAATGGTCTGATGGTCCGCCGCTTCCGAAACTCAGCGGAAAGTTGCTGCCCGATTATCTTACCGCATTGCCGGTAGAAACTCAGCAGGTAAGCAAAAAAGGAAGTACAATATCGCCGGCCGGGAATGCAACGGTAAAGGCCCGCTATTTCAAACCCTATATCATGCATGCCTCCATCGGACCTTCCTGTGCCGTAGCCCTATATGAAGAAAACAGGCTGCATGTGTGGACACACAGCCAGGGCGTATACCCGCTGCGCGATACGCTGGCTGCCATGTTGCACCTGCCTGCTGACGACATTCATGTAAAGGGCGTACCCGGATCCGGTTGTTACGGGCATAATGGCGCCGATGACGTAGCTGCCGATGCCGCTTTGCTGGCCGTTGCTTATCCCGGCAAACATGTGCGATTACAGTGGTCGCGGGAAGATGAGCATGCCTGGGAACCTTATGGCAGCGCGATGGTCATGGAGGCCGCAGCCATGCTGGACAGTTCGGGAAAGATCAGTCATTGGAAATATGCCTTGTGGTCAGATACCCATGGCACCCGCCCCGGCGGCAATGCAGACAACCTGCTGCCGGCCCGTTATCTTGAAAAGCCTTTCACAGGGCGACCTTCCGGGTACAGCGGCGGTGCTTACCGGAATGCAGAACCGTATTATTCTATTCCCAACCAGCAGGTAGATGCGCATTTTTTCAGCGGCCCCCTACGAACATCATCACTACGCAGCCTGGGCGCTTATGCCAATATATTCGCCATCGAATCATTCATGGATGAATTGGCCGAAAAAGCCGGAAAAGATCCCTATGAATTCCGGCTCCGGCATCTGGAAGATGAACGGGCCAAAGAAGTGATTCGGAAATTGCAATCGCTCACCCGGGGGCAGGAAAGAGTCCACACGGGAATGGGTATGGCTTTTTCCCGGTACGAAAATTCGAAATCATACTGTGCCGTAGCAGCCCGGGTAATGGTTAACCCTGACAATAGCGCCGTACAGGTACAGAAAATGTGGGCAGCTATCGATGCGGGCGAGGTAATTAATCTGGATGGCATTAAAAATCAGATTGAAGGAGGCATGATACAGTCAGCCAGTTGGACACTGCTGGAGCAGGTACACTTTGATGAGCAACATATCACCAGCCGTAATTGGGACTCCTATCCTATCTTCCGCTTCAGCCAGGTACCGGAAGTAGAAGTAGCAGTGCTGAATCGCCCGGCAGAAGAACCGCTGGGAGCAGGAGAAGCAGCGCAGGGCCCTGCCGCTGCAGCCATTGTCAATGCGTTATATCAGGCCTGCGGAAAAAGAGTTCGCTATTTGCCAATAGCCAGTCACCTTCAATCTGTGATGAAGGGAAGATGAGCATTGATATATACAGGTTTCCGGATCTGATGTTTCAGGTTTTTAAAAGATTCATAAGGCCCTTTGGTAGCAAACAGGTTAATCAGCCAGGCCGGAATATTTCCACCGGGATCCATTCTCAGCGTGTACTCAATTTTGAGATGATTTTTACCCACCGGGGTGAGAATCCATTTCCCTTCGGCCCGGGCGACCCGTACAATATCCTTTTTCACCGGAAGATAATCCGGAAAGGTAGGTCCATATACGGTGACTATCCGGGTATGTGGGTCCTGCACCACTTTCAGCATGGCGATAAAATCACGGTTGCTGACCGGCCAGGGGATATTGACCTCGGAATAATAGTACAATTCCGAAGGGGATATCTGTTTTAGAAGCACAGATGATTTGGTACTATATACCCATTCGGCGCCCGTATTGACATCGAGAATGACAGCGACCAATTGAGAAAGGGTCGCCTCCAGCTCACACTCGACCTTAACACCTTTAAACCTGGAATCAGGAAAAGTCCGGGTGAAAATGGAAATACCTTCCCTTTCACTCTTTAATTCCCAATTTTCCTGCCCATAACCCCTTAGAAAACAGAGCGCTGAAAAGACAATAGAAAAAAAACCTATTTTGCCAGTCATATTAAACTAAATCCGTTTCAAAAGCTATAATTCCACTATCGAAACAAAGCATCTGCCGGATAGTTCACTCTATACCACCGCAGCCGGTACTTTTTTCATATCTCCGCTTTCCGTTCCTGCCCGCAAAGCAAAGAATATCATCAGGGTCGACAGGAGAATGAAGGTCAGATAGCTATATCCCAGGTTACGTTCGCCGTTGGCAGGCAGGAAGTTGACAATGCTATAGCTCAGCGTAGAAACGATCACAAAGGCCAGACCACCGGTAAGGCCACTGGCGACTCCGGCATTTTGTGGGAAGCGGGTCAGGCAAAAGGTCATGTAGTTATTGAAGGTATAGCCGGCACATACATGGATGATGAACGCAAAGATTACCATAACATAGAGATTCTCGCTCCGGCGAATGCTTGCCAGCATCATCACCACGAACAGGATCTGCAGGCTATTATTAATTATCAGCTTCCGGAAGAACGGCCACCGGATCGTAGCCTTGCTGATAAATCCTCCCGCCATCCACGCAAAACCCAGGATAAGCGAGCAATAACCGGCCGTCACCACGCTATATTGAAAATGATGTTCTATAATAAAAGGGCCCGTCATATTGTAGACCATCACCATGGAATAAGCCAGTCCCAGCATACCTACGCCCAGGATGAACGGTCCGTTCTTCAGCATGCCGGCATAGACCTGCACAACCCGCTGCAGTTGGAATGCGGCAGGCCTGGGGAGCGTCTCTCCGCTGAAAAAGAATTCCAGGACGGCGAACAGGATAGCGACCAAAGCCAGCAGATAAAAGTTGACCTCCCATCCAAAGGCCGTCTGCAGCCACCCTCCGACGAAAGGGGCAACGATAGGCCCTGTCGACCATATAATGGAAAAAAGGCTCAGGTAATGCTTCAACCGGTCGCCGGTGAAAAGATCTACAAAATAAGCCCTTTTGCCGGCTATCACCGCACCTACCGTTATCCCCTGGATGATACGCATGAGATAGATCATAGTGATGGAATGCGTTACGGCAATGGTCAGGCTGGCAAAGGCAAATATAATGAGGGATACCAGCCCGATCCTGTACCTGCCATAACTGTCGAGAATGCTGCCGATGAAGAGCTGGCTGACGCCATAGCTTATCAGGTAGAGGGTTATGGTAAATTGTATCTGGAGGCTGCTCACATGCATAGCTATCGCCATATGTGGCAGGGAAGGAACATAAATATCCGTAGCAAAACCGGAAAGAGGCAGCAGGGCAAGGGCAAGGAGGTTGGCGATACGCTGGTGCCGTTCGTCGATTCTTTTGCTGGATGTCATCATTGCAGGCATATAGGTCGATTTATTCCTGCAAAGCTACTCCGGAGTCCATGCATCCGCATTATAGTATCCAAACGGATCATTATAAAATTCAAACAACCACACTACGCACCTGCAAGGGAGTAAGGCCTGTATGTTTCTTAAAGAAGATATTGAAATAGGCGGGGTATTCGAATCCCAGTCCGTAGGCGATCTGGGCTATATTCCAGTCCGAATGCCGCAACAGGGCCGTCGCTTCTTTAATTATCCGGGCGGAGATGTGTTCGGTAGTCGTTTTGCCGGTGACCTCTTTCAGGGCGCGGTTGAGGTGGTTGACGTGTACGGAGAGCTTTTCAGCAAAATCGTTGGCGGTCTTCAACTGCAGCTCCGTTTCCGTGGTATCGACAGGGAATTGCCGTTCCAGCAGGTCGAGGAACTGATGAGTGATCCGGGCTGCGGCCCCTGCCAGCCGTTCCGTATGATCTGCCGGCCGCATCTTCATCGCCTCATGGATCAGCAGGTGCAGGTAGTTACGCAGCAGGTCGAATTTATGGGCATAATCCGAGGCCATCTCCTCCGTCATTTTCAGGAAGATATGGGTTACCTCCCTCTGCTGGCGCTCGTCTACGAAAAAGACCGGCATCCCTTCCGTCCTGAACAGCGGCGAATCCTGCAGTGTTTCCTTTCTTTCCACGGGATGTACGAAGGCCTCGGTGAAGAGGCAATACCAGCCTTTTTGCTCGGTGGAGACGGCTTCCCAGGAATAGGGGATCATCGGGTTGGAAAAGAGCAGGGCGGGCCTGTCCAGCTCAATCCATTTGTCGGCATAATGCAGCCTGCCGGTGCCCAGGATGAGAGACACCTTATAGAAATCGCGCCGGCCATAAGGGGTCGTCCGATAGCAGGTATCCCGGGGGAATACGTTAAAATGCCCCGATCCCGCATTGTTCAGCGGGATGTCCTCGGCGTCGGATTTCCGCACACGGGCATAAAACTGCTGGATCGTTTCAGTAGCTTGCATGGAGCAAAGTTATAAAATTCAAGTAAATTAGTAGCTTCAACCTTTCACTGAAAGAGGAGAACAAGATGGACAACATATTCCAAATGGTTTCCCATACGCAGAGCGCCCGCCCAACCTACTGGCTCACCCGCTTTCTCATTCTTCGCCTGCTGGGAGCGATCTATGCGGTGGCCTTTCTCGCGGCGATCAATCAGATCATTCCCCTCATCGGCGCGAATGGTCTCCTCCCCGTCGGAATATTCCTGAAGCGGGTCGGTGACGCGCTCGGATCGCCGCAAGCCGGCTTCGTGCACCTGCCATCGCTCTTTTGGTTCGCCCATTCTGACGCGGCCCTCCTGACTGCAGCGTGGATGGGATTCGCACTTTCCTGCGTCGTGGTGGCAGGCTTCGCAAATGCGCCGCTGCTCGGCGTTCTCTGGCTTCTTTACATGTCCTTCGCGAATGTCGGGCAGGACTGGTATGGGTATGGATGGGAGATCCAACTCCTCGAAACCGGATTTCTCGCGATCTTCCTCTGCCCCCTGCTCGACATGCGCCCATTTCCCAGGCGCCCACCACCAATGCCGGTCATTGGTCTGTTCCGCTGGCTCATCTTCCGCATCATGCTTGGCTCCGGACTCATCAAGATTCGCGGCGACGATGTCTGGCGCAACTGGACGGCTCTCTACTACCATTTCGAGACCCAGCCATTGCCTGGTCCGCTGAGCCGGTGGTTCCATTTTCTCCCCCGCGCAGTTTTGAAATTCGGTGTCTGGTATAATTTCCTGGCCGAGCTCGCCGCTCCGTGGTTCGTTTTCTGGCCGCGCCTCGCACGTCACATGGCGGGATCCGTGATCGTAATTTTACAGATCATCCTCATTTTCAGCGGCAATCTCTCGTTTCTCAATTGGCTGACCATCATTCCCGCACTGGCGTGTTTTGACGACGGCTTCTGGTCGAGGCTTCTTCCCCGCCCCCTCGTCCGCCGGGCGGAAGCTGCCAACGCCCGTTCCGAGCCATCACGGCCTATGCTGGCCACCGCCTGGACCGTCGCTGTTATCATTGCTCTCCTCAGCATCCAGCCTGTCCTCAACATGCTCTCTCCCCGACAGATTATGAACACCTCCTTCGATCCCCTCAATCTCGTAAATACCTATGGTGCATTCGGATGGGTGGGACGCGAGCGTCTGAACGTGGTATTCGAAGGAACGATGGCCGAAGTCCCCGACGACAAGGCGAACTGGAAAGCCTATCCCTACAAAGGCCTGCCCGTCGCCCTGGATCAACGACCGCCACAGATCGCCCCATATCAACTTCGTTTGGACTGGCAAATGTGGTTCGCTGCCATGTCGTCACCCGGAGAATACCCATGGACGTTACACCTCGTCTCGAAGCTCCTTCACAATGACCCCGGAGCAGTCAGTCTGTTCGCCGGCAACCCCTTCCCCGATAAGCCGCCGCACTATATCCGGGCAGTCCTATATCGCTATACCTTTGCACAGCCGGGGAATCCCAACGGCCTCTGGTGGACTCGCGAGCGGGTTGGCGACACCTGGCTTCCCGCCATGTCCGCCGATGATCCGCGCCTGATCGAATTTTCGAAATTTACAATCTTCCTCCAGGAACGAAGTTTAATAAAAGCGTAACCAATGCGGCAAAATCCGTAGCTTTATCAACATAATCTAACCAGATGCGTATAATATTGGCGATACTTGCATCGATATCTTTCCTTTCACCAAAGGCCCAGACACATTTGCCCGATTACTATCCATTAACTGACAGCAGTCATTTCAATAACAAATGGCATCTCAGTAAATATGCCAGCTTCTCTGCAGGCGCCATTTTCTTCAATGGCGGCACCAGTTTTTTTGCGGCTCCCGTCGGACTGCAACTGACCCGTTCATTAAATAAGAATGTGTATGCTTTCGCGGGCGTTTCCGCAGCGCCTGTTGTTTTTAGCGTCAATCGTTTGCTAATGGATCCTGTTTCGAATCCATCCTATCCCGGCCGTAACTTTTCTAATGCTTACGGATTTGGCTTGAATTCGAGAGTAGAAATGGGCATGATGTACATAAATGATGCAGGGACATTTTCCATATCGGGCAGTATTGGGGTAGACAGAAGTAGTTACCCGGTTTATCCATCCAATAGGGTGAACACGAAGAAGCAATAAGAAACTTCACCTCTCCATTTAGCCTTTTTCGCTAAAAATAAAATCAAAACCTTCGTAATACATGAAATTTACAGGTTACCAAACGGGGAATCGAATCACCCACGCCATTATAAGCCAGTAGGGTATCGCTAAAACTTCCTGTAATATACCGGTTAACCGACCCGAATTCTGTAATCGTTACCATTGTATTTCTGGGATAATACCTGACCGCCGCATTTACCGGTCCCTGTTCAAAATATGTCAGCGGATGCATGCCCGGCACAGCAGGTCCTGAAAGGTACATAAGCCCATAGTTCGGGTACATAGCCAGGTCATCGCCTCCATATATATAGGTAGCCGACTGGGATGGATAGCTTTGATCCGCGGAGAATTGACCGGTAATATAATCCGAAAGAGAGTAATTATTAGACTGGCCATTTATTGTAAAGTCGAAATAGACCGAGGGAGTATACGTGCTACAGACATGAATATCTCCCGCATTTGCCGGGGATTGGTTCAGGGAAATATTAAAAGGAGAGCTTTGCGTTCCGGAGGATGCGTCCAACCCCGAAAGGGTCCCTACCGACGCGCCTCTGCAATTCCAGATATTCATGGTAAAAGAGCCGGTGCTGTCTGTAGGAGCCCGGAATACACTATTCGAAACACGAATGATTCCATAGCCTTTTGATACAGGCGCCATGTTGCAATCCACAATTCTTCCGGTAATGGTGACCGGATTGCTAAGAGATACAGTTATCTTTCCAAGGTTGGACGATGTACCGAATGGGCCGATAGAACTTGAATAAGCATTCCCCCCACAATCATCTTTCACTATCAGTTTCAGGGGTTGATTGGCAGGTATTTTTCCCGAGACGCTGCCCGAACTATCCGTAATTCCATATCCACTGGAGAAATAATTACTTTGCTGGATGATTTCCACGATCTTATTGGCCAGGGGTATATTATTTTGATCTACAAAGATGGCCTGGAAATCCACGACAGGGAAAGGAGCATCGATGCTCCAGAAAGAGAAATGTTTCACCTTCGCTATATAGACATTTCCTGTTAGCGTGGCGCTGTCTTCCTGTTCCCAGTAACCGGATGCCGGATTAAAATAGTATAGGGATATCGATGGGATACTGCCCGATGCGGGCAGTCCGATCGTAGCCTCCGATCCTTTTGCAATTTGCAATTTTGCACCATTGCCATCCTCGAGTTCCACAACCAATTGGCCATATGACTCAAGTCCCTCAACGGCGTTGGCCGGAGAAATCGTAAATAGATTGCCAGGCATCCGTTGCAGGGAATTATCGAGGGAAGGATCCAGGTAAGCGGCAAATACACGTACATTTCCTGAATAAGGGGAACCGTCGGCATCCTTGACGATGCTTTTAGGTGTTAGCGTAACCGTAGCATTACCGACATTAATAGTCCCTCCGGCGTCTGATTGTATGGTGGAAATAATATTTCGGGGGATCAGTTGTATAACTACGAAATTTGTTACTCCCTCCTTATAGAACAGATTCCGGCTAGCTGTAAAATATCCGGACTTGACAGCTTGCACCAGGCCGCCATTTTGATTTATGCTAATGGACTCCAACCGGAAAAATCCATAATCATCGGACTGAACGCTTGCCCCACCTGCCGATACAGATGCTCCGGCAACCGGCTGGCCGATTGAATCAAGTATCTGGCCCTGGATGCTGCAAATGACATTTTTTTGGGGCAGTTTGCCGGAACCCGTGGGATTGCTGGTTTGAGTGGGAGTGGGAGTAGTGGTTTGATTATCAACGCCGGAACTATTCTTTTTACAATGCGCCATGCATAGTATGATGATTGAAATGATCAGGACGTCAATAATTCTACGCAGATTGCCACGTTTAAGGGGGTTCATGCAACTAAATTTATCAGGCCGACAAGATAATATAATAATTCTGAATTACATATATACCTGATCTTCGGCCATCCTACTGATGTTGACCTCATCAACAGTATTTAAAGGTAAATTATACATCAAAATCTCCATTTTCTACAACTTAATTATTAAACCGAATTATCAACTTGTTCTAACTTTGTGATGCGATTCACACCATTGACTTCTCAATAGCATTGACTTCTCAATAATAACATTATAATAATCACCAAAAAATCAAAAAATGAGCACGATTAAAGTAAAGGACGGCACAGAAATTTATTACAAAGATTGGGGAACAGGTCAACCTATTGTTTTTCATCATGGCTGGCCTTTATCAGGAGACGACTGGGATGGACAAATGATGTTTTTCCTCCAGCAGGGATTCCGGGTAATTGCGCATGACCGCCGAGGGCATGGAAGGTCTTCCCAGACTGCCAACGGGCATGATATGGATACTTATGCAGCAGATGTCGCCGAGCTTGCTCAGGCACTTGATCTGAAAAATGCAGTACACGTTGGTCACTCGACCGGTGGTGGGGAAGTGATCCGATATGTCGCCAAACATGGCAAGGGCCGGGTGGCTAAAGCGGTCTTGATCAGCGCGGTCCCTCCAATCATGGTTCAAAACAAGAACAATCCGGAAGGCATTCCCTTATCTATTTTCGATGAAATACGTGAAGGCACCGCCACGAAACGACCTCAATATTTTCAGGATTTTACCATACCCTTTTATGGATATAATCGTCCGGGGGCAAAAATATCGCAGGGTATCAGAGATAATTGGTGGCGCCAGGGCATGATGGGCGGAATAAAAGCACACTATGATTGTATAAAGGCTTTTTCCGAAACAGATTTCACAGAGGACCTGAAAAGTGTGGAGGTCCCGGTCCTTATTCTGCATGGAGAAGATGACCAGATCGTACCCTTTCCCATTTCCGGCGCAAAGTCCATAAAGCTGTTAAAAAACGGGAAACTCATTTCATACCCGGGTTTTCCTCATGGAATGCCCGCGACAGAAGCTGCAACCATAAATGCCGACCTTTTAGCTTTTATAAAATCTTAATAAATACAAAGCCATCATCATTTTCTGGTGATGGCTTTGTTATAAAAGTAGATAACTACTTTCCCCAATACAGGAAGTGAAAACTCCCTAAAATAGGTTGTTTCGGCGATTTTAGTCCCAGATTAATAACAATATGAAGGAGGCGCCCAATAAATTGGACACGCGCATAATAGGTAGCTTTTAAGTAGTCGGATTTCACCTTACTGTTGTCGCAATCCTGTTACTTATTAACTACTATTACGCGGTAAATCCATACCCATGAAGAACCTTCCGATTATACTCTTCTGCCTTTTTCTATCACTGCCCGGCACTTTATTTGCAGGAAATATATTGGATAAGACCGGCAACCCGACAGCCACCCCGCTGGTCGCATTCAGCCTGCGGCAGTTGAGCTCGGCCTATACAGGGTATGCCATCCAGGTCCGGCGCAGCAGCGACGGTGCCTCAAAGGACATCGGTTTTACGGCTGCCGGAGACCTGGATACAGCTATGCTGCTGACCTTTGTGGGCAGCGGCGACGGTTATGTCAGCATTTGGTATGACCAAAGCGGCAATGGCTATAATGCGACCCAGACTACGGTCGCCAATCAGCCCTCGATCATGAGTGGCGGAATGATCAATCGGGATAATGGACAGCCTTCTGTGTACACCTCCGCTACCGGCTTCCTGACATACGGGCCCGTAAGCCAATTAAGCGGGACCACCCAGGTTACACGTATGGAGGTTTGCCGGTCCCGCGACGGCAGCGACCTTGCCATTACCGAAGGATTGGGTACCTACCAACTGGATCTGCAATTCTTCCCAACTAAAATCTGGGTGCAGTTTGAAACTAGTAATATCGTTGCCGAAGCGGCCGTGAGCAATCCGACTACGCTGATGTCGATCAATTCCGTGAGGAACAACGGGGCCTCGCAGCTATATGTCAACACGGCTTTACTCGGTTCCACCTCTGGGACCATTATGACATTCAGCGAACCAGTGACAGGCTATATCGGTGTTCGGTTTGATTACCTTTCAAGTAGCACTGGCATCCCCGGCGCTTTTTCCGAAACTATTTTATTCAATTCGGTCTTATCGGATGCGGACCGGCAAGCCATTAATTATAACGAGAACTGGTACTACTCGCTTGGCTTTGATCCCTGTAGCAGTACACAGGCCAGTCTTTCCCCCAATGCCACGACCACCAAGGCATTGTATGCCTGTACACAAGACGGCCCCTGGGCTTACTACTATGATCCGGCCCATCCACTGAACCTGCTGTTCGGTCTTGCGAAAGATCCCGGCAACACGGGCGCCAATCCCACGTTTGTGGTAGATTCCACCAATCTGACAGTTACCGCAGATCCCAGCACGATCTATTATTCCGCCACCTCGGGAACAGAGGGGATTTTTGCGCTGGGCCGCTACTGGAATGTGTACACCCACAGCACACTGGCCAGCCCGGTCAATGTCCGTTTCTTTTACAACCCGACCGATACGGTGGCTGCACTGCGTGCAGCACTGGCTTTCAAGAACAGTACCGGAGCCTCACTGATAAGCAGCCTCCAGTGGTTTAAAACAGTAGGCGGCCCTTTTACCCCGGACCTCCTGACAGCAATACCAACAGCTACTATAAAAGGCCAGAAAATTATACTTACGCCTGTGTATGGAACAAAAGACGGAGTCAACTACGCAGAGTTCGATGGCATTACCAGCTTTTCCGGAGGGACAGGCGTATATATCGTATCCAATACGTTGACAGTATTGCCCGTCATAATTAGCTCCTTTACCGGCACCCGCATAAACGGAACAACGGTGCTTTCCTGGACAACGGAATCGGAATCCAACAGTAGGCAATTTGAGATTGAGCGCAGCACTGATGGCAGCAACTGGTCAACAATCGGTCAGGTAGCGGCTGCAGGTAATAGCAGTACGACCTTGTCTTACCAGTTTACCGATACGGTTTCCCTACAGGGAGCGAACAGCCTGTATTACAGAGTGAGACTGGAGGATAAAGATGGACGATATACCTACTCGGGCGTGGTGTTGGTAACGTTATATGATAATGGAATGGTGGCTCCGCTGCTAAGCCGGATTGCTCCCAACCCGTTTGGGAGTGAAATGGAAATTACATGTACCGTTCCCGATAGGGGTCCTGTGGAAGTGTTGCTCCAGGACATGGCAGGTGTTACGTTGATACACCGGAAATATACAGCGACCAAAGGAGACAACATATGGAGGCTGACAAATCTTAATGAACTTGCACAGGGTATTTACATCGTGCAGGTCCTGCAAGGGGGAACTGTGGGCATCAGCAAGGTAATTAAACTATAATTTGTAATTTAACCAGGCTTCCATTCTTTCATCTTCGGCTCCAACCGGTCATCATTCTGCCGGAATTCTTCCCGGATATTTCCGTACATTTTATCTTACATATCAAAAGGAGTCCTTATGTATAAAAATTACCTGCTGGTGGCCTGGCGAAACCTGCGCCGCAACAAGCTATTCTCCTTCATCAGCATTCTCGGTCTTGCCCTGGGAATGACCTGTTGCTTTCTGATCCTGCTCTACGTCAGGAATGAACTAAGCTATGACCGCTTCCATAAGAATGCGGATCGTATCTACCGGACGACCTATCTTCCGAAATTTGCGGGTGTCACCAAACCGTTGCCATTTCTTCCGCCGCCGGCCGCCCCCTTGTTCAAGAACTTTTTCCCGGAAATCGGGGAGTCCGCCCGCCTCTTCAGACAGACGGCCACGATTGCGTTAGGGAACCAGAAATTCCCCGAACAGCGATTCTTTTTCGCAGATCCCGCTATCCTGAAAATTTTTACGTTGGATTTTCTGGAAGGGAGTCCTGAACAGGCGTTGACCCAACCCTTTTCGGTCATCTTGTCTGCAAAAACCGCCCGCAAATATTTCGGAAATATAGCTGCCCTGGGCAAGACCTTGCTGCTGGACGGCAAGGCCCCCCTGCTGGTTTCCGGGGTAGTAGCAGATTTCCCGGATAATTCGAGTATCCATATGGACCTGGTAACAAATTATGAAACCATGTTCGCTACCCTGCCGGAAGAGGGCCGGAGGAACCTCCCGGCCAATTGGGTCATCAGCCATTCCATGACCTATGTCTTGCTGCAGCCCGGCGCCGATCCGGCAACGGTGAATGCCCGGTTCCCGGCCTTCCTGGCGAAATACGCGCCGAAAGCATATTCCGGCGGCATCGAATACAAGCTCCAGCCACTCACGGCAATTCACCTGCATTCAGACTCGCAGGCAGAACCGGAGCCGGTGGGAAATATCCTGTACGTCTATATCTTTACGGGTATCGCAGTGATCACCCTGCTGATCGCGGGGATCAATTTCGTGAACCTGTCTACCGCGCGGTCGCTGCGGCGAGCCAGGGAAGTAGGCATGCGTAAAGTGCTGGGTGCGGACAAACGGCAATTGATCGGGCAGTTCCTGGGAGAAGCCTTGCTGCTGAGCTTATTGGCTTTCTGTTTGTCCCTGACCCTGCTTATCCTTTCCCTGCCTGCTTTTAATGAACTGGCGCAGCAACACTTTACCCTGCGGGATATTTTTTCCGATGGCATTTACTTGTCCGCCTTTTTGGTAATTTTCTTTCTCACCGGTGTCCTGGCTGGGTTGTATCCCGCTTTTTTCCTGTCCCGATACCGTCCTACGGAAACGTTGAAAGGAGATTTTTCCAGCGGGAGGAGCAAAGGTGGGATTTTACGCCAGGGGCTGCTGGTATTCCAGTTTACCGCTTCCGTGGCTCTGACCATCTCCACCCTGGTGGTTTTCCGTCAACTGGAATTTGTAAGGGATATGGATCTCGGTTTCAAAAAAGACTTTGTCCTGGTTGTTCCTTTCAAAGGATGGAACATCAATACTATTTTCGATGCGCCCAATGATACCCTCTATCAGCAGCTCGAGGCCTACCGGCAGGCCGTTTTGAAAAATCCCCGGGTACAGGACGTAGCTCTATCGGATGTGCGTCCGGGGCAGAGCGCTGTTCGAAGGGAAATCGTCCCGGAAGGATTTACGGCCAGCGATAATATCTTTGCCATGAACATTAAGGTGGATTATAATTTTATCCCGGCCTACAACATGAAGATGGTTGCCGGACGCAATTTTTCCCTATCCTATGGCTCCGATAAAGAGCATGGTTTCATCATTAATGAGAGAGCGGTGCAACAATACCATTGGGAGAGCCCCGAACAGGCACTTGGGAAGCGCATTGCCCTCCTGGGGAAGGGGGGCAAGGAAACCAAATCGGGCACGATTGTCGGAGTAGTGAAAGACTTTCATGCCGAATCACTCTTCGAGCCTTTGGACGCGGTGGTAATGGATGTGGATTTCAGCCACATGAATATTTTTTCGATCAGGATAAGGCCGGATCAGGCACAGCAGACCGTTACGTTCCTGGAAAGGAACTGGAACCTCTTCTTTCCGCAAAAAGATTTTGCCTATACCTACCTGGACCAGGACCTTGTAAGTCAATATGCGGATGACCAACGTACAGGTAAAATCATTGGCTGTTTTTCCGGCCTGGCGATTTTTATTTCCTGCCTGGGTTTATTCGGCCTGATTGCGTTGGCCGGGCAGCAGCGGATCCGGGAGATCGGTATCCGCAAAGTTCTGGGAGCCTCCGTTCCGGATATCATCGTCCTGGTTTCCAGAAAATACCTGGTGCTGGTAATAGTGGGTGTCCTGATCGCCTCTCCCGTGGCCTGGCTGATGATGCGTCAGTGGCTGATGCATTTCGCTTTCCGGATCGATATCAGCTTTTGGATATTTGTGCTGGCTGGAGTTGCAGCCCTCCTGATTGCAGCGGTTACGGTGAGCTTCCAGGTGTTCCGGGTGGCGATGGCGAACCCCATAAAGAGCTTAAGGGAACAGTAAAACCAAAATGCAAGGCCCTCTTTCCTGCTCTCTAATTGAGATTCCTGTACTCGCTCGGCGACTTGCCGGTTTTAGCCTTAAAGATCTTGGTAAAATGTGACGGGTATTCAAAACCAAGCTCATAGGCGATCTCGCTGATCGAACTTTCCGTCCCCCATAATAGCGACTTGGCCCTTTCGACCAGTTCGAGGTGAATATGTTCCACCGTGCTCTTTCCAGTGAACTTCTGAAGGAGATCCGAAAGATAACTGGACGATAGATTCAGCTTTGAAGCAAAATAAGTAACTGCAGGCAAACCGGATTCTATCAGAGAGCTTTGGCTAAAGTAATCTTTTAGCAACGTTTCGAACCGTTGCACGACATCGGCATTCACTTTAGCCCGGGTATAAAACTGCCGGTCATAAAAACGGTTACAATAATTCAAGAGTAGTTCTATAGTGCTAACAATCACGCTTTGCGTATGCTTATCGATAGACTGATTGTATTCCCTGGCAATCTTATCGACACAATCCTTGATGATCTTACTTTCTTCCTCAGAAATATGCAGCGCTTCATTCACTTCATAGTTAAAAAAGGAATACTGGTGCATCTTTTTGCCCAGACCGGTCCCATGAAGCAAATCCGGATGAACGAACAAGGCCCATCCTTCATCCACCTTGACATCGGGGCCCGATCCAATCACCTGACCCGGCGCGGTGAACAGGAGTGAGCCTTCTCTAAAATCGTAATGGCTTTTGCCATAATATAACAGCCCCTCGAATTTTTTGCAGGAGATCGTGTAAAATCCGAACCGGAATAGCCTATTTCCTTTCGGCCGCCTGGCATAAAAATCCGTGTGGTCAATGACACTGATCAGGGGATGCCGCGGCCGGGGATACTGTACCAGGTCGTGCAGATCACTGATGGATTCAAGATCGATATAAGGTTTGTCTGCTTTCTTCATTATTCTGCAAAATTAAAGAAAAAGCTGCCCTGCGCCACTATTTTGCAGGGCAGCCATCACTCAGATACCGGTCTGGCTGACCATCATCCTTTTAAATGCCATATCGTCCATTTGTTGCCGGGCCTCCAGCAATGGTACGGCATCGTGTCCTACGGGATACCGTAATTTTTCAGTGCCGTCCGAGGCAGCTGCGTAGATGGCTTCGGCTACCTCGCTGACGTTTTCAGACATAGGCCATTGCTCTAATTTCTCCAGGAACCGGTCGAATGGTTGCTGGTAGTCGTCAAGGCCGCCTACACCGTAAAAGCTCATGGAGCGCCCGGCAAAGTCTGTCTTATAACCGCCCGGTTCAACCAGCTTTAGCCGTATGCCCAGCGGGTTCAGTTCGTATTGTAGTGATTCTGTCAATCCCTCTACGGCAAATTTAGTGGCGTGGTAAAGCGTGCAGAAAGGGAAGGTAAGCTTTCCTCCAACGGAAGATACATTGATGATGGTACCGGCCTTATGTGCCCGCATACCCGGTAAAATGGCCCTGGTGACTTCGATCAACCCGAAGAAGTTGACCTCGAACTGTTGTCTGATCACTTGCTCGGGTGCAGCTTCCAGCGCGCCAAGAGTTCCGAAACCGGCGTTGTTCACCAGCACATCGATCTGGCCGAATTGATGGATACCTGCTTGCACAGCCTCACCAATGCTGTGGTTGTCGGTTACGTCAAGTCTCGTCACAAGCACACCCGGGATTGCGGAAAGTTCCGATTCTTTTTCGGGGGAACGCATGGTGGCAACAACGTTCCAGCCTTTTTGATGGAATAGTTTAACGGTTGTCCTTCCGAAGCCGGAAGACGCGCCTGTGATAAAAACGGTCTTTTTCATTTGAGTTTGTATTAATTGTTCCATACAAAGGTCTCATGAACGACCTGCTCCCGTTTATACTTTTCTTGGCAATGCTTATATATTTCTTAAATAAGGTAGTAGGCTTCCAGAACCATCTTGGCTTCCTTTACCATTAAGGACCCGAGGAGGCCAGTCGGGCCAGCGCCGAGTCAATATCCGAAGGATAAACAACGTCGGGCATTTGACAGTATATATCATACACATGATATTTCCCGCTATGGTCGCTGATCAATGCCTTTGCCTGCATCAGATATTGCCTGGCCAGCTGACCGTTCCCGGTAAGCAGGTATATGCATCCCAGGTAATAGTACGTATCGGCGAACTTGTCGTATTTATTGTTCTCCTCCCGGAGGGCCTTGATCGCGCCCGGGTAGTCGCCGGTCCTCATTTTGGTGACAGCCAGGTGCAGATAATCATAGAGGCCAAGGGCCGCATTCCCCCCCTGTGCCCGGACGCTGTCAATGCCCATTGCAAAGTACCTCCAGGCTTCCTGCATGTGGCCAAGCTCCCTTTCGCAGAGTGCCATGATGATATGCAGCTCATAGTTGCCGTCGTTGCTATAGTTGTGGCGAAACCCGGTCAGGGTATCGTATCTCTTCAGATCAAGAAGGGCGCCCTCGTAATCGCGCAGGAATTTGAACCGGCACCAGCCCCTATATTGCAGGAACTGCAGCGGATCAAGTTCCACGGCTCTGTCGATAAGTCTTTTCCAGGTAATAAAATCGCCTCTTTTCAGGTAGGGAACCGATTTTTCATGCCAGGCCGGGGCGAAGCGGGGGCAGACTGCGATCGAACTGTCCAGATAATACTGGCATTGGGGCGAACCCTGATAGAAGCTATCGGAGGCGTTATACAATCTGCATGCCCTGGCATAACTGCTGTCCGTATAGATGGAACAGTTATATTGTGCGAAGGCCCCGGACGTAACGAGGGCCCAAATGACCAGTAGGGGGTAGGCGAGGTAATGAGTACTTTTCATGGACTGATGCTTACTATTTTTCCTTTCTGCAGATGGAAGGTAATATATTGGTAGCTGTCAAAATATTTGCCATTATAGCGGGCGGGCGCCCAGTTCTTCAGCGCCTTAACGAGTGACAGCAACTGACCGGATATCCTTTGATCGAAATGGCAGGGCTGGTAGTTGCCGTCCATTTCCGACAGCCTGAACCGGCCCGTCGATCCTTCGCAGTTAATAATGAATTTGACAGTAATATATCCCTCTTGCCCCTCAACAGGCGTGTAACTGTTGAGGAAATACCGGCTGAAACTATCCTTGTGATCCAAAAAATAAGCGTCGGTATTATAATATTGGAACACCCTGGCAGGATCACAAAGCCGGAAACTACTGTCATCGATAGACTTGTTAAAAATAATGTCTCCTACACTGGTGTCCGCCCTGCTGATCGCAGTGGGCTGTTGCGCGTAAGAGGCCAATTCTAAAAAAAAACATAAGACTGACAAGATCATTTTCATGCCGTTACTTCCTTAGTGGTTGATCATAAGAACCTCTTAAAGATCCTGCCCAGTAAACACCGGTTCTTTATAATAATGGTGGCCGATTCCGTAAGATACACAAAAGCACCGGAATCCGGCAAAGCCATGACGGTATCATTCCTTGTTTTTATCGCCATTTCCCTGGATAAAACCCGGGAGAAAATGAACACGTTCGGGCCTACTTGGAGGCACCAGGAGTTGATTATTTATCCGTTAGGCTGTTTGTACGTAGGCAGCTATGCAGACTAACACTTATGCCTATCGCCTCGTTGCCACTGGTCACGAGGAAATGCTGCACCTGCCATCGGTCTTCCCGCATCAGCTTTAAGGTGATAGAGTCGGGGGAAATGCCCGATTTTAGGACAATTTCTTACAAGATGACAATTCCGAGGTGTTTTTTATATTTATGCATGTTTTTTGAATTTGTACCTAACCCACAGTTTGACTTTCTGACAAGCTTTGCAAAAAAGTTCAACATACCGCTAGAGGGCGACCGGTTGGTCATTCCACCTGTCATGGGCGCCGGTAGTATCCGAAAAATTGCCTTATCCGCTGGACTGAAGCTTGTAGTCCACCGGTACAAGCTTAATCAGGATTTTATCCTTAACAGGATAGGAACCGACACGCCCAACGACCTTGTAAGTGTGATATTTCACAGTAATGAAGCCGCAGCCAGCGTAAATACCGGCCAAAAAACCGATCTTCTTTCACGAAGGAGTGCATATGCCATACAGATCGCGTCAACAGACCTTAATTCACAAGTCCGTTTTCCAGCCAATACAGATATATACTTCATTGTTGTAGGGATCATGAAAAACGCCTTAAACGACCTCCTGGCTCTTAAAAATCCTAACAATGTTGTCCAAACCATATTAAACGCAGAACGCGGATTCCTGTTTTATGAAAGCATGAGCGTTGAGATACATAAGCTCGTAAAGCAGGTGACCGACGCCCGCGAAGACAATGAGCTGAGTAGTTTTTATCACCGGCTTAAGGTGCAGGAATTGCTTTACCTGGTATTCGAGAAACTGCAAAAGCGGGAAGCTCAACGCCAAAGCCCTGTTTATAAAGACGATGTAGAAAAGCTGTTCATGATCCGGACAGCGATCCTTACAGATCTTTCTCTGCCGCCCAGTTTGCCGAAACTCGCGAAGATGGCTGGGTTCGGAGAGACGAAGATGAAAGACTTATTCAAACAAGTATTCGGCGATACTATTTACAACTATTATCAACAGGCCAGGATGGAAGAAGCCGCCTTTCTCCTCAAACATGGCGGCTTATCTGTTTCAGAAACAGGCTATCATCTTGGTTTTGCCAATCTCAGCCATTTTGGACGCCTCTTCGAGAAGTATCATGGGAGCAAGCCCAAAAAATACGCCGGCGGCGGATAAGACTATTTTTCAGCCGTAAGCTGCTATTTTACCCTTTCGTGATGAAGCAATTTTGTGTTGTCATCAAACGATAACAACATGAACAAGTTACTAATGCCTTACACGAAAGGCTCATTACAATTGAAAAATCACCTGGTCATGGCCCCCATGACCCGAAGCCGGGCGATCAGGAACCTGCCAAACGAATTGATGTCGGCCTATTATGCGCAAAGAACCGGAGCCGGTCTTATCATAACCGAGGGTACTGCGCCATCCCCCAATGCCTTGGGTTATTCGAGGATCCCCGGCATCTTTTCCAAAGAACAGACACGGGCCTGGAAAACCATTACGGATACTGTCCATCGGGGAGGAAGTAAGATCTTCATACAGCTCATGCACACCGGACGTATCGGTCACCCGGACAACCTTCCTGCCGGCGCCCGGCTGGCCGGCGCTTCGGCTATCAAGGCTGCAGGTGAGATCTGGACGGATACGTCAGGCAACCAACCTTACCCCGAACCCTATGCGTTAACGGATGAGGACGTGGAGGCGGTAATCGCTGAGCATGTGAATGCAGCCCGCAATGCCATACAAGCGGGCTTCGACGGAGTGGAGCTGCATGGGGCCAACGGGTACCTGGTAGAACAATTCCTGAACCCACATGTCAATAATCGCCGGGATCGATGGGGTGGCAGCATTGAGAACAGGACCAGGTTCGCCATCCGGATCCTACAGGAAATGGCCGCTGCGATTGGAGCAGGTAAGGTAGGCGTAAGGTTTTCACCTTTTTCCACCCTGGGCGACCTCCAACCTTATGATGAACAGGAAGTACATGAAACGTACGCTCAGCTGGCAACGGAACTGGACAAGATCGGGATTGCCTACCTGCACATAGGGGTGTCTGCCGTTATTCCTCAAACAACCTTCGATGCCATACGGAAAGGATTTAAAGGGACTATTATTCTTTGCAACGGCCTTACACCAGATACGGCGGCAACAACCTTGAATGCCGGCTTTGCCGACCTGGTCGCCTTTGGCCGTGCCTTCCTTGCCAATCCTGACCTGCACAACCGTATTGCGACAGGAGCCGGTTTGAATCAACCCGATTACAATACGCTTTATACCCCCGGCCCGGTGGGCTATACAGACTATCCGGTATTATAGTGCTACTTACAATCAAAATATAAATAAAGCAAAATGAAAATTACAACAGCAGGGTCACTCGGAAATGTGAGCAAACCATTAGTCAGGACGTTGATCGAAGCAGGACATGAAGTAACCGTTATCACCAGTAATCCCGACAGAGGGGGCGCTATCGAGGCATTAGGCGCCACGGCGGCCGTAGGCTCGGTAAGTGACCCGGACTTCTTAACCCAGGCATTTAAAGGTGCCGATGCCGTTTATACCATGACTCCTCCTGCGATGGGTAGTGAGCATATCATTGAAAATATTGCCAACGCCGGGCAGGCGTATGCTCAGGCGATCAAGGTATCAGGCATAAAGCGCGTCGTGATGTTGAGCAGCATCGGTGCACATGCGCCCGAAGGCACAGGTCCTATAAAGGCCGTGCACCGGGTAGAGCAAATATTTCAGCAACTGTCCGGTGTCAACGTTACAATGCTGAGAGCAGGGTTCTTCTACTATAATTTCTTTAGGGATATCCCCATGATCAGGAACATGAATATCATAGGTAATAACTATAACGGAGACGTCAGGCTGGCGCTGGCGCATCCCGGGGATATCGCCGCGGCTCTCGCTTGGGAACTGCAAAACAAAGGAAATGGGATTGACGTAAAATACATCGTCAGTGACGTATCGACCGGGAACGAGGTTGCGGCCATACTCGGTCAGGCAATCGGCAAGCCGGAGCTTCCCTGGGTAGAGGTCCCCGACGAGCAGCTGAAACAAGGTATGCTGTCTGCCGGTTTGCCGTCTGAATTAGCAGAGCTTTTAACGGAGCTGGGACAAGGTATAAGGACGGGCATTGTCACCGAACATTTTTTCGCTACGGGTGCAAGAGTGACCGGCCAGGTTAAGCTTGAACAATTTGCTGAAGAGTTCAAGGCGGGATATTTTACACAACATTAATGGGGCTAAGTAAAAGCCTTTAAGGGAAAATATATGTTGATCGGGAGGGAAAGGTCCTTAATTATCAGGCGCCTCATGCAGATGATCCCGGGTTGAAGCCTTTGCTGGATGCGATATCAAAGGGGGGGGCAATACCGGCTGTTTTTCATGCGAATTAGCCTGAAGATCTGGTAGGTGTCACTATAGACAACAAACCCGGATGGGGTATAGCGGGGAGTGGGATTTGGGAATATGCTATATGCTGTAGCGCCGAAAGAAATGACGAAGATGCTTCCAAATACGATGCGGAAGAACCCTTCATGTTGCAGATTCGAAATCAACAGCCAGGTAGCCACGGTCTCGAGGATAGAAGCAATGGGGCCACCGGCGACGAACCAGATGCGTTGATCAATGGAAAGATAATCATCGGAACATAAGCAACAACCTTTGTACCAACGAAGCGGATTGTACTTGCAATAAAATTCCAGCCGGTATCATAGTCAATGCCTCGCGAAGAAGGTCAGTCCCTTTGGCATTAAAATAACCGTGATTGAGCCAGGACAGTTCCGAACAGATTTCTTTAATAAAGGGAAAACTCAAGTTAAAGAAAGTAATAAACCGGACTACAAGCAACTTGTTGACGATCTCAACCGGCAATTCATTGCAGTCAATGGCAGCCAAAAAGGGAGTCCGCAGCTTGCCGCAAATGCTATAATTCAATTAAGCAGGAGTTCAGCCCCCCCGCTGCGCATCCCTCTCGGGGCAGACGCCGTTTCCTGGACCGGCGACCGGCTAAAATTGGCGAACGAGGAGTTAGAGACGTGGAAACAATGGGCAATAAATACAGCCTTCGATGAGATACAGAGTCGATAGCGCCCTATCGATAATGGACATGCAAACTGTCCAGGTCGTGGATGGTCAACGCCGGCAAAAGAATATGGGCTTCCAGTTTTTGTTTGACAAGCCTGGCCACAGCCTCGGCTTCCGCTGCCGTTCCAAAGGGTTTTAAATGTTGGATGGCTGGAATATTCGGCTGGTTAAAGACCTTCCTTCCGCTAATACTAATAGTATACCCATACCCCTGATCGGCAGTCTTAAAAACCTGGATAGTAAAAGCGGTATCGGTATGCACTGGTGCCTGAACCGGCAGCAGGGCTTCAATGGGGGGATCACTTTCACGGCAGGAAGCGGCAAGAACCACAGCAACTGCCAACAACAAGAAACTAAGATGAGCAGACATAATAATAAAAGTTGGCTGATGACCAATAGTGTTACCCTAACTCCAGGCAGTGCTACAGAATGTAGGAGTCTAAGTAATAGAAATCAGACAAAAACAATTCATTGTCGTAAAGAAAGTTATACCCTGTACCTATATAAGGCGTTCCATTGATGGAAAAACCTACCGCGCCGCCTCTGCCATTTCCGGGTATATTGGGGTGCTGGGTCCACTGGCTGGCAGATGGATCAAAGGACCAGACGTCATTTAATGCAGTGGGGGAGGAGCCAGAAGAATTACCACCGATGACCATGCCACCCTGGCCCCAATTGAAGCCGGTGGCTTCCGCTCTTCCGATGGCCGGCAGATCAGTTGCACGGACCCATCTGTTCAATACGGATAAATATTCCCACATGTCATTCCCGTTGTAATATTGCGACCACCCTGAACAGACGTATCCAATATTATTAGCGGAAAAGGCGACGGCGTTGTTTCTCCAGCCGCCGGGCACAGGGGACTTCTGAGTCCAGGTGTCTGTAGCTGAGTTGTATTGCCACCAGTCATTCAGGGCGTTGGATTTCCCGTTTCCGGTGCCTATATATCCCATACCACCGATCGTCGTACCCACGGCTGCGTACCTTGGCTCACCAGGGAAGTCCTTTTTGAAGTTCCAGCTATTCGAGGCCTGGTCATAGTAGACTGTATGATAGATAAAGCCGGGCACGTCGGACGCCCCTGCAGGTGGCTCATGATAGCCCGAAACAACATAGCCTTGTGTTCCCAATACAAAGGTGGCTGCACTTCTGACGCCATATGGGATGTTGGCCTCTTGTGTCCATGTGTTGGTGGCTGGATCATATTGCCAGAAATCCTGCAAGGTAAATTGAGCTGATGCACCTGGTGGAAAGCCCTCCCCGCCACCAATATATCCCTCCGATCCGATGGAGAAACCAATTGCCCATTTCCTGCCATAGGTTGTTGGAACGCTGATCTGGTGCCAATCAGGGATTAACCTGGCTAAATTATTCGTCATTTTTTCATTTGCGGCCGGAACTACTGCGGCAGGAGCCTGTATCGCATTTTTTTGGCATCCTGCCAGCAAAATCAGGAAGGCGGTGACTGTCATGGCAATAAGGATTCGTTTCATATAATTGATTTATAGAATTAATCGATTGAGATAAAAGTGGACAAAATTCTGCTACACAGATAGCAGAGACATTCCGAGGGTTGGATACCTGATGCTTCGATATATCAAAATTGATGGCCCTGCGAAAGTAGTACAATCACGAGCCCCTGACAATACCCAAAAAGTGTGATATTAAAGCGGCCACTCCGACAAGTTGAGGAAGGATTTACGACCTATCATATTGATGGCTACCCATGACTTCCCATTGACCTCTGTGGTAAGACATTTGTCGGGGTTAATGACAAACCCCAAAGATCGATATAATTCAAAGGCATTTTTGTTCC
>Ga0307511_10000501_pt1 | contig 42126 bp, 49 predicted proteins | sample 13_EM_MG_FD_200266 | JGI IMG/M metagenome (GOLD analysis project Ga0307511, IMG submission 200266) | Populus trichocarpa ectomycorrhiza microbial communities from riparian zone in the Pacific Northwest, United States - 13_EM | ecosystem: Host-associated > Plants > Roots > Unclassified | place... | reverse complement strand
AGCGGTTACTTCCCCCCCCCCACGCGTCGCGAAGCTCAACTCCATTCCTTCCACCCCCGAACTGCCTCCGGGCTACCGCTCAAGCCCCTGGCGTCTCCGATGCTGCTAGAGCTCGCGGCGGATTGGTTGCAGGGGGTATCTGTCGAGGTCCGGTATCATCCTCAACCACAACAGAGATGTGAGTGCCCGGTCATGGAGTATCCCAGCAGAACTTTTACTGTCGTCGATATCACTGATTTCCCGGTGCAGTTCGCGAATCAGCATCGGTCAGATGGCAAACACCTTACAAGTGCGCCCTTCTCAACCCCCCTCAACCAAATGTGCGGCCCCGCACAACCGTGGCCACATTGGGTGGGAGTGGGGGAATCGGGTCAGGCGGTCGTACCGGTGGGGGTTTGACCGGTGGGAATTGATTTACCTAGCATTTTGACCTTTGCCGGAGTGGGACCATCGAGAACGGACGAACTTAGCCGAGATCGTGCACGTCGAATCCTGCCAAAAGACGCAGGAGACAATAGAAGCCTTCATTCTTGGGTCTTTGAGAGGACAACCGAACCGAAGGGGTCACATAAAGTCGGGGCAAGTAACTGTACCGCGGGATTTGAGGCTCGTTCGGCCGCGTCCTCATGTTCTGTGTCCAACGCAGAGCGTCTGCCAGCAGGATGCCGGAAAAACCACCCTATGCTTCACGAATACGGGGTCAACCCGTCAGCGCCGTACCTACTCACAATTGAACCTTACTCCCCGTAAAAGTATCATTTTCGTCCTGTGCAACGACTCACCATGGTCGAACCGTGCCTGAAGACATGGCTATTGAATTTTCGAGGGACCGGGCCCGGTGAACAGTGCCCATCGTGAAAACCAACAGGACCCTCGACCAAGCGGTGCCGAACCCAAAACCAGAGGAGACACCCTGCGGGTCGACTACTCGAAGCTTGAGCTAGTGGATGTTACAGCGCTCTCGACTGCTAGGCCACGTTGAGGTTGAGAAGCGGAATTTTGGAGGACCTGTGACCGACAGAATCAAAACTTTATCCAGTATCTAGGATAAAAAGGCCGCAGCTCGTCAGTTATAGTACAAGGTCACGGGGATGGGCTCGGTACACGTAACGTGAACTTCGCTAAAGCGTTTGTCTAGTTGTCAAATTGCCAGCATTCCTTCCCTGGCGTGTTCCCGCCGTAGGCCAGGCTCCCGGCTCGCGTCGCGTGAGATTCCAACATTCTCGCATGACTACGGACCAGGTTCTACCCGACACCAGTAAGCAGAAAGGGGATCGTAATCGTGGATTCCCTTACTCCCGTTAGGGCGCCGCTAGTCCGGTTCTGCATGTTGGGATAGGGCGGGACTTTCTTTCACAATTGCTGTGTCCATGAAAAGCTGAAGCCCTTCTACACGACGAGGAAGGGGACACAGCGTGAGCTTCGTGCGTAGTCCCCTGCGTGGTAGGCGCAGAAATAAGGAATATTAAAATCCATGCTCGGTATCTTTAAGTTGCTCACACTTGAGTTACAATGTTCGGCCAAAACGTGGTTTTGTTATTTTCTGAATTACGAATGTCCGCGACAGGTTTGGAAAAGTGGTATAAAACGAGTGTCTGAGGAGATAGAAGATCAACGAATGCGAACGTCGCGATTGGATATCAACGGAAAGAAAGAGTCCAAGCTTAAAGTATGAGGCGCGATGTATAACATAAATGCCCCAAAATAATCAGTAATTAGCCTCAAACGTGAGTGGGAACAGGGCCATTGGGGACGGTTCCGTCGCATCCGTCGGACGTAGCGGGTTTGGGACCGTTAGGAATGGAAGTGGCGGGTTTGGGACCGCCGGGAGTTGGAGTGACGGGTTTGGGGCCGCTGGGAGTTGGGGTGGCGGGTTCGGGACCATTGGGAGTAGGAGTGGTGGGCTTGGGACCATTAGGATCGGAAGGAGCTGGTTTAGGACCACTAGGATTGGAGGAGGCAGGCTTAGGGCCATTAACATCGGAAGGTACTGGCTTAGGACCATTAGGATCGGAAGGGACTGGCATAGGACCGCTGGGATTGGATGGAACAGGCTTGGGACCGCTGTGATTGGATGGGACAGGTTTGGGACCATTAGGATCGGAAGGGACTGGCTTAGGATCGCTAGGATTGGAAGGGGCAAGGTTGGGACCGTTTGGGACGGAAGTGGTGGGCTTGGGACCATTTGGAACAGGCGTGGCGGGTCCAGGACCGTTTGGAATGGACGAAGCAGGTCCGGAACCGTTGGGAACAGGCGTAGCGGGTTTGGGGCCGTTAGGGACGGGTGTGGCTGGTCCGGGTCCACTGGGGACAGGCGTAGCAGGTCCTGGTCCGTTAGGGTTAGATGCCGGGTGCCCATGATCGCCGGGGTTGGATGCGGGAGGACCGTGACCATTGGGAATCGGCGTAGCGGGTCCTGGGCCATTGGGGACGGAAGTGGCGGGTCCGGGACCGTTGGGAATGTGCCCAGGACCGTTTGGAATGGACGCAGGAGGCATAGGGCCGCTTGGAATAGACGAAGGGGGTTTGGGACCATTGGGAACGGGTGTGGCTGGTCCGGGACCGTTCGGAACAGGCGTAGCAGGCTTGGGTCCGTTGGGGTTGGATGCAAGGTACCCATTGTCAGACGTAGGGGGCTTGGGGCCGTTGGGGATGGACATAGAAGGCTTAGGACCGTTGGGACCATTGGGAACGGACATGGGAGGCTTGGGACCGTTGGGATTTTGTCCAGGACCACTGGGAATAGATGGCGAGGGTCCGGGAGGCTTGAGACCGTTCGGGATGGACATGGGAGGCTTGGGGCCGTTTGGAACAGACATGGGAGGCTTAGGACCGTTGGGAACCGACGTGGGAGGCTTAGGATCGCTGGGAACCGACATAGGAGGTTTGGGACCGTTGGGATCGTGCCCAGGACCACTGGGAATGGACGGAGAGGGTTTGGGGCCATCTGGAACGGGTGTAGCAGGTCCGGGTCCGTTGGGAACAGGAGTAGCAGGTCCAGGTCCGTTGGGGTTGGATGCGGGGGGTCCATGACCGTTAGGGATGGCTACATTGTTGGCGCCCTTGGTAGGAATTGGACCCGGTTTGTCGGCTGGGCTCTTCACGGGGAGAGGACCATTGGGAACAGGAGTAGCAGGTCCAGGACCGTTGGGGTCGGACGCGGGGTGCCCATGACCGTCTGGGTTGGCTACATTGTTCGTCGGGAGAGGACGATTTGGAAGGGTTCCATCACACCCATCGGATGTAGCTGGCCCAGGACCGCTGGGGACAGACGTAGGGGGTTTGGAACCCTTGGGGATGACCGGATTGGGTCCACCCTGTGTGGGGACCGGGCCAAGTGGGTTAATGGCTCCGTAACCTCCGTTTGTTGGGACTGAGACAAAAAACGTGATTGAGCAACCCGCCTACCCCATCTAATCGAGATCAAATACCTGGAGAAGGGGTGGTGGCTGGATTGTCATTGTGGGGATACCTCTTCAGAGCCGCTAGTCGAAAGCAAATGAGCCCCTGGACCTGGATAAGAGAGTGAACAGGTACACACCGGCGTTGGAAAGAAGGGCATGGGCCAGGATAACGGAGAGGATTACGAAGGTCCTCATTGTGTGGTTTGAAAGAGAGAGAAAAACGAGTGGGTAGGTGAGAGTGTCCGAGAGATTAAAGAGTGTTTGGGAACCTGGGAGGTGCTTAGACCATGCACCTCGAGTTTTATACCCAGACACCTACAGCGCCATCCCAGCGTCGCGGTTAAACACTTCACCTCCACTTGCAAAATCCCAGGGAGTGAAGGTACGATCAGGCGTATATGGTTCACCCACGGGTGCGGTCGGTAGTCCGTCTGCCGACGAGTTCGGTTTGGAGTGCAAACCGTTTCGCTCAGGTGAACTGAGGGGGAAGGAGCCAGACGCTCAAAAATGGAATGTTCCACGCGAGGACTGCGGATCCTCGTGCTGCGTGTTGCAATGATGCGCAGCTGTTTGAACAAACGGAACAGAGTTCCTTTTTCGCACCGTAACCTGTAAACAAGGATTTTGAGTGCGGAATCTGACCGGGGTTGGTGGTTCACCGCCGGCAACCCCGATGGCGTGTTATCCATATGTCCACCCCGACGGTACCCCACGCTGATAAACCAGCACGACCTCCTTCACTTGGTGACGTGGATATTTTCTAGGGGCATCAACGGCACGAACGTTGAAATCCCATCCCGTTCTTCAAAAATAGGTCTATCAGCGTGCAATGGAATGTAACGGAGTACTTCCTCTACGAGGAATTGAGAGCGAGATCAGATAGGTGTTCCTCCTGGGTGGGATGCTAGCAAAGAACATATCAGATGGAAACCATCCAGTCCGAATTCAACCCCCGATCGAATGGCAACGGGCGTCAATGCGCCCGAAAATTCAGTCCACTAGCAGCGACACCCAAAATCTGGATCGAGCACGACGGAAAACTACAAAAAGGCAAGGTACTCCCACCGATCCTGCCACGATTTCTGTGAGACCTGTGGTCCGTCGCACACCAGAGGTTAGATTACGGCGCCGTCCGAGGGCTCCTTGGTGAGCGTAAATCTGATGCCTTTGTCCAACGGTGTGTCACCTTATCGTGAAATCTCCGCTGTGTACCCACGAGACTCCTTTTTGCGACTGCGGACGCGGCGGGTCATTTACATGACTGCGGCTCGTCGAGATGGTTTAATAGAAACGGTAACATATCTCAGTATCTCTCCCAACGCGAGGCCGTTGGCGGCCTGCATTTCAGGCGTCAGAGCAACAGCACGAAAAGGGACCGGGTGAACGTGTTGGCAGCCAGGGGCTAGAGCCGTGCAGCGTGAGAAGGTAGAGTGAGCAATCTCACAGACAACCGCCACCTGGTCAGGGCATTCACCCCTCCCCCTGCATTGCGTATGCTCTGGTCGCAAATACTCCCTCGTTCTGCGTGTTAGAACTGTTCTCTCAATAGCGTCAGGAGTGGATGAAACTGGGGCATGGACTGTTTGCTCCCTTTGCTGATGTATCGCCACAACGTCTGCTTTTCCTTTACCACGCATGCTGGACTCTCATGAGCCAGGGTATTCTGAATCACAGGTATTTCTCGACCGGGTGGAGAACCCCAGCGAGGGTGCCGAAATAGGTCACATACCGAGCCGAAAAACGCAGACTTGAGCACCCTGAGAGATCACAGGGCTAAAATGTATACGCTGGCGACGCCTTGACTTTCTGAGGTCGTCAGGAATAGGATCAGCAATGGAACGAGCTTGGAGGATGAAACCATACCCGGATAACTCACGCTCTCCGTCCACGGGCTCGTGGGTTAAGGAACAACTCCCCATCGAGGAGGGAATTGCGTTCACTAGAAAACACCCGCCTTCTTCCGGTCCTTTCTGACCTATCGCGCTCCCAATAACAGTCCGCTCTTCGGAGCGGGACGCGGGGTGTTACGCAGATCGGCAGAGTCTGGCTTGTACCATGACTGGTGTGCAAGGCGTATCGAAGGGGCTGGAACGAGCCGGAGGGGAAGGTGTGACTGTGATATTACCTGATTTCGTTCGCCTTATTGTTTTTCTTGGATCTAGAACCAGGCGGTACGTGAGTCACGACCGTCATCTTATCTACCTACGCACGGTTTTTTGTATGGTTTCCGGTTTTCCTCGACCCAGAGGTAGCGTCGCGGAAATCCGCAGGCAAGAAGGGCGCAATGAGTGTGCTCGGCCGTGCCCAAAGCCCTCGCCCCTCTTGTTGAAGTTTTCTTTCCCCTACTCTCCAATAAGTATGATGGTTAAGAGGGTTAGCGGGGGGATGAAGGAGAGGGTTCTCTCCCTCTACTCGCAGGGGTGCCTTCCAAAGAACCTTTGCCGTGTCTTTAGGATTTCCGAATAGCAGTCTGCTAAGGAGGCGGGAACCTCAACATTCACGAACCTCACCTGATCCAACCTCTTTCACCCAGCCTACAACAGGTTTGTAGCCAGAGGGGGACCGCGGGCTTCTTACCAAGGACGCGCCACTCGGTATGCTCCCCACAATATTGTGTATTGAGGATCCAGGTCGACGACGTTCTCAGTCCGGGTGGGCCGTAGACCGGCCGAGATCCTCCAGGCTCCCGCGACTTTCAACAGGGTTCGATCATTATTGATCAACTTGGCAGTGACGTTCACCTCAGGGGAGTAAGTGGGAGTAAGTATATATAGATGCCATCGTCAGTGATCAAAGGAGATTTGGGTCTTACTCAGCCCACAATCTCTGCTCCTGCCTCACATCTGCCACCCAACGGTTCATCATTCCACCCCACATGGCTCAGTCTACCGGTCACGCCGCGGCAACGGCTACATTGCAGAAGGAGATCAGCCATCTTCGTCATGAGCTCAAGACCACCGCGGAGAGTCATCTTTCTGCTTCAAAACAGATCAGAGTCGGCGATTATCTGATTGAACGCCTCGTCCAGCTCGGCGTCACGGTAAAGGACCTCTCCTCTACGTCCGATACATCTAAACCCCTGCTCGACAGACCCTCTTCGGTGTCCCAGGAGACTTCAACCTTGGTGAGTACTAATGCCACCTTCTGACTGTTGGCGACGACCGACCTGAGGGGTCTACAGGTTTCTTGGTATGCTTGTGACTCTGTTTGATAATACTGAGTTCACCGAGTGTTCCGATACCTTATCAGGACCTTGTCGAAGATAACCCCAAAATTCATTGGGCCGGAAATTGGTGAGCAAACCGAATCAATCCCCAACCTCCTCGTCAAACTTATCTGCTGATTCTCCTCCACAGTAACGAACTAAACGCCGCCTACGCTGCTGATGGCTTCGCTCGGATTAAGGAGGGAAGCATCGGTGCCCTCGTCACAACGTCAGTGATCGCGTCATCTAATACCTCATTCGGCCAACCCTCCTTTTAGATTCGGTGTCGGAGAATTGAGCGCCATAAATGGCATCGCTGGATGTAAGTTGTATTTCCCAGTTCACCCATTCTTTTCGCCGAGCCGATTGTCTACCATACCAGCCTTCTCCGAGCATGTCCCTGTCATCCATATCGTAGGTACACCGAGTACCTTGCACCTCAAGACCAAGCCCATGTTGCATCACACCCTTGGTGATGGGAGGTTCGTAAATCCCACGCTCACCCACATCCGGTCCGTGTCTTATATATCACAGGTTTGATGCGTACCAAAAAGCCGCCGAACAATTTACCATTTCCCAGGCCTATCTCACTCGAAAAGAGAACGCAGGCACAGAGATCGACCGTGTGCTGACCGACTGCCTCATTCTCGTACGTTACAAGGTCCTCGTCCGCAGGCGCGTCCTCCTGACGCGAGATCACCCTTACACAGGGGCGGCCGGTGTATCTCTCCCTTCCCACGGATATAGCGTACGAGAGGATCTCTGCCGGGAGGCTCAACACCCATCTCAACAGGGAACCACCTGAGAACGACCCGGATATCGAGGCATCCGTCATCGAGAGCATTTACAAGTTGGTCAAGGAAGTCGGCTCAGATGTTGCCGTCCTTGTCGATGCTTGCACAATCCGTCATCGTGTCAAAAAGGAACTGAGAGAGTTCTTGGACAAGACCCAGTTCCCGGTTTACGCCGCGCCTATGGGGAAGACAGCTATTGATGAGGTTTATCCGAGATACGGTGGTGTACGCTGCCGGTTATGAGGTCATCGTTGTCGGAGACTCAGCCGTTCCTTCTAGGTCTACGTTGGGTCCATCAGTCACCCTGATATCCTTGAGAAGGTTGAGGGTGCGAAATTGATCATCTCCATCGGATCGATGCTCAGCGACTTCAACACTGGAAACTTCACGTACCACATCCCAAGGAGCAAGACCATCGAGGTGCGGGACGAACTTCTTACATACAGTTAACAACTGACCAAACTTCCCTCAGCTTCATTCCGACCATTCCAGGGTTCTGCACGCGCTTTACCCCGGAATCGGCTTCAAGGGACTCCTCCCCAACTTGACGGCCAAGTTGGCCGAGTTCAAGGACGTTGCACAGAAGATCCCTGTTCCTCTGTTCACCTTCGCCGTCCCGGACGAGCCCGATGGCGTCATTACTCAGGCCTACTTGTGGCCTCGCGTTGGACAATTCTTCAAGCCGAAGGATATTATCATCGCTGAGACCGGAACTTCGGGTTTCGGAATCATTGACGTGCCCTTGCCTAAGGATGCCTTGCTCATCACTCAGGTCTTGTGGGGCAGCATTGGGTACACCGTGGGTGCTACTCTTGGCGCTGCCTGCGGTGCCAGGGACCTCCAATTGGGGAGGACCATCCTTTTCGTTGGTGATGGAAGTTTGTGAGTACACGAACTGACTAAGGGTTGCATCGCGTGTTGAGATCTCCCTCCAGGCAACTCACAGTTCAGGAACTGTCTACGATGGTGACCAACAAGTTGACCCCGATAGTCTTCGTCTTGAACAACAGTGGATATACCATCGAGAGGTTCATCAGGGGTATGCATAGAAAATATAACGACGTCGCTATGTGGTGAGCTTTCCCTCCCTCGAAGTATGACCCGGTCATGACACGCTATTAATTTCTTCTGTAGGGAGTACACCAAGCTCTTGAAGACCTTCACCAAGGATAACGATGTCACCGTTTCGCATACGGTCAGGACCAAGACCGAGTTGGATGCTCTTCTCAAGGACGATGAGTTCAACAGGGCTGAGAAGATGCAATTGGTCGAGCTCATCATGCTTGCTGAGGACGCTCCTGTTGCTTTGTCTCGACAGACAGCATTGGGCGAAAAGACCAATAACTACGGTGATTCCGGGGTTTAACAGCGAAGCATCTCCTGCTTGAGGTTAGAGGGAACCAGGTTTGCAAAGTATGCAAACCGGGGTAGAGTACTCCTGTAAGGCGTCTCATTTTGTGTTGTAAGGTTGTCATGATTGTTGTTTCGTCCGCAAGGAAAACGTTACGTCACGCGTCCGAACCCACTCCAGACTCCCCTCCAGAATGCTCGAGGTGTAACAGGTCTTCGATATCCCTCAACCTGAATGCTGCTTCCGCTACGGTACTGGCGGTGAACATCGTCCTTACTCTAGTGGCTCGACAGAAGTCATGATACCGTAGTGGCCTGTGACATACTGCCCGTTCCGCATCTTCAAACCGATTCCCAACGTCCTGATCCCGTTCACCCAAAGCCCCTTTCGATTCCACCAGTACAAGATCTTATCCCTCCTGCAAGGTTGATTCCCGCCCCTCCCAGGGTGGTACCCCCATGTAAACGATGTTGGGTCATTTTCGGCCCTTGTCTCCCCATCAGAGAGTCCCACGAGCTGGGGCATCCCGATGTCGCCAAAATGAGCGACGTTCATGTCTCCCGCCAGCACTGCGCCGTCGATTCTGTTGTCTATGATTTCCGAAGAGACTGTCTCGAGCTGGTGTCTTCGGCTGAACACTCCTAGTTGCCCGGATTCGAGTTGGGTGCAGGCGAGCCGGAGCCTAGCGGTTGTGCGTTTTCCGTCTCGTTGGGCGATGTGGCTCGACCGGGGGTGACGTGGGACGCTGAGGAAGGTATCGAATGTGATGGCCGTACGGTGTTCTGTGGTGTCGGCGAAGTGGATGATTCTGGGTCTCATCACTGGCAAGCTCCTCGTCACTAATATCACATTCCCGTACTCCACTTTTCTCCTTCCCTCTGGCTCTGTTTTGTACGGGCCTGGTTCGGCCGAGGTCGGTTCCGGCACCCACCCGTCCGGAGACGAAGGAACGATCTGGTAATAATCCTTGACCCACTGATCTCTCAAGATCGCCTCGAACGCTTCTGGTGTGATCTCCTGCAACATGATGACATTCGCTGGCGGTGGGGTGGGATAAAGTAGCCTCTCCCCAATCGGCTCTCCATGGACATCCGAGCCAGCACTCATGTCCCTACATGCGTCTATCGCCCTCCTCAAGTAATCCAACAGGAAAGTAATCCTCTCGAACCCCGACGCAGGGGCAGCCCCAGAGCGGGACGTTGAAGTGGTGATGGATCGAGCCGGAGGAGGGGGAGAGGCGTTGACGTTGTAGGAGACGATGAGGATATTCCGGGACAGGGATTGGATCGTTTGGGGGTCGAACCCACGTGAGTTATGGGGGCGTTCGCACTCCCAGCGTCCAGTGGCATCGGAGAATCTGGAGGTGGTGGCACCACAGGGATGAGATTGATCCATTTGTGCGAGTATCTTCCCCTTCAGTGGCGGGGGAGAACAAAGGAGGGGTTGGTAGGAAAGAGCGCGGCGAGACAATTTGGGGCATTCGTGTGGCGGATCCTGATGTCGTAAATTGGCAGAATGGCATTCTAACCGACCACGAGGTGAACGAGGTGGTAGATTCAGTGTACACAATTTCAATATTCACGGGACTCCTGCGACGTCCATTGCGTGATGATAGTTCACACCAGGAGAGGATTCGCAATAATCGCTATCCTCTGTGGATCAAACCCCACGAAGCATCTCGTTCAGCTCATGCATGCGAGATGGTGGTCATCGGAGGTTCGCACCGGATAATTCGCGGATTCCTCCGTGATGGGACCACCTTCTGTCCCAACTCCGATCAGATACTTTGCGTCATTCTGTTTCTCTCTCCCGGGTCCTCCCCCATTCTCCCCATGTTCCTCCGCACCTCACTAAACTTAACAAGGCAAACACTCCTCGCCAACCACCGAAATGTTATATTAAGTTCCTATCGCGAGTTCAGATCCCACACAATCGGTCCACGGACGTGAGATGCTGACCAAACGGATGTTTTGAAGGCCGTTACTCGAAGGTGCACTCATCCGCTGCGGATTTAGAGTATGATTTCTTGGCACCCAAGGAGACCCTACCAGGGGGCGATGAGAAGGGACCAGTAGTCATCCTCCACGGCCTGCTGTGAGTGAGGAATGGTTGCGCTAGCTGGCGGGTTCGCGAGCCTCATGTGGTGCTGTCTCCAGAGGTTCGAAGCGGAACTGGCTCTCGTTGTCAAAGGCAATGTCTCGAGATCTCCAGCGTCCAATATACGCCCTTGTACGCGCTCCTCAGTCAGAAAGTGACACTCTGATGTGGGTGATGAACGTGCTTCCTCGCAGGATTTACGAAACCACGGCTCGTCACCCCATCTCGAACCGATGAGCTACTCCGCGATGGTACACGACGTCCTTCACTTCCTCCACAAACACTCATTGTCGAACATCTCGTTGATTGGTCATTCAATGTGAGTCTGTTTGTCACCAACACATGGTGCTGGACGGACACACATGCTGAATGCGCAAACAGGGGTGGTAAGGTGGCGATGGCTACTGCGCTTAGCCCGGAACTACCTTCGAATGCGCTTTCCAACCTAATAGTGGTGGATATCGCACCCTCCCGCGCTCCATCTCTGTCCGAAGAGTTCGCCGGATATTTCGAAGGGATGCGAAAAATTGAAGAGGCCCAAATCGCCACTCGGCAGGACGCACAAAATATCTTGGTAGAGTACGAAAAGGTGTGGTGCTCCTTCAGGGTGCAAGTCATGGAGTGATTTACCAGACACAGGATCCGATGGTCCGCGCATTCTTGCTGACGAATTTGCTGACGGCGCCGAACGAGCCCGCGAGGTTCAAGGTTCCTTTACGGATACTTGGGAACTCGCTTGGAGAGATTGCGGACTTTCCGTTTAGCCCTGGAGGACGTATCTGGAAGGACGGCCGGGTTGTAGTGATAAAGGGGAAGAGAAGCAAGTAGGTTCCACATTCGCGGTTATTGTTTCGTGCGAGACTGATTCGTGAGCCCAACAGGTATATCAACAAGCACAGCTTCCCCATTATGCAAGAGATGTTTCCTGGTGTCGTATTAGAAGAGTTAGACACTGGACATTGGGTGCATTCCGAAGCGTGCGTTTCAGCCCCCCATACGTTCACCCCCGAACTCACGATGGGTTATAGCCCTAGAGAATTCCTCCAAACCGTCTATAAGTACATCAAGTGAATAAGGGCGGCCAAAGGAGCGGATACGCTATTCGTATCTCAACCGGTGTCGACTACAAAACGCCAAGGGAGCTAGAGTAGAGCGAGAGGAAGCGACGACCTCCGAGACGTGGCGGTCTACCTTCTCCCGTTCGCACGATTATTTATGCAGATGGTAAGTAGAATATTCAACGACGAGTTACAATGTGTACAGCAAGAAAATTAGACAAAGGAAGAAACCGTTCATCGAAAATGAATGAGATCAGAGGAGAATAGCGGTAGTGGGAAGCACAGCGGCGATCCTCAACTTCTGCCTCCACTGGACCCACACGAGTGTCATTACGATCATGTCGAGGATGTCTTCGGAACCTTGATGGAGCTCGAGAGTGGCCTTCGAAGAGGTGAAGCAACATGATCGGTGGAACTTTGCGACGACCGTTTCACTACTATCATCGAGTTTGAGCTGGTTGGTCATAGATCAGTTCCGCGGATCTGATTGGGCATCGTGACGAGGGGATGCTTACTGTGGGAGAGTCAAATCCGACGACACCGAGGTCCCATTTATAGCTGACCCCATTCGCCTTGAATGTCCTGTCACTGTTTATTGGAGTCAGCGTCGGTATTGAGGATACTACCGTCAGCAGGTGGCCTACAATCGAAATGGCCGACGGCCGCTCTTCTCCATGAGCTCGTTGACGTCCTTCGTCTGGAAGTCGTGCTCGAAGAGCGTGTCGTGGAAGAACTTCCACTGGATCTTGGTAACCTCGATCCCGTTCCCTCGCTCCGTCTTCAGCTCATGCCTGGCACGCCTGGCGCGACACTCGGCGTGACACTTGGTGTTGTGGCACCTTTTGTGGCACTTGCTGTGACACCTCTTGTGAGACTTTTTGTGACACGTGGGAGTGTCATGTGTGAGATTATCAATCGCGGTAGATTCAGACGAGACATCCTCCGGATCAGGAGCCTTCTCGAGGAGGCTCGGGGAAGAGGGCTGAGGGATAACAGGGGAGCTGTGGTTGGATCCAGAAGCGTAGTTCTTGGGTTGTTCGTGGCGGGCGACGGTGGTGACGCTCTGTCTAGTGAACCACACCGCGGGCGTTCGGGTACTGTACACCACCTGTTTGGTGTCCGAATCGATGAACTGGGTGTTGAAGACGCATCGAGAGGAGAGGGTCAATTCCCTCATGAGTCGGCTATCGGAGGCGAAGGCCATTTGGCGAATATCAGGGGAGTGAGTTGGTTGATACCGCGTGGTGCGTGTGGGGGAAGGTGTGTGGAACGTCGGTCCCACTGACAGTCCTTTATACTTACTTACTCGCCTCCTGCCCGGTACCTTATAGAACGTTCGTGGGACTGTACTGCGAACCTACCATTGCCAAACGCGGTAACCTCCCATAATGACCGGCGAAGTAAAGCCACCGCTGCGGACTCACCGGCGATCTCATTGAATACGCGGGATGTCAGTGCGCAGCACCATCAGTGCCTGTCAGATTGACCAACGGTGCACACCAGAGGGTGGGCATCACAGCAAAGCGCAAGTCGCCCTGACGAACCTTATCAGAAAATTCGGACACCAGCACCACCGGTTTCGTGGTAGACTCTTAACCAGCCCGCCATGTGCACGGTTCTATCATTTAGGAGGAACTCACGATGAGATATAGCCCTAGAGAATTCCTCCAAACCGTCTATAAGTACATCAAGTTAAAGGCGGCCAAGGAGTGGATACCCTATCCGTGCTTCAACCGGTGTCAACTACAAAACGCCACGGACCTATTATTAGAGCGAGAGAAAGCGGCGACCTCCGAGACGTGGCGGTCTACCTTCTTCCGTTCGCACGATTGTTTATGCAGATGGTAAGTAGAATATTACATAAACGACGAGTTACAACGGTTCAACAACAAAATTAGACAAAGGAAGAAACCGTTCATCGAAAATGAGTGAGATCAGAGGAGAATAGCGGCGGTGGGAAGCACAGCTGCGATCCTCAACTTCTGCCTCCATTCGACCCACACGAGCGTCATGACGATCATGTCGAGGATGTCTTCGGAACCTTGACGAAGCTCGAGAGTGGCCTTCGAAGAGGTGAAGCAACATGGTCGGTGGAACTTCGCGACGACTGTTTCACCACTATCATTGCGTTTGAGCTGGTTGGTCGTAGATCAGCTCCGCGGATCTGATTGGGTATCGCAATGAGGAGATGCTTACTGTGGGAGAGTCAAATCCGATGACACCGAGGTCCCATTTGTAACTGACCCCATTCGCCTTGAATGTCCTGTCACTGTATATTGGAGTCAGCTTCGGTATCGAGGATACTACCGAGAAGGCGACCTACAATCGAAATGGTCGACGGCCGGTCTTCTCCATGAGCTCGTTGACGTCCTTCGTCTGGAAGTCGTGCTCGAAGAGCGTATCGTGGAAGAATTTCCACTGGATCTTGGTGACCTCAATCTCGTTCCCTAGCTCCGTCTTCAGCTCCTGCCCACCCTCGTCATGGGTGAGATGATCGATGGCGGTGGATTCAGATGTGATATCATCTGTATAAGGACTCTTCTCGAGGAGGCTTGGGGAAGCTGGCTGAGGGATAACAGGGGAACTGTGGTTGGATCCAGAAGCGTGGCTCTTGGATGGTTCGTGGCGGGCGACGGTGGTGACGCTCTGTCGGGTAAACCACACTTTGGGCGTTCGGGTACTGTATACCACCTCTTTGGTGTCCGAATCGATGAATTGGGTGTTGAAGACGCATCGAGAGGAGAGGGTCAATTCCCTCATGGGTCGGTTTTCAGAGACGAGGGCCATTTAGCGAAGATAAAGGAGGAGTAAGTTGGTTGGAATACCGCGGTGTGTGTGGGGGAGAAGGTGTATGGAACGTGGACTCCACCGACCGTCCTTTATACTGACTCGCCTCCTGCCCGTTGCCTTATGGAAAGCTCGTGGGACTGTATGTACTGCGAACCTACCACTGTCAAATGCGGTAATTTCCCATAATGGCCGGCGGCCATGAAGTAAAGTCACTGCTGCGGACTCACTGGCGATCTCATTGAATACGCGGGATGTCAGTACACAGCACCATTCCTCACCTCAGTGCCTGTCAGATTGACCAACGGGAGCACACCAGGAGGTGGGCATCACAGCAAAGCGCAGGTCGCCTTATCAGAAAGTTCGATCGGACACCAGCACCACCGATTACGTGGGCTGTGCCGTTGATTTTACCAAGAGGCCCGGGAGCCGCGTCCCGTTGATTCCGACACAGCACCCTACACAATGAATAACCTTCGCCCAGCCTTGAACCTACCGCGTGGTCGCCGGAGCACTGTCGGCTTCTGCTCGCAACCCGACACCGCTGGGCTGTCGTTCAGATCGTGCACGAGTTGCGCACTGTGTGAATCCTGCGGTCCCCCACGAAGTTCAACTTGCCTCCGAGACTCCGGTTTTACCCTCCCGAGGACGGGTTTTGTTTCGTGGTCGAGCATAGCCACCTTCTTGTTCGTTCCCGGAAACTTTTTCCGCAATGCCTTGGACAACCGAAACTTCCATTTCGACAATCGCCTTCGTCTCACGGGGCGCAGTGTGACACAGGGCCACAACGGTACAGAAACAGCCCCGACTTGCGGAGTCGCTAGTCACACTGCAACCGCTTTTTCCGGGTGACGAGGTGCTGGGGCAACTCCACATCGTGGGTGTATATCCGTACCCAAACCACACCCTGGGAGGACGTAAGGCTGTACTGGCTTGACAGCGAGCCTACCAGTGGTAGCAGAGGCGGCAAAAAGTTCTTCAGTGCCAGACCAGAAAGTACATATCTCTCATCCAACGCTCGTATTTTCGTAGTCGTGCACCGAATGCGACGGCTTCCATGCTCGAATATCCACTCTTACGCCGTTCTTATCCTTCCTTTCGATTTAATCCATTCCTGTATGATATGTGCTCATGTGCGGGCTTGTTTCGTCCCAAACTCGACCTCGAAGGATTCCCATAAACCATCCATAGACCTCCCAACGCTTAGATCGCAATACCCGACTTCTCCTTCTCCTTCTCAACCCCATCAACCTGCTCTTCACGCAAATCCGTGACCTCCTCATCCGTCAAGAACGTCTCCTTGGCCGGGAACAACAGCGAAGCGGCGGTGTATACTCCCATGGCGACGAAAAACCCGAACAACCAAGCGACATTGAAGAGGTGCGACGCGCCGCCGATGTAGATCTTTGGGTTGATGGAGTTGATGAGACCTGGGAGGAGAGGTGGTACCGCTATGATCATCGCCAGTGCTGCTCGCCAATTCTGGGGAAAGGTGAAGTATGGTATGAGCGAGCCTAAATCGGTTGAAGGGGTGGGAAGAGACTTACGACACCAGAAGTGTATCGGTATCTCCCGTGGGGGTCATACATCGCAGGGACATCAACCTTGCACCTGTGCACAATATAAAAATCCGCAATCATGATCCCCGCGAACGGTCCCAGGAATACGGTGTATCCACTCATAAAAGTGAGGAATCCCTGGACGCTAAGCGTAAAGTACCACTGGTTAGGCCCACACGAGATCGATGAGACAAATGCGGGTGGTGGACCAACCTAGCAAGGATCTCCCACGGACAAAGAGCCCAACCGCCCAAAAACGCACAAATGATCTGCCCTCGCCTGATGTTAATGTACCTTGGTAGGAGGACAGTCATATCATTGGCTGCACTCAGAGAATTCGCAGAGCTACAGCCATCCGCAGTGATCAACAACCTGGTCCCAACCGAAAAGGAGGCGGCGGAGTGACGTACATGTTCGTTCCTAGGGTTGCCAGAGCGAAAGAAAAGGACATGAAGAACGCAGCGGGTCGGTTCGTCCATTGGTCGATGAGGTTCAGCGGGTTCCACAGGATTTGTTCGTCGTAGAGGACAATACCCGCGCTGGTGACCGCAATACCGACGAAGCCGAAAAATGTGAACGCGATCGGGATAACAGCGAGTTGAACATATTGGCTTCAGAATCCGTGCGTCAGTACTCTGTCTCCGTTCGTTTTGGGGTGGGTTCGCCTTACGATCTTTCATCTTTCGCGTATCGCTAGGCGATTCCATCAGTACCAGAACATCCTGGCGGGGCCTGGAGACACCTACCGTAAAATCCGGGATATTCACGGCCAACGTCGCGTAGAACCCGAGTGACACGTTCAATGCCGTCAAATACGCCCAAGAAAAGTCGCTTCCCGTCGCCGTTGCGTGCAGAGTGAAAAGACCCTTGGAGGGAGGTACTTTTACAAATGCCCAAATGAGCAAGGCGAGCCAAGAGGGTGGGACGATGATCGCTTTCGCGAGGAATAACCACCGGATTCTTTGTGGAGAGATGAGCATGAAGGGGAACTGAATCGTCCAGTAGATGAAGTAGCACACGATTCCTGTTTGTGGAGTTTGGTGAGCCGCTGGGATGTTGTCCATTCGGTTGCTTACCCAATGTCGTGATGTGAGAACTCTCGGGAAGGTGGTTCGGAACGCGAGTGCGAAGGCTCGGCCAGATCGCTTTCAGCATCTAATATGCACAAGGTATTTGTGATTGGGTATTTTTCGGTGTCGCGTGACGGGTTCATACCTGTTCGACGCACTGGGAACCTATTCAAATGGATAAGTGAAAGGAAGAAATGGCGCACGAGTCGTCGCGTGCACATACCAGTGAAAGTCTGGATACCGTACCAGAACATGGAGAGGACAACTCGGGATACGACGCTGAAATAACTGAACCAGAAACCAAAAGAAGACCTGTTAAGGACGGGGAAGGCTATATGAAGTCTGGCACCGATAGTTCCGTTGAGGACGACGACAAAGGCAATGATAAGGTGCCCAAGAGCTATCGCTGGGAGAGCCTGCCGCCTGAGAACCCACAGAATTCAGCCTCCTACATTCGGAATTTGTCTTTGAAGAGGCTCCACGTACCAACTCAGTCCGATAGCAAGCATGGAGCTCGCGAGTTCATAGACAGGAACGTTCGCAGCGTCGCTTATCCAGTACGCCACGTAATTCCAAGTGGACCAAGTTCTGTGCCTCACAGGTACAGGGTCCATATCCTTGTTGCTCCATTTGCTCGAAGGTGCGTAAGTCGACGGCTCTGGTTCTAAAGCCCAGTACGACGGACGAGAGTAGGTTGAAAACTTTGTCCCAAGCATGATGGAAGAAGCTCAAGAAGGAACAGCCGAGTTATCTATTGAGAACCAGAGATAGTGACCCCACCGAACAGCTCGTGGCACCGCGCCAATTTTAACCCAGGCAGATAAGCATTGCATGCGACGGCTTCCAGATGCTTCGACATGGAGCGAGAGAGAAAGAGGTGGGTCGCGTGTTTACGGAATATTGAACGGTTTAAGTAAAGTTTAAGTCCGTTCCCTTTACTTTTACGGCAGACCGCGATCCGGGAAGGGCGTGCCGGTTTGAAATGCCGATGCTATGTGTACTTAAGGGTTAGACGCGAGGTCAATACTCCACAACACCTTGGCCTTGTACGGTCACCACGGTGACCTGCTGCCTGCGCGCGACTCGCAACCTAACGTCCCCGACGATGGTTTGCCTAGAGGACAACAACACCGCCGCCGAAAATCCCGCCCAGTCCATCAACGACCCCCAGGAGGGTGAGCGGGCCTCTACCCCGGTTTCAATCGTTGTCCGTCGGGTTTCTCCTCCTGCCACTGCGGATCTCGTTTTCTGACAATCGGTTTACTCGTTTCTAGATGGCAGAGTATGTTACGGCAACGCCAGAGGGCCCCAGTGGCATGACCCTTTCGTTGACGGGCATCAAGCTACATTCCCCGTCTGCAATCATTGGGACGCCACTCGACCCCTCATCGCGATTCGAATACCCCTTCCCATCTCCACAACCCGAGTACGAGCCCCACCACCCAGTCCTCCACACCTCGCGCTCCCCACATTCCTCCTCCAACTTTCTTGCCGTTGGTTCCTCTTCCTCTCGCCAACGTCAATCACACGTTCATCCCAAGCATGACGTTCGAGAAGTCCCAATCCCCCCCTCTTTGGACAAGAGGGTTAATATCGAGTTGCGATTTCCACATCCCATGGAGGGGGTCGACGTCCTCAGGCAGGCCCACACGTCCATCAAGCGACGAAAGGACATTGACAGTGTGCATTCAAGAAATAACAAAAAATACCCCCCACGTCCACAGCCGAGCACACGACAAGAATCTCTATAATGGGGTATATGTTTGAACATGACCCAGAGTCCTTTGACTCGAGTCGCACCCCATCTATTCCCCCAATCCTTCGTGTAGTAGATTTCCCTTCGGACCTTCTTTAAACCGATGTTACCCCTCCCCTTCATAACCACAACATGCCCGGTTTACACCCCCACATGATACCCTCACCGCAGTACCAGCCGAGTAGATATACGGACTTTGGCTCATCTGCGGCGTTTTCAGTGGTTGTTCGTTTTTCCCTGTTGTACAATACACCCCCGTTCGCCTTCACCCCGGTGTATTTTCGTCCCCGCCTCATTTCTGTCTGTCGTTATGTGCACAGCCCTTTCGTGACCCATGCCCCTAGTTTTTCAATTGCGGTGGAGCGGGAAGCCAGGAAATGCGCTCACTCGAACCCGACCAGCCAGTTACAATTGGTCGATCCCTCCCCACGGCGCTCAAGCTGTCACGGAATCCCTCGTGCATCATCAAACATCATGGCCTCCGCTTGCCCATCGCTCCACAACGCCAAGCATTTCGACCCACGTCGGGAAATAGCCGCGAACCTCTCAGTCAGTTTTGGTTCTGCGACCCCAAATCTCTGATGCAGTTCGAACCCTCTGGATTCACCCCACCTTGGCGGAGCGGTCCGCTGACTCCGGGAACGACTTTGGTGGAGCCAGGAGTGCCGTACATCAGGAGAGCTCCACAAACCCCATTTCTTCCATTCCCAGCACTCGATCGGGGGTTATCCACTTACCCCACACTCCATACCCTACTTCTCCATCGCTCCACATACATGCTAGCTACACCAAGGTTTGGGATGACGGATCCGCGCATTAGATCCATTCTAATCACAGCGACCCTCACACGCACGCAGCCGCATTCTCGTTACTGGAGGGACAGGTTTCCTAGGTGCTCATATCGTCGATCTCCTGCTCGAACGCGGGATCGCGGTCGTGGTAACCGCCAGATCGGAATCCAAGGCTAAGGATTTCGCGGAGAGGCGGTCGAGGTTCAAGGATTTGTTGGAGGTGACCATTACTGGTGACCTCAGTGCCGTTGGATCATTCGATGACCTTGCGAAGGACGTTGACGTGATCATTCATTGCGCGAGTGTGAGTTTCGATTCTCGTTTGTCCTGGTTCGCACTGCGGGCGAATTGCTTTGGAATGGTCGAACGCGGTTCCACCCTCTCCTCTATCCGTGACCAATGCACGCATGTGGGACTCCATCGCAGATGTGGGGAGTGGTCAGGTATCCGATTAGGTGTTCGGCGCCTAACCCCTAATTTCCCGTCCCCGTCCCATCCATTATGACAAATCCCTTACGATCCATCGTCTCTACAGCCATTACCAGGCGAAGCATCGTCAGGTTCCACTCCCTCCAAAACTATAATCGAACCCGCGATCCTCGGAACGCTCTCCATCCTCCAAGCCGCCCGAAAGAATCCTACCCTCAAACGCCTCGTCCTCACATCCTCCGTCGCTGCAGTGCTTGATGTTACGAAAGAGGCTAGTCCTGGACCAGACGGGGACTCCTACACCGCGGACGATTGGAACCCGATAACGTACGAGGAGGGTGTGGGGGCCGATTCTCCTGTGGTTGCGTATAGAGCTGCGAAGAAGTTTGCCGAGTTGGAAGCTTGGGCTGATGTCGACCCTACGTCTAAGTATTTGCGACAGTTGCAACTGTGAGTTCATCACGATTACCACTGAGCCAGGTGAACGTTCACACCCTCCGGCCTACTTTCCAGTGATCCCAGTTACCCCCGGCATGGGAAACCCATCGCAACCACCAGCAAGCCGCATGGCGGCACTTTCGACCTAACAGTGATCTGCCCCCCACTAATCTTCGGACCCTGGGTCCACCCTCTCGGCCCGTCCAGATCCGCCTCCCTAAACTACCCCAACAGCGAAATCGTGAACATCATCCGTGGCAAATATCGCTCCTCCCGACTCCCCGGCAGTTTCTCTCCACACTGGATAGACGTCAGAGACGCGGCGCTCGCTCACGTTGAGGCTGCCCTCCGGTTGGATTCCGGTCCATTGAACGGGAGGTATTTGACTTGTTCCCCGGACAAGTTTAATTACCACTTGGTGGGGGAGATAATTAGGGAGGAGTTCCCGGAATGGGCTGAGGAAATCCTCCCTCCTAAAGAGGAAGCGCCTCCGTTCAGGAATATGTATTTGGACGGGGTTCCTGCGACAAGGGATCTTGGAGTCACATATCGAGGTTTTAGGGAGTGCATCATAGATCTTGTCCGTCAGCTTCGCGAAGAGGTGGTCCTCGAGACGGAGGCAAACAAATCCTGATCGTGCGTTCGTCTGAAGCGATATGGAGGATGCAGCAATCATTTAAATATCTAATTGGTATAACAGCGACGGCCAAGGAAACAAAACCAAAGATCTCGTGCACGCACGAAACCCCCGACTCCGAACCATGAATCCCTAATCGAAGTATACAATTCGAACTGCGATTGCTTAGGAATATCTGCATCGATTGTAATTTGTAAATAGTAAAAACGAATAGCGGGGGACTACCAGTCTTCTCCTCCAAGAAATTCTCTTGAAATCCCCAATATCGCATGACCTGTCATGAATGTGTGTCGTGAGGGGTGAGGGAATTGTCGTGTGAAACATCGCCGATGCCGGAGGGAGAAGATACGTCGCCGAGGGAGGTAGGTGAGGGGAGACGAACGAGACGAGTAGGACGGAAGGGCCAGGCGTAACGAACGCGCTGAGCCCGGGTATATAAATGAAGGGGGAGTAGGACGAGGGAGAGAAACCGACACAAGGTCGGAGAGCATCAAATCAGAACAACAGCGCGGATCAACAACATCTAGCATATTGCGCGGGAGACGGAACGAGAGATAACGGGGGAAAGATTTGCCTGGGCATGACCAGCGCAGCTGCAAACACACCATAAAAAAGTCTTGAGCTTTTTAATGGCTACGGGCATGGTTACGTTTGTGCTTGAAATGCCTAGAAACCAGCTCCTGACGCTTGCTCCTCTTCTTACACGGTTTTCTGGTGTTACAACAGCTCAGCGACTCCGAAAATAAATAAAGAGAATAAGAAAATCCACCTCGATGGCGAGGGAAGATGGGGATTTGCGGTGTTGGTCGAGGTGTTGTCCTTCACGTTATCTGGCGGGTTGCTTTTGAAAACCGTGAGACGGGGTTCGTCCGGAACGGTAGAAGTGACTCACTTGGGGGAATTGTTGCCGTTGCCGTTCGAGCCGTTGGAAGACCCGGGCGAGGGCGATGGCGAAGGTGAGGGGGAAGGCGAGGACGGGGGCTTTTGGTTCCCGCCATTCCCTTGGTCCCCACCATTACCTTGGTTCCCGCCGTTACCTCCGTTGGAGTTGTTGGGAGGGTTCACAGGCGTAGGAGTCGGACTGGGGGTGGACGCGGGGTTGTTACCAGCAGGGGTGGAAGAAGGTTTATCAGACGTGGTAGTAGGCTTGTCGGGGGTACTGGGAGTATCGTCACGCTTTCCAAAGATCCCATTCTGGGCACCGTCAGTGAAACCCCACTCGCTGAGAGGAAACGTCAGAAATACGTCCATCATTCGTTAGGAGTTCAGTGCTCACTCGAGGTAGTAGGGGGGATCGTATTGGTCGTTGAACATCTACAGGGAGTTCTCAGCATTTCACCAAGCTGGTGATCGAAGAGCGCGCACGTTGTTACCCTCGGCCTGGAACCAGTACAATGGCTGCTGAGCGCCCTGGTTACACTTGGTGATATCACCAGTACACCTGGACGAATAAGCACGACGCTAGATGAACGAGAGATTCCGACGCTACCTCTTGGGAACGACCGGTTTGCTAACGGGGGTGTTGGAAGTTGAGCCGGTAACCTTGCATCGGAAGCCGTTCATGTACACTGTGGGGGATGAGCGGAGGTGACGCAGAACACTTGAGAATCTACTAACTCTGGGCAGAACCGCTGTCCACGGAATGAATCCAATGCCAGGCGCAGATACAGCCGCCCTCGGGACAGGCAGGCATGTCCTTGGGGATCTGGAAGGGAGTGTTGACTTTCCAGACACACTCATGGTTGACACTGAAGATGGCCAAATCCTCGGGCTTGATGCTGTTCACGTCGGAAGTGTACGCAATCGAGAGGGCACAACCTTTCAAGTCATCGTGGCCCTACGCGAAAATGAATAAACGGTTCTCCATCAGCGGAGAAGCTGGATTGAGACTTACAGTGGCTAAAAGAAAGCGGGTGGGGAGATCAAGTCAATCTGCGAAAATAGGACAGAGTGCATCACGTACTCTGTGACACGAAGGATGGAAACGTTGATCAGCCATCAACGCGTACATCAAAGAACGACACGAACTTACATGGAACTGGGAAAGCGGGTAACCCGGGCAAGGATAGTCACCCTGACGGACATCAGTGGTTCCGTCGGAATCAGCCCAGAACTTGGTGGCTCCCGTGTTGCAAGCCAACTGGGACATGGCGGTACCACCGGCGGGGAGCTCGAAGAACTGACCCGCGGCAGGAGGGTAGTCCAAGTGTCCGTGCTGATCGCGTAGAGAGCGGTTGGTACGTGGTTCGAGTTGATGGGATGATTGACACTTACAAACCACCATTGTTTGAAGGTGTACTGTTGGAGGGGAGCTTCGGGCCTGTTGTCGTAGGGGAAATCTTCAACTCGGACGTGATACCCCCACATGGACGGGTGGACGATCTCTGGACGCGGGGTCAGTAAAAGAGAGTTAATATTAAGCTTCGGTGTGGAAGGACGTACTGATGTGGGCCCTCGCGAGGGGAATCGAGGCGGCGACAACGGTCAAGAGAACGTTCCGCATGTCTCAAGAAGAACGAGTGTGCGGGTAGCTAAAGAGTGTGCAGAGCAGCAAGGAAACGCTGCAAAGAGACAAAACAAGCGATGGACAAGGGAGAGGGGAGGAGGAGGGGAGACTGATGGGTGTTGCGATCTCACCTTCCCTTTACATACTCTCAGCCACCACAAAATAACCCCGCTCAAATTCCGAATAATTTCCCCGATGGTTACGCGTGCACGTGACACGATCGCCAAAGTGACGTTTACCCCCAGGCTGTCCAACCGTGGCACCGCTTCGGTTCGGAACCAGCGTTCACCTGTGGATCCGCAGCAGCCAGGATGGAGAGGTGCCAAAGGAATATAAGTCAAACTGGGGAGCCTGCGGACACGCCCCACACTCTTCTTTACCCATGACCTCCGCCATCGCAAAGAAGGCCGGCCTCAAGCTCTTCGAGAAACACCTCCAGAGATACGAACCAGCCGATCCTCTCTACGAAACCTACGCAGATGAGAACGGCCGCCAGAGACGTCGCAAGGTACACACCCATACTACCCCCGCATTGGGCGGTTTCAGGCCCGCGCATCATTAGATTGGCCGTAAATAACGCCTTGTCTCCAGCGAGAAATTCCCCCTGGATTGTCGAGGCGGGACGCCCGTATCCTCAAGTCCGTCAAAAAGCGCGCCCATCACCTCGACACCGGCCTCAATATCTGTGGCTTCAGAGTCGGGTGGACATTTTTCTTCGGTGCGTCACACTCGATGGTAGTCTCGTTCAACCCAACTCATCACTTCGTCTAAAGGTATTGTCCCGGGCCTGGGCGACGCAGTCAACGCATTCTTGGGTTATTACTTGGTCGTGCGAAAGGCCAAACAAGCCGAGTTGAGCGACAATCAATTGTTCCCGCCACTGTTCCTGAACTGATCATCACCAATTTCGGCTGGACTTTAATGTTCCCATTCAGCCTCCCGCCTTGGCTTTCAAATCGGATGCTCGGAAACCAAGCCATCGCAACCGTTATCGGTTTCGTGCCTCTCGTAGGCGACGTCGGAATCGCCATCTTCAAGACAAACTCGCGTAATGCCGCCCTCCTTGAAGAATACCTCCGCGTCCGTGGCGAGGAGTTCCTGAAGACTCAAGCCGATCGGGTTGAAGACCCAAAGGTTGTCAAGCCCGGAGCTGGCGTCGAGGGAGGTGAGAAGGTCCCCGGGAAAGTTCCCTCGCAGAGCCGCCTTGGTTTCTTCAGCCGATCGTCAAAGAGGGCGCCTACCGTTGACACTTTAGCCGAATCCAACGACAAGAATGGTAAAGGAAAAGGCAAAGGCAAGGAGAAGAACCAATGAGGTATCCCCGGATAGTATTAGCGGACGAGCGGACATTCTCTTGTACACATTGACCTGTACCAATACAGACAACAGCCTATGTAGCCTTTCATCCCTGACACATGAATAAGTATGGTTGCACATGCCTACACAGATCGCCGCTCGAGACGACCAAGATCATAGTACACATCACCGCCGCGGAGGCCTCCCTCCCAGGAAGGGAAATAAAAGGGAAGATCCTAAAAGGTAATTGACTCAGCCGAGTGCAAGGGTTTTCTGATGGAGGACGGACGTTGCGTACGAAAAAAAAAACTGTTGCGCTACGCGACGGGCGCGTCAGACACGGGTACGGTTGAACGCTTTGTAAGTCCCCGTTCGATCTCAAATTGTGCGCGGAGTGAACGATAGAGACTTCGGTCTCCGTAGGAGTCAAAGATAGACAGGAAACTCTCGTCCTCTGGAGAACTCCGCGCGCCGGTGGTTCTGACGGATGTCACACTGGAGTTGTCAATCCATTCCACATCGGCCTCATGGGAGTCCTGTCGCCAATTCGCGTGCGCCGCCGCGTGTTCAACATGCTGCATGGGCGGACAACCAATGAGCCTCCGGAAATGACTGAATGGAAGTCGAGCGGGAGTTCTCAGCCCTTACCGCCCTGAGTTCCAGAGTACTATCGTGATCGGTCCCGCAATGCGAACAATAGTGGTGTTTTGGAGATAACACCAGGTGCTGCCGATTTCGTTGTTCGTTTCAGCAAATCTTGAACTTAAAACCTTGAGGGGGCGAGGGAGAGAAAGATGTGATACGCCACCTTGAGGTATGCCAGTCTGTTTGCGAACTTGCGATCACATTTCTCGCAAGATGGATGCCTCTCGTTTAGCACGAGGTGGGCGTCGAACGATCGCTGGGATGAAAACCACATATCACATAGACCACAGTAAGTTGGCTGCATGGTTATAGCACGAGCAGGAGCGAGGAGGCAAGCCTGAGGAGGAGTGGGAGCAGAGAAGAACCGAGGGGAAGACCTCACACCTTTTTATACTTAACCTAAACGCTAAACGGCCCCAACGTCACGGTTTTACTATTCGGCGACATTGACCCGCGAGTACTCCTATATCGGATGAGTGAGACCGTCGGTCTTAGTGGAAATGCGCATAACCCAGCATGTTTTCAGAGCCTCCCGTGGCGAGGGTGATTGCATCGAAGCTCTATCCGTCCAAGCGAGTGATGTGAGGATGCCACCCATATGACGAAGGAATGAGCCATTCCTCTCTAAAACCTGGGTCGTTGCGTAACACCTAACGTGGCCCAGATATTGTACGTACCAGGAACGTCGAACGATGGAAGTCCAACATATAGTGAGGTCACCGGTGAGTCCAGAAGACGTGCATTGACACAGCACTTACCCACGTTACTTTCGGCAGTTTACTGGATGGTATGCATGATGTACACAATTGAACACCGGTTTCATTTCATCTCCACAATCCGGGTAAGTCGAACTGACGAGGAATTGGCTGGAGGCGACTGGATGGTGGATTCGTGGAATTTCCCACGGATGGTAACCTCGCGAGGAGGCCAGCACGGCAAAGAGACTGATGCAGATAGGGTGATGAGCTCGGGTGGCATACGGGGTTCGGGACGGTGGCGGAGTCGGTATCATCCCACATCTTCGCTTACCCGCGACTTCGAGTTCGAAAATAACGTAACCTCGACGCGGGACTCCACAGCAGGGAATCGGAAGCATACGATGGGGAAGAACCAAGATGCTCCCGCGAGTGGATCACTTCTTCTGGCGACAAACAAGCATCGAAACGATAGCGCTTATATACGCGTCTCCTCACCCACATGGCTCCAAAATGAAACACTTGCGGCTACCACCAGATTCGATAATTTTGAGTTGAGGATTGGAAATACCTCCATGGCGATTTCGGTCCACCTTCTGCAGGGACCGACGGTGGGTTGGTCAAGGCAATTGTATTTGATGATTATTTCGGAAGAGCTCGCTTGGGCGACTGTTTATTATTACCACCGCACACCACCCATGCGCATGGTGTGCGTGGTTATCTTTGAGCGGCTTCATAACAAAACCAGAAGGCGAAAAACGTTCCAAGTCCGCCAGGCCCCAACGCCCAACACACGAGGTGTTGAGATCGTGGGAATCGATCCGAACAACCGCTTTGCCATGAACCGAAAACTCCGGTGATTAGCGTCTCGAACAGATCTGTAAGGGCATGCCTCGTGCTCTCAACGCCTCCCCTAAGTATGCTTTAACTCACCCATCGCAGGCCATTTAAGATGAGAACGCCTTCTACATACATGGCCACGCGCTCTGAGCAAGTTCTGTCCGCATCGTGTATTGGTGCTGGGCGGTGTGTGTCGGCCCCCTTTCCTCCGTGTTACGGGATGCCCAGCGCGATTTGGCTCCCTCTCCCCTCCCACCCAAGGCTTTCCCTCAACCTTCATCTCTGTGGAACGTCCTTCTAAATTTCTCCCTCGAGCACCCCTCTCCCTTCATACCTTATAGGCTTGGGTTCCGAAGAGTCACGACACCACCTCGGGCGCTCCTCGACCCCAAACCAACGTCTCACCCGCTCACGACCTCACGCCTACGAAATAAGATACCAACGCGATGACTTCCACGATTCTCCTGTTGCTCTCACTTATCGTATTCGTGAATGGACACATCTGTGAGTCGCATATGTCATCCCCCATGCTAGGGCGGGCGCTCACCTCTTTACCATGCGAATAGCGATCATCACTCCTGCTATGTGGGGATATAATGTCACCATGGAAACATTTCCATACGATAATCGACCCGTGGCGCCCCTTACCGATTATACCTTCGACCAGTGGTGGTTCCATGGCCACCTCCGTTACCCGCCAAACCCCGGGGTTTTCTTCAATCTGCCTGCCGGACGACCAGCAACTGCAGAATTGGCCTGTCATAAAGGTGCTACCTCGTACTGTGGCACTGCGGATAGTGGTGCTTGTTTCGGCGCGAATAACTACCCCTGTCCGGGATCCCCGATGTCGCAGTTTCACAGTGAGTAAAGTCCGCTCTATCCTCTGACCCACCACCGACGATCTTTTTAATTCTAGCAAACGTAAGAAACCTTCCCTCGCCTCCTGTAGTCGGAATTCTGATCAACATACGATTTGATTTGGACGGTCTTCGATATACAGGGTTTATGGGACCTGAAAGGATGTGCCCTAGCGATAACATACGAATCTGACGTCAACAAGGTCAAACCGGAGGATTTCACCATCTTCAGCGTGAACCACACGTGCGTCTGGTACAAAGACACGAATTTCCAAGTCCCTGCGAGGATGCCTTCATGTCCTGAAGGAGGTTGTATTTGCGCCTGGTTCTGGATCCACTCCGAAAAGAGCGGAGGCGAACAAAGTATGAGAATTTCTATCTGAAGCTTGTTCCCCGCTGACGGTTACCACTTTTACCACTCTATTGTGAATAGATTACATGAACGGATTCAGGTGTAAGGTTACAGGTTCGGTGTCCAACGTTGGCTTAGCACCTGCCAAACTTCCTCGTCGATGCGGTGCGGATCCAGAGAGGGGAGTTATGGAAGCCACGCCAGGGAACTGCACATACGGTGCAAAACAACCCTTCTACTGGTTCCAAAAAGAGAGAAACAATGTGTGTATTCCGGCCGTTCTCCGGCGTCCCGCAATGTTATTGACATTGTTGTTCCATTCGCGTAGATGTTCGAAGGCACATACTCTCCGCCTTTCTACTTGGACCTCTACAACTTCAAGGACGGCGCACAGGACGACATTTTCTTGGATTCATACGCCTACCTTCCTACTCCCAGCGTGAGCCAGAGGCAAGTCCCTACTCCTATCGATCACCCGGTTCCGACGGATGCATCCCGGGATTCTGCCGCAAGAATGTTAAGAAGGCCGAGGATATTGGACACCTTGGTCATCGTCTTCTTCTCGGTTATGGCTTTGTACGCCGGTGGTGTATTCTGATCTTCTCGTGTTCCCTCCAGTTTCCGCTATCTTATTCCCTTTGATCTTTGCACCTTGATTTATTCGCGCTGCTGTATTGTCCACACATAAGCCTTCTCTGCCTCGTTCGTCTTGTTGCCCTTCGTCACCCCTACTTTGTGCATGTAGATACAGTTCTGTGTTTGTTTTTCTCCCACGCATTTCTTAGACAGCATAGTAGATATCGCTTCCGTTCTTCCTTGCGTGCATGTTAAGTAGTTACCCCTCCAACTTGGGCCTCGTTCACGTATACGTGTACAACAGATAATTTATCCTTCCATTTATTTTTTGGGTAATCTATAGAACTCTCCGCAACGTGCCTGACCTTGAGTCCCCGGATCTCTGGATTGTCATCCGAGTCGATCCGTTGTGGGTGATAGCCTATAGGCTTGTTTCCACGTCAACACTGCCTATGCACTCAGTGCCCAGTCAATGTCAGAAGGGTCAATATAAGGCTAGATCCATATTCAAGAATGGGCGATTCGTGCGTATGCAGACGACACAAGAACAAAGACTATTAGAAGATTCGAGGGAGAAATTCCGTAGCGATGAAATGAAGGAGCATAGCGAAGTTGGCGGAAAGCACACACGATGAGCGAGGGAGAGGATCAACGACAGATCTACGGAAAATATCAGGAGGGACCACCGATCGTTGCTTTTGTCGTCTCGCGTGCGTTATTCTGCGACCTCTTCTAATTCCTCTTCTTCGTACTCTTCGATCTCTTCGGCCTCGACGGTAGCTTCTTGGTACTGATAAGAGAAGACAAGGGTTAGCGGCCCCCAAAGGTGTTACACGCTGACGGTCAGAGCCGGATGGCATACCTGCTGGTACTCGGCACTGTAACCAGGTGTCAGCATCACGCGTGTCAACCGAGACGAACCGAGGACTCACATCAGGTCGTGGGTGTTGCTCTCCGCCTCGGCGAACTCCATCTCGTCCATGCCCTCACCGATATACCAATGCATGTATGCGCGACGCTTATACATGGCCGCGAACTGAAAGAAGCGTTTGCGGTCGGTCAACCCGGAATGAATCCGTGAGCAACGGACGGACCTGAACGAGCGTTCGGTTGAATACTTCCTGGATGGAGGTAGAGTTCGACAGGCAAGTGGCAGACTATACGCCAATATTTAGTCACCCTTTTTCAAATAGCGGAAGCGGAAATGCTTACACGGGACTGGCCGACGGGAGGGACAGAGCACAGGGAAACCGAAACGTTATCCGGGATCCATCTGTCGAAAATTGAGCGATACAGCCCCTAAGCCTATAGGGGTGGTGTCAGCGAAGCGATGCCACTCACTCGACGAATTGAGAGGCGTTCTTTTGCTGAAGGCCCAACACCGCGTACTGTGGTCATGGCATTGTTCAAATCAACACTTCGATCGAAACAGGATAACCCAGAACACAAACTTGAGCCTATGGTGAGTCAGCTGGGGAAGAAACTTTCAATTCGTGACGGACTTCTTTGGATGAGACATTGCCACGGAAGATCGTGGCTGCCGTCAGATATCGCCTTGTATAGCAAAACACGCTCAATTAGTTCTCCTGAAGGGGGGATTCGCAAAACGAGCAAGAAGTACCCTAGGCGAGGGTCGCAGGCAACAAGCAAGTTGCGCCTGTCAAAGACGCTAGGAGAAGTATGTTAGTTTAATGTAGGTGGTGTTTGAGCGAAGGAACGTACGCAGCAGTCAGATCGGCGACAGTGGTCCGGGAGAACGATTCGGATCCACTGGCATCGAATGGAGCGTAGCTCGGCATCAAGAAGTGGAGCTACAGAACGTGTCACAACGCGCAAATGCCAGGATATCCGCAAGCACCTACACGGGGGAAAGGCACGAGATTCAATCCAAGCTTGCGCAAATCACTGCAGGGGACTTGTCAGCGATACGGTAATGTGAATGTGCGGCGGATCCCACCCATTCAATTGGCCGGGGAATCGAAGACTGGTGCTGACACCACACATGACTTGGGACACGAGCTACGGTGAAGAGCTGAGTGACTCCCAGATAACTCGAGGCACCGTACATACGCTGTTCAGGTGCTCGAACTCTGGGCTCTTGATCTTGAGCGTGCGGGTAGTGATGTCATACCTGGGGTTTGGCGAACGAGGCAGTCAGCATGATCCCCACGTCGGCGGAGAGATTTGACGTACAAAGCTTCGTTATCCAAGCAGACGGTGAGGTCGCCGTTCTCCACCAATTGGTGGAGCGACAACATGGAATTATATGGCTGGAAGAGCCTGGATCAATACTCTGGGGCGAAGCATTGCCAGACACCCACCTCTACAATAGTTTCTGACACCTAGGCGCAAAATTGTTAGCAAGCCACAGTCTCTCGCCACCTTTTTGCCCACCTTGGGGGAAGGAAGGATCGAGAAAGTGGAGAGCATTCGATCCGGGTACTCCTGAGAGTGTGATATCAGACCAGAGCATAATTGAGTACAAGGGAGGAAGGAATGACCTCTCTGATCTTCGATAACAAGAGTGAACCAAGGCCAGCACCGGTACCACCTCCGAGCGAGTGGGTAATCTGGAAGCCCTGCAAGGCATCGCAAGCTTCCGCCTGCTTCTGTAAGCACTCTTGAATCGAGTCAATCAACTCTGCACCCTCAGTGTAAACTGTACCGGTCGAGGGTAGTGTAAGATCACCATCGCAAACAAAACGAGAAGCGGCCACTCACATCCTTTTGCCCAGTTGTTTCCGGCTCCGGAGGTTCCAGCGATGAATGTGTCGGGACGGAACAATCCTCCCAATGTGCCACTTCGGATCTATAGAAGCAAAGATCGTTTGTCGTCATGGGCACGGTCAGTTATCACATCCATTGGCAAGAACCCGCAAAGAGAGGGACAGATAGATCTATTTCAAACGGAGACTTACTCGGCTGAGGACGCCATCCTCAAGATCGATTTGGACGCTCCGAGGAACGTACTTGATCCCGTCCCCATGATCAACCTCGCTGAAGTAGACGCCAACCTGCAATCGATAATCTGTGGGTCAGCGTTTCCCGTTCTCGGCGTGTTACGAGCACAGGCGCGCTCCGGGTTCGCGTACCCGTTGGATCTGTTGTGGATCGTTCCCAAGGTACAGCTATTGAAGAACAAAGCACGCGTAAGCTTAGCTCCGAAGACTCGGGCGACGGCGAAACGAGGGAAAACACTCTACCCCGTCATTTCCGAGACCGTGTTCTTTGAGGACGGTTCTCCAGAAGTTTTCTCCTACTTGGTTGCCGGCCTATTCCAAAGATTGTAAGCAAGAAGTCGGCGGGGTTGCCAGCGAAGAGGTGAATTACTTGGCCAATCTGCGTGATAACGGAGAGGTCGTGAGACGCGTGCTTTAGGAGAGAGGAGAGGACATACGGAAATGCTGATAATCTCTCTTGCCATGGTGGTAACGAACGGACCGTAGAACAGAAAGTTTGAGCTGACGGTTTGCTCTCAAGAAACGGAATCTGTGACGGAACGGAACGTGTTTTATGGGATGCGTATCGGGACAGGTGGAAGTCAGACGATTACGTAATTATAGACTACACTCCTCCAAAACAAAAAAGAAAGAAATCGATAACCTACCGAGGAGAGAGGGGAAACGCATACATACATGGGATAAACAAAAAAAATATCCAAAAAACTGAATGGGGGACGACACAACCAGGAAGAGAAAAATCGGGAATTAGGCGGTGGGCAGAGGGCACTGCAGCTATTTTACGTCCACGCGTTGGCACACGTCTTATCCGGTCGCTTGCTGTTCCTCCCCTTGCACTCTGCCGTCTTACCACAATCCTGGCAAGCATTTTGGCAAAACGCCCGCCCTCCTTTTCCCTTGCACTCGCTCGAACCGCACTTCGAACAATGCCGGATCCGTTTCGAGTCCGGGGACGCTTCCGTGGACTCGCCAGTGAAAGGGTAAGACCGTTTTGCTGTCACTGACAGCTGGTTAGAAGCTCCTGCAACGGATGCATCAGGATTGTGTGGCGGTGGTATTGGAATGTATGGCAACCCATACGGGTACTGATAACTCCCTGTGCTGTATCCCATCTCAGCAGGCTGAGGTATCATCGGCATCGGCAGACGCGGAGCTTCGCCATTATGCGTGGGCTGCGCTGGAGGGGGTTGTTGGTGAGGAGTGTGTGACGTATGGGGTGTGTGGGGGGTGTGAGGTCCCGTCGATGTGGTATGCTTTGGTTCAGATCGCCGCTGGGGATGGTATTCAGGTTTGACGGCCTGCAGCGGCCAACTCTCAGGTTGGGAAGGGAGCAAATCAAACCCAAGGCGTACCTCTTGACTCCCGTTCCGTTCCTTGTCCCAACGGTCCGCCTCTTCATCTTCGCGATCCTCCCGCTTCGAATTCGAGTCACCAGGAGCGCTCTCCTGTATCCCCTTGATAACTCTGAGGATTGTCTCCTTCCTCAAGCCCTCTTTGAGGCACCCTCGCACCATGTTCCATACGGCATGAGAGACACCCATGGCCTGCCAGTTCCAAACGTCGGGACCGGATCCTAAATCTGAATCTCCCTGGGCCAACCTAGCAGGGAACTCGTTCTTGAGCGGAGCAGGCAAGGCCCCAAATATCGACGCATCTGTACTTGAAAACTTTCGCCCCTCGGGAGAGGCAGTGGTGACACACGAACCGCTGGTGCAAACATACTCGCACCCGATGATGAAGAATGGCTGATCGTTCAAATCGTGGATTTTCAACGGGCCGCTGCGAATCCGCCCACGATTGATGAGTGGGGTCGAGCAACTAGGACAAGCGATGCCATTGAACACCAATGGATGCGGGTCCCAGTAGATGAACCTGTACTCATACGTAGTCCTGGAGTTCGCGGAACCGGTCAAGGAGAAATAGGCTGGGGAAGACGGTAACCAAAACGTCTTCAAGATGGCATACAAATTGGGGATCGAGGGTGTGGTCTTGCTCGAAGGCGCAAGCGACGTCAAGTGAGATTTGAACGCTTCTTCGACGGTGGTGCCGGACGCGGAGATCGGATTGGGCGATGACAGCGATTCGACCAGCTTCTTGAGGAATTTCTGAGGCTCCGTCACGAGGAGTTGAGCCCATGAATCCTGCTCGAGGGCTGGATCAATGGGGTATCCCATCTCCTGGATCGGGGGATGCGGAATTGGGCCGGCGGTCGTGGGCCCCCCATTAGTTCCAGGCGGCCAATGCATATAGCCGAATGCTTGTGGCGGGGGTGGCCCCTAAAATTGAAAGAAATGAGTAACCACTTCACATGGTGACAATAAAGACGCGAATCTCACCCCATACGGGAACATCGGGGCACCAGGGGGCTGCGGCTGCGCCGTGCTGGCATCTCCAGGAGCTCCATTGAACGAATCTGTCTGACGCTTCCTCGGACGACCGACAGGCCGGGCAGATCGTTGAACCGAGCCAGCTGGAAGGCCATCTTTCCTCGGTCGACCGACTGGTCTCTTCACCTTGGGTGGGGCGTTGGGATCAGGGTTCTTCTTCACGCTTCCTTTGGGACGCCCAGGAGCGCGTTTCTGGGGTACCGGCTCCGTCGGTTGTGGGTTGGATGCAGCCCCAGAAGAGCGTGGATTGGTCGGAAGCGTGCTTGACATTGACTGTAATGAATTCTCATCCATCCTCGAGGCGACCACCCCTGCAGACACGCTGCATTGAAAGAACATATAAGTATAAGTGAAAATCATCAATAGGCAATCAAATTGAAGCATAAGTAAGATGCGAGAAATAGGGTAAAAAGGTGGGAAATGGTGGAAAATATAGATTCTGGAAATGTTGCAACTTACATATTTCCGGAGAATATTATTACGATAACCACCCGTGTGGAAAGAGGGTTGTCTTTCGCTGACTCTCTCTTTCCGTCGATCCCGGCTGCTGCTCCCGTCGAAAGTACCGTGGGTCGGGGGCCACTGTGGGTTCTAGACCTGGCGCGGGGACGCGATAACGGTATCGACGGCCAAAGGGGCGAAGGTCTGCGAGGTGGCAACGCACTGCGAGCGCCAAGGTTCAGGCGGAGTTTGAATCGCCCTTCTTCCCTTCGTCATCCTCGCATAAGCTTGTCATCGACCACATCATCGGTGAGTTCTCTGCGCTCTCGCTCTTTCACCTTGTAGCGCACACGCCCTGGCCTACGATCCTTGATGATCACAACCATAGCAATTAGGAAGTGCCGTCTGAACGCGTCCAAGTGACACTACAAGTCGATACATGGTTCTCTGACCCCTCCTTTCCCTTCTTTTTTTTCTCTCGCAAATCCCCGAAAAATGACTGACCCAGATTCATTTCTCAGGATGGGCTCAAGACACTTCGTTAAGCTGTACTTTACATACAATGGTTGTAAACTACTCTCGTGGATAATCCTACATCGTTCACACTCTATCGGTTCGACCAACCCCCTTACTGTTGCACCAACTGCTTGATTTTGGCGGCGATCGCTGTACGAGAGTCAGGAGCTAGTCGAAATGGAGCCAAGCCCAACTCACATTCAGAATCCAAGCCCTGGAAGGGAACCTGCTCCTGCAGTCCACCGCACCCCTCCTTGTGTGTCCCGATGTACGCATACTTGGGAGTCAACCCACGTTCGAGCAACCAAGTACCATACTTGGAGCCCAGCTAGAAGGACAGAATATCAGCTGGCGACAAGGTACCGGACAAGGGGAAAACATACACCAGTCTTCCGGTTCAAGGTCTCGACCACCAACACGAATGGAGAAGATCCGATCTTCTTGGTTGTCTCCTCATCGACGATGTTCAAGGTCGGCTTGTTGATCAAACCAACGTCCACTCCCTGCTGACGGAGGCGCAGGACAGCATCGTAAGACCTGTACAGCATGTCGCCAAAGGTCACGACGTATCCAGCGGTACCTTCCAAGATGGTCTCGTCCTTTCCGGGAACAAACTCATAACCGTCACCAAAGAATTTGGATCCGTCAGCCTTCAGGATGTACGGAATCTTGGAACGGTTCGAGAAACTGGTCGTGAACGATAAGCCGGCTAGCCGATGGGGATCCGGAACATCACTTACACGAATCGGATGCCGCGCTGGAAGAAGACCTTCTGGACGACCTTGGTCATCTGAAGAGGATCGCCAGGGAAGTACAAGAAGGACTCGACATCCGAGAGACCGTTGTCAGCGAAGAACGAGTTGATACCGAAATGACAGGTATTATCGGCCATCTCATCAACTGGTCACACGAATCAGTCCAAGGTCGACTTTTCGAACGCCAAGTGGACCCACCTCCAGAATGAGAAAAGTGGGATAGCACGTTGCAGTTGTTCAATCGGGCCATGGTGAGTTCGGAGATGATCATTTCCAAGAATGCAGAGAAGGTCGAGAAAACGCCAAACTTCTCGGGGTCGAAACCGAATCCTAGAGATCTCGATGAGTAACCTCCATAGCAATCCGGGGTTTACGCCTACCAGCAGCGGCGGAGAAGTTGCCTCGCTCGATGATACCAGATGGAAGGAAGACCTCGGGGTGCTTGGCATGGATGGCCTTCAACCCGGTCGAACCCTCCAAGTCACCTGTTTGGGATTGTCAGGAGGACCGCAGGCTTCTGACCTGGCGTAAAACCTACTGTCGACAACAAGGACTTTCCTGGCAGCCTCCTCCTTGGACAAAGTATCGAGAACAGAGTTGACGGCTTCGCCAAAGACAACACGATTGGCGACGGTTTCCTTCGAGGAACCAATGTACTCGTATTGGAAAACACTTGGTTTGATGGGGTTCAGGACATCACCGGCGATATTTGATTCCCAACCGCGCTTCTCGAAGTATTTCAGAGCAGATTTCACGGGGATAACGTCGTGGGCGTGACTGGTACCCTCGACATCGGGAAGTCCCTGGGTGAGCATGTCATTGTAAGCAGCGAGCATTCATGCGTTCAGAGACACTCACGGGACCCATAATGCGCTTGGCAACGATGGCAGCTGGTCCGTCATGGTTGATGACCTCGGCCAAACCAGCCCAGAGGGCATCAATGTCCTCCCCTTGGACGGTCACAACCTTAAGGCCATGACCCTCGAGAGTCTTGGTGAGATCGTATCCCTTGAAGTACTCCGAAGGATGACCGGCAATGGTAACGTCGTTGTCGTCGATGAGGAGTTTTACGTTGAGATTTTGAGCGACTGCAAGCCTAGCGGCCTCTGCGTCGTTACCTTCCTGTTGAGATCCATCGGAACCCAAGCAAAAGACGATCTTGTCACGATTGGCCAGAGCGACACCGTTAACCATGGGCCACATGTGCCCAAGACGCCCGGAAGAGAATTTGACTCCGGGGGTCAAACCCAACTCGGGGTGACCGGGAAGCTTGGAGTAGGCGGCGCGGTAGTTGAGGAGGTGCTCGGGAGTAATGGATCCCTCGAGGGCGGAGAGTAGGTACTGGGTAGCGACACGGTGACCTGGATAAGAACGAAAACCTTTAACACATCATCTACAGCCATCGGGGAGATATCGCACCAGCTTCGTCGAAGAAGATCTTAACATATTTGTCCGAGTTCTCGAATAAGGAGAGCAAGAGAGTAACTTCCGGGATCGTGTCATAAGCGCCACCTGTGTGACCACTGACCCCACGAGCGGCGGCAGAGGCGGTGAAGAGAACGATCGTATCTCTCAAAAGTTGGATGTTAGCCAGGAGATCCTTCCTCTGCCCATCCGTCAGCTTCGGGTTCGCTGGGTCGAGAGAGACCCTGGTGATGACTGATCAGAACACAATCGAACGCTTGGGTCGTCGAGAGGATACAAACTTTCTGAACTCTTTGAGGTCGATTGGGAAGGACATGGCCGTGGGTTTTTCGAGGGAAGGATGGGGTGGGAGGGAGAGTGATAAGAACTCTGACTTTGAACCACCGATGGGTTTTGTATCTTGGGGCGGGTCCACGTGCGTACATAATCGATCTCACGTTGCGGCCTTGACCCCGAGCAGCTTCATGCACTGGGATCGCATTTACTCGGAAACTAACGAACCGTAAATGCGCGAACGGTCGTGAACTAACATCGGGGAGAAATCCGCCACCAGCTTCCAGTGCGCCCGCTCGAAACCGCATCTTATTACCACCTTGACTACTGCTAACTTACTTCCGCGAGCCCACGGATTCACGGGCCAGCACCCGACCTCCGCAACGCGTCCGGTGTTGGAAGACGGCGATCAAACAACACGTTGTGGTGTTTGTAGTCGAGCCAAAATCTAACGGTATATCTTGTCCTCTGTGCAGTGTCGATTGGATCAACCGCCTTGATTTTTGCGCGAACTCAGTTGAGCCAATCAGCTGCATTGGCTGTGAATCACCCATCCTTTGGGTTAGCGGTCCGACATGACCGCGGAATAACGTCGGTGTCTCCTGTTGTGATTGCGTAGAACTCGAACAGAACGCCGGTCGGAAATACGCTCAGCTGTTCAACTGAACCCCTGTAAATCGTGATGAGCGTTTCACGGGAGAATGCTACGTCCTGTCTGTGTGTCGGCAAAAGGATCGAAGAGATGGTGAACTGCACCGGTGACGACCGTCCGTTGGTCCGTTGACAGCGGGGAGCCAAGATACGTCACGAAGAGTGTTTCGAACGTCCACCAAATGTTCGACGCACTTGCATATGACGTCTCGGATTCTCATTCGTCGACTGTGGTATCTCCGCCTTCGGAAGAGCGATGGCGGATGGTAGGAGGAAGGGAGTGAGTTACATAAGCACCGCTCTCCTTGCCCCTTACCACCACTCGGCCCGGTAGTGCGAACCATGATTTCCATCCTCAGGTCGGTCATAACGCGCTTCCCTAGCCACGGCCTAGTCCGAGTCAACATTGACGCTAAGTGCGCCCTGGGTGGGGCACGACCGTGGTACCACAAACTCCATCAACATAGCCCTCGGGTTGGAGCACTGTGCTTTGATGGACCGCGTTTCTCCATGTCAACGTGCTAGCGTCCCTGCGGCACTGCTGGGGGGTTAGCAGGTGTCAGTGGCTCGACCCCGGGCCACTGCAGACGCGCACTTTTCGACTAAGGATCGACTCGAATCTGTCGCTCGACGACCCTGGATGACTTTTCTAACGTTCAGCACGTTCAGTGGCTGGTCAACACAATAACGGGCGATATGGATCAAAAAGCCGTAAGAGAATGGTCTATTGGACATTCAATTTGTTACCCTACGGATGGAAACACAAATTTTGGAACAGGGTTCAATGGCCAATCATCCGCTGGATCGTCAAACGCAATTTCATCAGAGATGGATCCGTATTTTTTCCCCGTAATATGACCCTGACAGGACCGCGAGCAACGGACCTTGTCAACCACTACGTATTTCATCGTTTTACCAGCCTAGCGACGGCGGTGAGTAACGCCCGGGACATATATATCTGGGTCCAGTTTCTTTGCTTTCCTCCTTGCATCCTGTTCCCGCGCCTCAAGGGTCCCCTTTCCTTTACGACGTACGACGCCCACGAGATCATGGCCAACTCCAGGTTCTCTGCTTCCGCAGAGTCTTTCTCATCCTCTGTTTCTTCGTCCCCTTCCACTTCTGAGGATTGTGAATGCTTGGAGTGCGTGCAGATTTACCCTACGCCTCGCACCCCGCCGCGCTTCCAGCGTACCTTCCCATCGTTGAGCAAGCTCCAGATCCCTGCTACGCCTCTGGTATGGCTTGTCTACCTTTTTTCGAGAGGTTGTAGGCTTACGCACCGCGACAGCACTCTACACCGCCTTCGTCAACCACGCTTCAGAAGCAGAAAGCGCAAATGAGCTCGATGGGGTATAGCAAACTCTTTAACATTGGGTACTTCTCGGCCACGGTGAGCCTTTTCACCACCTTCCCTGCCCTCAGACGAACTAATCTTTTTGGACCTCAGGGGGCGCTTCGGTCTTCGGGTTAGGCCGCAACAGCCGCCCGTGTTTCCCAAATTGTTCAGAGCATCCGAGCGTTCTACCGTCATGTTAATTTATTACATTCTGTTCTTTTATTGAGCGGTGCTCTGGCAGCGATCGCCTCGAACCCCACGCCACCGCTGTATTTCCTCTGGGTTTTGGTTCCCTTCGAGCTCCGTTACTCCTATTCTCTATCTAGACGAGCATGCACTGTACCATTACACTGTGACATTAGAGGTTTCCGCACACACATGTATGTACACCGCTTCCAAATCCAGAAATCAACCCACTTTTGCCACTCGCTGCGCCTCGAATCCGGGGTGGTTCCGCGAGCGGATCCCCGACTGGGTTCTTGGGATCCGAAGATCACACAAGATTTTCAGGGTTTGGTGAGTGGATGGGATTGAAACGGGTGAGTATTACGTGAATCTTACTCGGGGTACAACAAGCTCGGGGTGGTAGAAATAACACAACAGTCCGGTATTGAGAGAAAGATATCCCAGAAAAACGTACAAACGATACACCGCGTCACGAAGTAATGGGAACCGTGCCCGACGCCAAATTTCTGTCACAAAGTAAAGGTGAGGTAGATAAACAGGTAAATGGCTGGTAACTAACAATAACCCGTAGGTAGGTCAGAGAGAAGTAATGGAAAATTGAGCAAGGGGACATCAACTGCCGCTCCGAAGAACCCTCTTATTTGCACCGCAACCACGTCCGCGTTGCAACTCATTGATGGTCATGGGTCGAGCCGTTAGAAGTTGCCGTAAAGCAGAATGCTGAGATTGAACGGGATGGCAGGTCAGCCACCTGTGCGTAAGCAAGGACTAGAGCCTGCCTACCGGATCTCGAAGTAACTCCTGTTGAGGTGGGGACTGAGGGACACTCCACGCGAGCTCGCCCTTTAGCTTCGTGGCCTCAGAATTGGAGAGCGGTCGAACATCGGTGTTTTCTCGGGTTGTGGTAGACGTCTGCGATGGTTTATGAGCATGGCTGGTGGTCCATCTATTGGCATCGATGACGGTATTGGAAGGTGCGGTCCGTGTATGGTCCTCCCGTTCGATCGGAGAAGGAGGACGGCGCTTGTTTGACTCGATGATCTGGTGGGGGGCTTCTCGGTTGCTCTCGCTCTCGTGGCGGTTTATCTCTGGTTGAGGGTGGGGAATATATTCATCCTCCGTACTCGTTGACCCACTGCTCCGAGGGCAGGCAGTGAGAAGAGGATAGACCGATGGCCCTTTCCCCCCTTCCTCCGAGGCGGTCTGCTGCGACAATTTGGATGTACCAGGTTCCCAGAGGTTGGGTACCAGGTTACGAATAGGGGGTAGCTGATTACCGATCACGGATTCGGGGTGGGGGTTGCTGGGGGTATTCGACACCCGTCGTTTCAGTATAAAATCAGGAGCGTCGGTTCGTCGCCAGGTCGACTTCGAGGGATGCGGAAGAGAGGGAAGCTGCATCGGCCACTCGTCCTCGAGAGAGTGGTTCATGTTGTTCGAGTATACCAGAGGTGTCGAGTATGAAGCCTCCGATCAATGAGTTCGTGGTGTAAGCCAAGCGCCGCAATTGGAAATCGGGGAGAGTCGGTCAATAGCTTAGGAAGTGTGGGATCGTCGAAGACGTGTAAGGGGGTCAGGTGGGTTGCCCGAAGATCTCCCAGTGAGCTTATCTGGAAAACCCAAACCACGCGAGAAAGGGAAGGCAGGCGAAGGCATCAGCTCGGTCATCCGTGGCGTTGTGTGAACGAAGGGCGGCATTCTGTTTAAATGCCGTAGCTGACTCACTGGTATTTTTTAAAGACCGTGCCTAGGCTCCTACCAGCTCGTCCGGGAAGGAGATGAATGTCGACGTAAGGGCAAGGAAGAAACTGCACCCGGCCCTAAAGTAGGAATTTGATGGCGGGAGCATCGGAGTCGGCTTGGCGGTCCGGCGATCGAAATCAGTGGCTGTGCCATCTTCGTGGATTTAGAACCCTCCCGCCAGGGTACAGCCGTTGTAATTTCGATAGACCGCTTTCCACAGAATAGGCCCAATTTGTTGTTTACTTTTTGATCGTATTGGAGTCCGGCAGCCCGGCTTCGCGGCATCAGCCAGTTTGCAACACTGGGCCAA
>Ga0307511_10000499_pt1 | contig 42317 bp, 44 predicted proteins | sample 13_EM_MG_FD_200266 | JGI IMG/M metagenome (GOLD analysis project Ga0307511, IMG submission 200266) | Populus trichocarpa ectomycorrhiza microbial communities from riparian zone in the Pacific Northwest, United States - 13_EM | ecosystem: Host-associated > Plants > Roots > Unclassified | place... | reverse complement strand
CCTGCTGGTGGTTTGGCATGCGCACACGCAGGGTGGTGCTGCCGTCGGGGCGCACGTCGTAGCTGATGGTGAGGACCGAGCGGGTGGCTTGGTCCAGTTCGTGCAGGGGGATGGGATTGCCTTGGGTATCGAACAGCTTGGCGGGGTCGAAGAAGGCCATCGCGGCCTGTTGGCGCAGCAGGTTCAGGGCGGTGACGCCCATCGAGGCGTACAGGTCGGAGAGTTCCAGGGTGATGCGTTCGCGGACCAGGGGGTTGCGCATCAGTTCGGCGGCGTGGGTGCCCTTGGTGTTGGCGGAGTAGCCGGCGCGGATGGCGGCGGCGTTGGCGTTCTGGTCTTTCAGGTATTCGGCGATGAAGCGTTCCTGGCGGGCGTTGAGCGGGCGGGTCATGAGGGTCTCCTGATGCGTGGGGATGAGCGTGGCCACGGGCTGGCGGGACACCAGTCCGGATGGGAATGCGGTCGAAGCGGTCCGGTATGTCGCTGCGCTCGCGAGACGCGCGACATGCGCCGGAACCTGGTACCAAAGATACGCGGGGCAATCCGCTATGTGTAGTTGATTTCCCGCTCTGCGAGTCGCGTTTTCGCGGGCACGTTTTCGTGGGCCGGGTGCTGCGACCCTCAGTCGGCGGTCTTGAACATGCCGCGGATATTCATCGCCGCGAGCAATACCTGCAGGGTGATCAGGGCGTAGGCATGGTCATGCCAGCCCCACAGGATCCACAGCGCATTGCTGAACAGGAAAATCCAGAAGCCGGCATTGCGCCGGCCTTTCCGGTTCGAGGCGACCAGCCAGGAAGCCAGTACGGTGACGGCCATCGCCGGCCACTGGACCAGCGCCACCCATTCGGCATTCATCGGCTGTGTTTGCCGGTCACTGCCGCCGGCTTCCTGCCATACAGCACGCGCAACTCGTCCTTGGCCTTCTCGAGTATGCGGCGCCGTCCCGGACTCAGTTGCGTCCCCATGCGGTTGATGAAAAAATTGAGCATCGACATCGCCGAGCGGAACGGCGTGCTCTTGCGGCGCCGGCTGCGCTCGGCCGATTGCTTGAGGGATTGCGCGATGCGCCTGGCGCTGCGCAGGGTGAACACGCCCTTCTCCAGGCTCAAGGCGTCGCTTTCGCGCGCGACACGCGCGGACCAGCGGTGAGTGACGGCTGCCATGATGGCTCTCCTTGCAAGGCGCAGGCCGGAAAACAGCCCTGCGCCAATTTGGAAAGCAGCAAGCGGCGGGCCCGCGCGCGGGCGCGGCCGGCCCGTCTTCCCCACGCAAAAACTACACGGCCCGGGAAGAATTCCAGGGCCGTGATGCCGTCAGGAAGATTGCGCGACGCAGCGAGCCTATTTGCCCCAGCGCAGCACCAGCGGGTCGAGCCGCCTGGCGGTCTCGATCAGCCCGGCGCGCACGTCGGGATGCATCGCGGGCAGCGGATGGCGCGGCCCCTCGAACTTGATGATGCCGCCTTCGCGCATCAGGCTCTTGCAGGCGAGCAGGCCGCCCTGGCGGTTTTCGTAATTGATCAGAGGCAGCCAGCGCGCGTAGGCGGCGACCGCCTCTTCGCGCTTGCCCGCGAGATAGGCATCGACGATGCTGCGCATGCCGTCCGGATAGCCGCCGCCGGTCATCGCGCCGGTGGCGCCGGCATCCAGGTCGGCCAGCAGGGTAATGCCCTCCTCGCCGTCCCATGGGCCTTCGACCGCGTCGCCGCCCAGGCGGATCAGTTCGCGCAACTTGGAGGCGGCGCCCGGCGTCTCGATCTTGAAATAGGCGACATGCTCGATCTCCTGCGCCATCCGGGCGAGGAAGGGAGCGGAGAGCGGCGTGCCGGCCACCGGCGCATCCTGGATCATGATCGGGATGTCGATGGCGTCCGACAGTTGCCGGAAGAATTCGTGGATGCGCTGCTCGGGCACGCGGATGGTGGCGCCGTGGTACGGCGGCATCACCATCACCATCGCCGCGCCCATCTCCTGCGCGCGCCGGCTGCGGGCGGCGCAGATGGCGGTGCCGAAATGGGTGGTGGTGACGATCACCGGCACGCGCCCGGCAACGTGTTCGAGGATGGTGCGCGTCAGCAGTTCGCGCTCGTCGTCGGCGATGGCGAACTGCTCGGAGAAGTTGGCGAGGATGCACAGGCCGCTGGAACCCGCCGCGATCATGAAATCAATGCAGCGCTTTTGCCCCTCGAGGTCGAGGGCGCCGGATTCGGTGAATATGCTGGGCACCACCGGATAGACGCCCTGGTGGACCGCGTGTTTACGCGTCATGCTTGTCTCCTGTCAGCTTGTCGTGGCGGCGCGCGGGCGCGCCGCCCGGCTATTGATCATTCCCAAAAACATGACAGCCTCGCCAGAGGCATGATTTTGTCATTAATTTTGGGGCGCTCAAAAGCGCTCAATAATGTAGCCGAAATCGGGTGCCCTGCCCCATGCACCTCTAGAAGCCGAACAGCTCCACCGGGTTGTCCACCAGCACGCGCGCGGCGAGCGCGGCATCGGCCGCGCCGGCCTGGAACCAGTCGAGCAGCGCAGTCTCGGAGGGCCGTGGCGAAACATTGGGGTGCGGCCAGTTGCTCGCCCACAGGCAGCGTTCGCGGTGGCCCTGCAGCAGCACGCGCGCCAGTTGCGCGACGTCTTCATACCCGGGCGGGCCGCTGCGCGAACTCTCGTAGGGCGCGGACACCTTGATCCAGCAACGCCCCGCCTCCAGCAGGCGGCGCAGCGCGAGAAAGGACTCGTGCTCCGGGGTCACCGGGCCGAGAAACTTGCCCAGATGGTCGATCACCAGGCGGCACGGCAGGCGCGACAGCCGGGCTTCGTATTGCGGCAGGTCGCGGCCGTCCAGTTGCAGGTTGATCACCCAGCCCAGCGGCGCGATGCGCGCGGCCATCGCCTCCAGGCTGCTCCAGGGCAGCAGGCCGCCGGCCAGCATCATGTAGCGCACGCCGCGAAAGCCGGCCGCATGCAGGCGCGCGAGTTCGGCATCGTCGACCTCGGGCGGCACGATCGCGATGCCGAGCGCCTGGCGGTTCGGTGCCCGCGACAGTTGCGCGATGGCGGACTCGGTGCAGCGGTTGTCGAACCCATAGCCGGTGGGCTGGACCACGATGGCGCGCTGCAGGCCCAGGCTCTCCTGCACTTCGCGATAGGCCGATGCCGGCGCATGCGGCGGCTTGAAGGTGGCGGTGGGCGCGAGCGGGTACTTGTCTTCGTAGACATGGAGGTGGCAATCGCAGGCGCCGGGGATGGCGAGGGCTGGGGTCATGGTCTGTCTCCTGTCGGGCAGCGACGCGCCGCCTCTTGTTCATGCGCTTACGCGCGTATTCTTGTTTGTTTGGTTTGTCTGGCGCCGCGCCCGGCCGCGGCCTTGGCGGCCGTTGCAGGGGCCGGGCCGACCGATTCGCGCTCGATCAGCAGGGTGGGGGTGAACACGCGTTCGCTGGCGGCCGCCCCGGCGCCCGGTTCGCGGCTGATCACGCTCTCGACCATCGCACGCGCCATCTCGGGGATCGGCAGCTGCACCGTGGTCAGGCCGGGGTTGGAGAGCGAGGACAGGTGCAGGCCGTCCATGCCGACCACCGATACATCGCGCGGCACCTGCAGGCCGCCCTCGCGCAGGCCGGCCATCAGCCCCAGGGCCATCAGGTCGTTGACCGCGACGATGCCGGTGGGCCGCCGCGCCTGGCCGGCGATGCGCAGGCCGAGCGCGCGCCCGACCTCGCTGATCACCGAGTCGCCGTATTCATGCAGCGGCCCGCCGTCAAGCACCCGGCCCTGCGCGCCGACGCGCTCGGCCGCGGCCTGGAAGCCGGCGATCTTGGCGCTGCGGCTCATGGTCATGCCGGCGACGGTGGCGAACGCCAGCCGCGTGTGGCCGTGCGCGATCAGGTGCTCGGTGGCCAGGCGCGCGGCCTCGAAGTTGTCCGGCGTGATGTGGTCCACGCCGGTCTTGCTGCCGGGCGTGGCGCGGCGGTCGTAGCTGACCACCGCCATGCCGCGCCGCACCGCCATCTCGAAGTGGCCTTCATCGGCCAGCGAGGAGATCACGATCACGCGGCGCACGCCGTGGGCCAGCAGGTCCTGGAAGAAGGCGTCCTCCTTGACCTTGTCGCGGTAGGTGTTGCCGGTCAGCACGCGGTAGCCGTGCCGCTCCTGCGCGTGGGTCTCGATCTCGCGGGCGATGTAGCCGTACATCGGGTTGGCGATCGAGGGCACCAGGAGGCCGATCAGGGGCGTGTGGCCGGTCTTCAGGCGCCGCGCCAGATTGTTGGGGCGGAACTGCAGCGCGGCGATCGCCGCCTGCACGCGCGCCAGGGTGTCTCCGCGCATGCGGTCGGTGCGCCCGTTGAGCACGTTGGATACGGTGCTTACCGATACGGCGGCGTGCCGGGCGACATCTTGGATGGTGCTCACTGTGCTGGTCTCGATGGTGGTGGCGTGGCCGCCGGATGTGTTGCACGGTCGCGGGCAGGGCCAAGGATAGCAGCGCGGCCCGGCGACCGCACGTCATGCCCTAGTTCCCGCGAATGCGCTTGAGCTCGGCGGAGATCATGTTGATCGCCTCGTCGCCGATCTCCTTGCGGTGCTGCTCGTAGACAACCTTGGTCTTGTCGCGGATGCGCGCGGTCTCGGCCGGGCTGATCTCGTTGATCGCCATGCCCTTGCCCTTCAGGTTGACCACGCTCCTGCCGTCCTGCTCGCGGTTGACGCGGCGCTCCTCGTCGCGGCCGCGCCCGGCGCATTCGCGCATCGCGCCCTGCTCGGCGGGGGAAAGAGCGTCCCAGGTCTTTTTCGACATCAGCACCGCCAGCGGGCTGTAGGCATGGCGCGTCAGGGTGAGGTATTTCTGCACTTCGTAGAACTTCATGTTCTCGATATTGGCGAACGGGTTCTCCTGGCCATCCACCGTCTTGGTCTCCAGGGCCGAGTAGACCTCGGAGAAGGCCATCGGCACCGCGTTGCTGCCCAGGGTCTTGAAGGTGTCGATGAACACGGTGTTCTGCATCACGCGCATTTTCACGCCTTCGAAGTCCTCCGCCCTGGCGATCGGGCGCTTGGAGTTGGTGGTGTGGCGAAAGCCGTTCTCCCACCAGGCGAGGTTGATGAGGCCGACGGCGGGCAGCTTGGCGGCAAACCAGTCGCCCACCTTGCCGTCGAGCACCTGGTCGGCTTCCTTCTCGTTGTTGAACAGGAAGGGCAGGTCGAACGCGCCCATCGCCGGGACGATGCCGGCCAGCGGCGCGGTCGAGGTGATCAGCATGTCCAGGGTACCGCTGCGCGCGCTCTGGGTGGCGGCCAGGTCGTTGCCCAGCGAGGAATCGTAGAAGGCCTGGATCTTCAGCTTGCCGCCGGATTTTTCCAGGGTGCAGGCGCTCATCTTCGCCACGCCGGCGCCTTGCGGGTGCTCCTTGGGCACCGGGACGGACAGGCGCAGGTTGCGCTCCTGGAACTGGGCATGCGCGGGCGCTGCCAGCATCAAGCCGGCGAGCGCGAGAAAGGCCATCGATGCGCGGTTTGTCTTCATTGCGATGTCTCCTGTGGATTGTCGGTATGGAAATGCAAGGTCACGCGAGGCCGGCCTGATGGCCGGCCGTTCAGCTCAGCCACTTCAAGGGCACCAGGACCAGCTGGGGGAACAGCACCAGCAGGAACAGCACCGCCAGCTCGGCCCAGAGAAAAGGCCACAGGCCGCGGATCAGTTCGGTCATGGATATCTTCGATACACCGCAGATCACATTGAGCACGATGCCCACCGGCGGGGTGATCAGGCCGATGGCGTTGTTCATCACGAACAGCACGCCAAAATACACCGGGTCGATGCCGGCCTGCTTGACGATCGGCATCAGCACCGGGGTGAGGATCATCACCGTGGGCGCGAAGTCGAGCGCCGTGCCCACTAGCACCACCAGCACCATGATCACCAGCATCAGCACCGTCTTGTTGCCCATGAAGGGCTCGAGCATCGCGCCCACCTGCGCCGGCACCGGCGAGGTGGTGATCAGCCAGGCCGACACGAGAGCCGCCGCGATCATGAACACCACCACCGCCGTGCTTTTGGCCGCCGCCACCAGCAGCGCATACAGGCCGCGCAGCGGCAGCTCGCGGTACACGAAGGCGCCGACGATGAAGGCGTAGACGCAGGCCGCAACACCCGCCTCGGTCGGCGTGAACACGCCGAACTTGAGCGCGCCCACCATGCCCAGCGGCATGAACAGCGCCCAGATGCCCTCGATACCCGCGCGGGCCCGCTCGCCCCAGGACTGGCGCGGCAGCACCGTGACATCGTCGCGCCGCGCCACCCATTGCCAGGCGATCGCCAGCGCCACGCCCATCAGGATGCCGGGGAAAAAGCCGGCGAGGAACAGCTTGCCGATCGATACATTGGCGATCACCCCGAACATGATCAGCCCGATCGACGGGGGAATCACCGGCGCGATCACCCCGCCGGCGGCGATCAGCCCGGAGGCGCGCGGCACGTCGTAGCCGGCCTGGCGCATCATCGGAATCAGGAGTGCGCCGATCGCCGCGGTATCGGCCGCCGCGCTGCCGGAGATCGCGGCCATCATCACGGCGGCGAACACCGCGACCAGGCCGAGGCCGCCGCGGATGTGGCCGACCAGGGCCAGGGCGAAGCGCACGATGCGCCTGGAGATGCCGCCGGCGTTCATCAGCTCGCCGGCCAGCATGAAAAACGGGATCGCCAGCAGGGGGAAGCTGTCCGCCCCTTCGAGCAGCTTTTGCGAGAGGATGGTCGCATCCATCTGGCCTTGCGAGAGCATCAGCGCGGCCGCGCAGACCAGCAGCGCGAAGGCGATCGGCATGCCCAGCGCCATCGCGCCCAGAAGCGAAAATGAGAAAACGGCGACAGTCATGCGTGCGCCCCCGCCTCTTCGCTCTCGCGCACCTGCACCAGTTCGCTGTCGGCCACCCGGCCGCTCAGCACCTGCCAGAGACGGCCGAGGGCCTGCAGCGCCATGCAGGCGCCCACCACGTAGCCCAGGCCGAAGATCCAGATCATCGGCAGGCCGGTGACCGGCGCGCGCATGGTGGCGTTGATTTCGTGCTGCTGCCAGGTGCCCCATACCAGCATCAGGCAGCAGGCGATGATCAGCACCTGGCTCACCGCCAGGCAGGCCAGCTTGCCGGCGCGCGGCAGGCGGCTCACCACGTTGTCCATGCCCAGATGGGTGCCCTCGCGCATCGCCACCACGGCGCCGATGAAGGTGAGCCAGACAAAGAAAAAGCGCGACAGTTCCTCGGAGACCAGGATGCCGGAGTTGAACGCGTAGCGCAGCACCACGTTGCCGAACACCATCGCCACCATGCCGAGCAGCAGCGCGGCGAGCACCGCCTCGACGGCCTTGAACAGCAGGTCCAACAGCCGCTCCAGCGCGCGCGCCGGACGGCCGGGGACGCCGCTCATGCGCGCCTCGCGGGCGACGGTTGATGCTTGCGGGCCGGGCGCGCATGGACCGCGCCCCCGTGGACTTGCTTTGGCATTGTCTCCTCCATCAGGCGGCGCTCGGGCTGGCACCGCTCGTGTGTCGATGTGTATATCGATCTTGTGTATCGATTTAGTACATCGATTCAGTGTATCGATATACTTGACGCCACGCAACGGGATTTGTTGCTGCACTGCGGGTATGCCGCCGGCGCGGCGCGATGCGTGCCCGCGCGCCGCGTCCGCCCACTTTCGCGCGTCGCCCTCCCACCTCCTGCCGCGCGAAGACGTGGGCCGCCTGGCCGAGGCCGGGCGCCGCGTGCTGCGCGCCTCGCCCGAGTTCCAGGCGCTGCCGCGCTCGCCGCAGCTGCGGCCCCAGGACATATTTGCCGGAGTGGACGCGCGCCCCGGCGCGCGGCAGCGCGGCTTCACCGCCCCATTGCAAGTCCGGCATGTCCGCACTGCCCGCCCGGGCCCGCGCGTTCCGCGATCCGGCATACTTCAGCGCATGGACCTGGTGATCCACCGCCCCGAAGGGCTGTACTGCCCGCCCGGCGACTTCTACATCGACCCCTGGCGCCCGGTCGAGCGCGCGGTGATCACGCATGCGCACAGCGACCATGCGCGCGCCGGCAACCGCCACTACCTGGCCGCCGCGCCCGGCGCAGGCGTATTGCGCGCGCGCCTGGGCGCCGTGGACCTGCAACTGCTCCCATATGGCGAAGTGATCGGGCACCACGGCGTGCGCCTGAGTTTTCATCCCGCCGGGCACGTCCTGGGTTCGGCGCAGGTGCGCCTGGAACACGGCGGCGAAGTCTGGGTCGCCTCGGGTGACTACAAAACCGAGCTTGATGCCACCTGCGCCCCCTTCGAGGCGGTACGCTGCGATACCTTCATCACCGAGTCCACCTTCGGCCTGCCGGTGTACCGCTGGCAGCCGCAGGCGCGGGTGTTCGCCGAGATCAATGCCTGGTGGGCGGCCAATGCGGCGGCGGGACGCGCCAGCATTCTCTACTGCTACGCCTTCGGCAAGGCGCAGCGCATCCTCTCCGGGCTGGATGAGGGCCTCGGGCCCATCCTGCTGCATGGCGCGATGGAAACCCTGACCGAAGCCTATCGCGCGGCCGGCGTGCGGCTGCCGCCCGCGGCACACGCCTCGTCGGTCACCGATCCGGCCGCGCTGCGCCGGTCCATCGTTCTCGCTCCGCCTTCGGCGGCGGGCACGCCCTGGATCAAGCGCTTCGGCGAGCATGCCGATGCTTTCGCCAGCGGCTGGATGCAGTTGCGCGGCACGCGGCGGCGCCGTGGCGTCGATCGCGGCTTCGTGCTCTCCGATCATGCCGACTGGCCGGGCCTGCAATCGGCCATCGCCGCCACCGGCGCGCAGCAGGTGTTCGTCACTCACGGCAATGTGCCGGTGATGGTGCGCTGGCTACAGGAGAAAGGCTTGCGGGCGCAGGCCTTCGCCACCGAATATGGGGATGAGGAAGAGGCGCCGGAAGGCGCTGCGCCGTCCAGGACCGATGGCGCGGCAGGCGATGCTCCCGCCCCGCGGGAGGACGGCTACGACCCCGGCGCCCCGGAGGGTACGCCGGACCTCCCCGTATGAGAGCCATTGACCCGAGCGGCATGAAAGCCATTGACCCGAGCGGCATGAGAGCCATTGACCCGAGCGGCATGAAAGCCATTGACCCGAGCGGCATGAGAGCCATTGACCCGAGCGGCATGAGAGCCATTGACCCGAGCGGCATGAGAGCCACGATACGAGCGGCATGAAAGCCACGATACGAGCGGCATGAAAGCCACGATACGAGCGGCATGAAAGCCTTTAGCGACCTCTACATGGCGCTGGACGCCACCACCTCCAGCAATACCAAGCTGGCGGCGATGGAGAGCTATTTTCGCGGCGCGGCGCCGGCGGACGCCGCCTGGGCGGTGTACTTTTTGGCGGGAGGCAAACCGCGCCAGCTGGTGCCGACCAAGCTGATGCGCGAGTTCGCGCTGCGCTCGGCGCAAATTCCCGAGTGGCTGTTCGACGAGAGCTACCAGTCGGTCGGCGATCTCGCCGAAACCATCGCCCTGCTCTCTCCGCAATCGCCGGGAGAAAGCGCCGAGGGGCTGGCGGCGTGGATGGAGGACAAGCTCCTGCCCCTGCGCGGTCTGGCGCCGGAAGAGTTGCTGGCGCGCATGGACGGGCTATGGCGCGAACTCGATATGCGCGGTCGCTTCATCTGCGCCAAGCTGATGACCGGGGCGTTCCGCGTCGGCGTCTCCAAGCTCCTGGTGACGCGCGCGCTGGCGGCGCTGGCCGGCGTCGATGCCAAGCGCGTCGCCGAGCGCATGGTCGGCTATACCGACCTGCGCGCGCGGCCCGATGCGGCGCGCTTCGCCGCGCTGATTGCCCCGGAGAGCACGGGCGAGGCGCGGCGCGACGGCGCCCAGCCTTATCCATTTTTCCTGGCCCATTCGCTGCAGATTCCGGTCGAGCGCTTCGAGGAGCAGATCGGCCCGGTCGGCGACTGGATGGCCGAGTGGAAATTCGACGGCATCCGCGCGCAGATCGTGCGCCGCGCCGGCCAGGCCTGGGTCTGGTCGCGCGGCGAGGAACTGGTGACCGAACGCTTTCCCGAGCTGGCGCAGCTGGGCGCCCGCCTGCCCGAGGACACGGTGCTGGACGGCGAGATCGTGGTCTGGCAGGAGGATCGCGTACAACCCTTCGCCAGGCTGCAGCAGCGCATCGGCCGCAAGACCCTGCCGGCGAAACTTCTCGCCGATACGCCGGTGGTGCTGCTCGCCTATGACCTGCTCGAATGGCAGGGCCAGGACCTGCGCGGCCGCCCGCAGGCCGGGCGCCGCGCCGCTCTCGAAGAGCTGTTCGCCTCCTTCAGCGCCGACTACCCCGGCGGCGCGCTGCAACTCTCGCCCCTGCTCGAGGCGCGCGACTGGACCCACCTGGCCGTGCAGCGCGAAGCCTCGCGCCGCCTGGGCGTGGAAGGCTTGATGCTCAAGCGCCGTGACGCGCGCTACGGCGTGGGCCGCACCAAGGATGTCGGCGTATGGTGGAAATGGAAAATCGATCCGTACAGCGTCGACGCAGTGCTGATCTACGCCCAGCAGGGCCACGGCCGCCGCGCCGGGCTGTACACCGACTACACCTTCGCCGTGTGGGACGCGGAGCCCGGCGCGCCGGAGCGCAAGCTGGTGCCGTTCGCCAAGGCCTATTCGGGGCTGACCGACGAGGAGATGGCCCAGGTGGATGCCATCATCCGCAAGAGCACCATCGAGAAATTCGGCCCGGTGAGGAGCGTCACGCCCAGCATGGTGTTCGAGCTGGGCTTCGAAGGCATCGCCAAAAGCCCGCGCCACAAAAGCGGCATCGCGGTGCGCTTTCCGCGCATGCTGCGCTGGCGGCAGGACAAGGGTATTGAAGACGCCGACACCTTGCAGACCCTCGCCGCGCTCCTGCCCGGCTGAGGCGTATCAAGGCTGCCGGCCGAGTTTCTTCAGCACATCGGCCCGGGTATCGGCCACTGCCGCCGCGAAACGGCCGCTGCCCGCGAGCGCCGCCGCCTGGTCGATCACGATCAGCGCGTCTTCGGCGCGCCCCTGGTCGAGCAGGGTCTGGGCCAGGTTGTTGAGCACCGTGACCTCGCCCGGATTCTGCGCGGCGGTACCACGCAACACCACCTCGGCATCGCGCAAGCGCCCCTGCGCATACTCGATATTGGCCAGGCCCACCCCCGCGGTGACGCTGCCGGGCCAGCGCCTCAGGGCCGCCGCGTAGGCGTCGCGCACGGCGGCCGGCGGGGCAACCCGCTCCATCGACACCACCGCGGCAAGATAGTCATGCTCCTGCGCCGATACCGGCACCCGCTCGGGCGGCACCGTAACCATGGCCCAATAGTCGGCCACCCGCCATGTATATTCAAAAACCCCAAAAGGAATCGCCAGGCGCGGCTTCACGCCCGAGCGCAGGATCACCTCGCCCTTGCCGCGGTCGTAGCCCGCTACCACCGCGTAATGCCAGATGCGCACCGGCCAGCTTCCATAATCCTGCAGCACGATCACCGGCGTGCCGGCGGCAACCTCGCGCAGCATCGCCTCGAAACTGGGCTTGAGCTGGTAGGAAACCATGCCGTAGCTGCGCGCTCCAGCGAGCATCTCGACCTGCAGGCTGCCCTGGCGGGCCGGCAGGTAGACCTTGTCGACCAGGTCTTCCGGCTTGACCGGGACCTTGAAATTGGCAAGGGAGGTGGCCAGGGCCGCGGGCCCGCACTGGTAGTCCTCCTGCGGAAAAAACGGCACCTCGGCCAGTTCCACCTGGGCGGGAAGTCCCTCGGGCCACTGGTGGTTCAGCGCATCGGTCTGCGGTACGATCAGCGCGCAGCCGGAGAGCAGGAACGACGCAAAAAAAACGCCCGCGATAACGCGGGCGCTTCTTGTCAAGCTGTGGAGCAAACGCGCCACTTACTTCCAGTTGTACCAGATCACGATGGCGATGATGATCACCGCCGCCCAGGCCCAGCCGCTGCCGCTGCTGGCGCCGGCGGGAGCGGTGTCGAGCTGGCTGGCCAGGGAGCGCACTTCTTCATCGCTCATGGCATTGACGCGATCGGCGGCCAGCCTGGGGTCGATGCCCTTGGCCTGCAGGCCCTGGGCGACGTCGGTACGGCTGATGGTGGCAAGCACGGCGGCACGCTCGGCCTGCGCCGAAGCGCTGGCGGCGACCTTGTCGGTGGAAATCATGCCGGCATACACGGTCTGGAACGGCAGCATGGTCAGCGAAACAATCAGGAGACGGCAAAGCATTTTTATGAAGGCGGATTTCATCTGAAGCTCCCAGTAAAGAAGTTCAATGCAATTGAATACGCTCAAATCCCTAAGCGACCCTGGCCGCAAGACCGCATCGCTGGGCTAGTATGGCATAGGCATGCCCGGTTTGCCAATTTCGCCTCCCGACCTTCCCGGGCGGCCTTTTCCCCGTTCGCGGCGCGACAGCACGGCCCACCCCCGAAATTCCGGCCCCGGCGCATCCAGCTGCTATCCCGATGGACACAAAAAAGCCAGCCAAATCCGCCGCTTACGACGAATCTGGCTGGCCTTGGCGAGTCCGTGAGTCGACCGCCTCAGGGGGCGGATGTGGCCAGGGAGGTCTCCGGTTCGGGAGTATTGGAGCCCCTTGAGCCGGGAGGCAGATTACCGCCCTCGCCTTCCCAGGTCTTCAGGTCTTGGTTGATATCCGCCCGGACGGCGTGCGCGTGGGAGCGCTTGCGCCATGCATCCATCGCCAGATAGCCGGCCCCCAATAGCGCCAGCGCCGGGATCAGTCTCAGGGCAGCGATCATGTGATTCTCCTCGTATACGTTGGGGATACTATGGCGCGCCATCAGCCACGAGTCTGTCCGGCCCCGTCTGACAGGAGAGGCACCGCCCTTGCTCAGGCCTCGATCTGCACGCCTTTCCAGAAGGCGACAAAGCCCTTGATGCGCGCCGCCGCCTCGGAAGGCTCGGGGTAGTACCAGGCCGCGTTGGCGTTCTTCTCGCCGTTCACTTCCAGCGTGTAATAGCTCGCCGTGCCCTTCCAGGGACATAGCGTATGGTGGTCGCTGGCGCGCAGATAGGCCTGGTTGACCGCGGAGGCCGGGAAGTACACGTTCCCCTCGACCTTCTCGGTGGCTTCCAGCGGCGCTTCGGCGATCACGGCGCCGTTCCACAGGGCTTTGGGCATCTTTGGTTCTCCTTGTTGCGGCCGCCTTGAATGGCGTCAGGCCGCGTTTTGCAGCAAGTGCACGCCGAAATGCCCGCGCTCGTCCCCGGGCTCCATCCACTTGCCCACTTCGCGCCAGCCGGCGGCCTGCGCGAGCTGGGCGAACTTGCGCTCGGCGTACTTGTACGAATTTTCGGTGTGGATGGTCTCGCCAGCCCGGAACACAAAGCGCTTGCCCAGCACCCATACCTCCTGGTCGCGCAGGCTCACAAGGTGCATCTCGATACGGCTTTGCTCGGCGTTGAAGCGCGCTTCGTGGCGGAAATCGCCCAGGCGGAAGTCGCCATTCAGTTCGCGGTTGATGCGCACCAGCAGGTTCAGGTTGAATTGCGCCGTCACGCGCCGCGAGTCATCGTAGGCCGGCACCAGCACGGAAGCATCGGTGGTCGAGTCCACGCCTATCACCATCAGCGCGCCCGGTCCGAGCGCATCGGCGGCCTGGCGCAGGAACAAGGTGGCCTCCGGCGGGGTGAAGTTGCCGATCGTCGAGCCGGGGAAAAACCCCACTTTCGGGCCGGCGTCGGGCAGCAGCTTGCGCAGGGGGCGCATCTGCTCCGGCTTGGAGAAATCGGCCACCAGCGGCTCGAAACGCACGCCGGGAAACCGTGCCTGCAGGGGCTTGAGCGATTCGTAGAGAAACTCCGCCGAGATGTCGATCGGCACATAGGCGGCGGGCTGTTCCAGCGCACCGAGCAACAGCGGCGTCTTGTGCGAGGAGCCGCTGCCGAACTCGATCAGGCTGGCGCCCGGGCCGATGCGCGCGGCGATGTCGGCGGCGTTGCGGGTCAGGATGCCGATCTCGCTGCGCGTCGGGTAATACTCTTCGAGCTGCGTGATCTCGACGAACAGTTCGGAGCCGCGCATGTCGTACAGCCAGGCGCAAGGCAGGGTCTTTTGCTGCTTTGACAGGCCTTGCAGCACATCGCCGGCGAACTGGGTGTTGAACTGCCGGTCCAGTTCGCGGGCGCCGCATTCTTGTTGGGTCATGCTCTGTCCTCCGCCAGGCGCAGGCCCATGAACTGCCAGCGCTGGTGCGGGTAGAAAAAGTTGCGATAGGTGGCGCGCGCATGGCCGGCCGGGGTGGCGCAGGAACCGCCGCGCAGCACGAACTGGCCGTTCATGAACTTGCCGTTGTATTCCCCGACCGCGCCTTCGGCGGTGCGAAAGCCGGGGTAGGCGATGTATGGGCTGGAGGTCCATTCCCATACGTCGCCATAGAGTTGCCGCAAGGGGGACTGCGCATCTTCCGCGGCGACCTGCGGGCGGTATTTTTGTGAGTCGGCGAAATTGCCCGCCACCGGCTGGCGCGCCGCCGCCGCCTCCCATTCGAACTCGGTGGGCAGGCGCTTGCCGGCCCAGCGCGCGTAGGCATCGGCCTCGAAAAACGAGATGTGGCACACCGGCGCTTCCGGCGCCACCGGCTGCTCGCCGGCCAGGCTCATCTGGAACCAGGCATCGTCGCGCTGCTCCCAGTACATCGGCGCGGCCCATTGCTCGGCCTGCACCGTGCGCCAGCCGTCGGAGAGCCAATGGCGCGCGTCGGCATAGCCGCCGTCGGCCATGAAGGCCATCCACTCGCGGTTGGTCACCAGGTGGGTGGACAGCGCATGCGGCTGCAGCAGCGCGCGATGCCGCGGCGTCTCGCAATCGAAATTGAAGCTGCCTCCCGGATGGCCGATCCCGGCAATCCCGCCTTCGGAAGCCACCCAGCCGGGGCTTTGCACCGCGCACAGGGCAGGCGCCGTAGCCGCCGGACGATAGGCGGGCTTGAGCGGGTTCTGCGCCAGCAGGTGCAGCAGGTCGGTGAGCAGCAGTTCCTGGTGCTGCTGTTCGTGATGCACACCGAGCTCCACCAATTGCGCCGCCGCCGGCGGCAGTCCGCCTTCGAGCAGACGCGCCATCGCCGCGTCGACGTGCTCGCGATAGGCGATCACCTCGGCCAGGCTGGGCCGCGTCAGCATGCCGCGGCGCGGACGCGGATGGCGCGGGCCGACCGCCTCATAGTACGAGTTGAACAGGTAGCGAAAGCGCGCATCGCGCACTTCATACGCCGGCGCGTAGCTGCCCAGCACGAACTCTTCAAGGAACCACGTGGTGTGCGCGAGATGCCATTTGGCCGGACTGGCGTCGTCCATCGACTGCACGGTGGCATCGGCATCGCTCAAGCCCTGGACCAGGTGCAGGCTCTGGCGGCGGGTAGCAGCGAAAAGGCCTGCCAGCGCGGCAGCGGGGGGGGTGGGCGAAGCTGGCGAGGCGGGCGATTGCGCCACTTGCTTGCGTTCAGAATCCATCATGCTCCTGGCTTATTAAGAGGCCGGTTTTAGGATAAGCAAAGCAAATGCCCATCGCCATACGCATTTGCACGCATCGGCACCATCTGGGGCCGCATCGCGGGCATTCAATGCTCGCGCCGCGCAAATTTTTTCAAGCGAACGGATGAATATGCTAGCACTATCGTCACGAAAAAATACCCCTGTTCGCGCGTCGGTTTTACCGGCGGCAGGTAATAACTTCCGGAACTGCTTGCCGATCAGGGGGATAAGCGCGATGTTTAAAGCCGCGCGGGATCACCTCTTTTTCCCCTCCCAAGCCCTGTCCGATTGCGTCCGATTTACGTGGCAGGAGGTGACATGGATGTTGCGGCGTGGAAGCGAAGCGATGGCTGAATAAAACCCGCGCCGCATCGCGCGCCTGTGCCACCCCCCTGTGTTCGCACCGGCTTGCCGGCACTGGCTGGTGAATGGCGACCGCCAAATGTCGCGACAAAGCGCAGGTCGCTGCGACGCACCATCGCGCATGCTTGACGCCTTTCGCGCGCGCTTCTCATAATGCCCCGGCGCGGTTCCGGATGCATGGCCGCGCTTATGGATGCATACAAAACAGCCGCGGCCCTTCTTGGCGACAGGATTTGTCGACACGGGCCGGCGGCACATACGACATCTGTGAGGAGACAAGCATGAGATTGCCCCAAGGCGCGCGCGCCCGTCTGACCCGGCCCCTGACGACGGCCGCAGCCGCGCTGGCCTGTGCCTTTGCCCCGGCCCTGCATGCGCAGGAAACCTTCAAGATCGGCGTGGTGAGTTTCCTTTCCGGCCAGGCGGCGGAGAGCTTCGGCATTCCGGCGGTGAACGGCGCCAAGGTGCTGTTCGACGCCTTCAACAAGGGCGAGGCGCCTATCCCGTACAACAAGCCGGGCTTCGGCGGCATGAAGATCGAGCCGATCTACGTCGACGAGAACGGCGGGGCCACCAAGCAAGTGCAGGAGTTGCGCAATCTGTATGACCGCGAGAAGGTCGATGCGGTGGTCGGCTACGTCGGCTCGGGCGATTGCCTGGCGGTGGCACCGGTGGCCGAGGAGATGAAAAAATTCCTCCTGCTCTACGACTGCGGCACGCCGCGCATTTTCGAGGACGGCAAGTATAAATACGTGTTCCGTACTGCCTCGCACGCGACCATGGACAACGTCGCCCTGGCGCGCTACCTGAAGTCGCACAACGTCAAGGTCGGCACGATCAACCTGATCAACCAGGACTACGCCTGGGGCCAGGACTCGCGCAAGGACTTCACCCTGTCGATGGACAAGCTCTACCCCGGCACCAAGACCGGGGCGGACCTGCTGCCCAAGTTCGGCGCCGGCCAGTACGGCAGCGAAATCTCGGAACTGCTCGCCAAGCCGGCCGACCTGGTGCACTCCAGCCTGTGGGGCGGCGACCTGCAATCCTTCATCCTGCAGGCGGCGCCGCGTGGCGTGTTCAAGCGCTCGCAGGTGGTGCTCTCCGCCGCCGACCACGTGCTGCCCGGCCTGGGGGAAAAGATGCCGGACGGCGTGATCCTCGGGGCGCGCGGCGCTTACGGCCTGCTGTCGCCGAAGTCGGCGCTGAACGACTGGTGGTGGGGCATCTACCAGAAAGCCAATACCGTCTACCCGGTGCAGGCCCCCTACCGCATGGCGCAGGCCCTGCTAGGCCTGAAGCTCGCGGTGGAAAAGGCGATGGCGGCCAATGGCGGCAAGAAGCCCAGCGGCGAGCAGATCGCCGCCGCGCTCGCCGGCCTGGAGTGGGATTCGCCGGCCGGCAGGATCCGCATGGTGCTGGGCGATGGGCACCAGGCGATCCAGGAGACAGCGATCGGCAAGACGCGCTACGACGCGGCCAAGAAGATGGTGGTGCTGGACGATATCCAGCGCTTCCCCGCCGAGTGCGTCAATCCGCCGGCCAGCATGAAGTCGGAAGACTGGATCAAGGCGGGCTTCCCGGGCGCCAAGTGCCCGTAAGGCATGCCGACTTGAAGCAATAAGTCGCGGCGCTTGCGCTTCCTCGCGGAGCCAGGCGCCGCCCCTTTTTCCGCTCTCCCCTTTTCCACTTCCCCTTTTGCGCGCGCTTTCACCCGCGCTTTCCCCCCCGACCTCTACAGACGGCCCATGACCGCCCTGCTTACCATCCTGATCGACGGCGTCACCTATGCCTCGTGGCTGTTCATCGTCGCGCTCGGCCTGACACTGGTGTTTGGCGTCCTGAAGATCCTCAACATCGCGCACGGCAGCTTCTATGCACTGGGCGCGTACGCCGCCGCCAGTTTCGTCGGCTGGGGCGCCAGCCTGAAACTGGCGCCTTCATTTTCGCTGGTGGCGATGTTGCTGGCGGCGGTCGCCGTCGCCGCGCTGGTCGCCCCACTCACCGAGCGCGGCCTGCTGCGCATGTTCTACGGGCGCGACGAGGTGCTGCTGGTGCTGGTGACCTATGCGCTGTTCCTGATACTGGAAGACGTCACCAAGCTGGTGTGGGGCGCCAACCCCTATTACGTATCGGAACCCTACAGCATGTTCGGCAATGTCGATATCGGCACCCAGTCGTGGGTGGGTTACGACTTCGTGCTGGTGGCGGTCGCGGTGGTGGTCGGCGGCGCGGTGTGGTGGGGCCTGAACCGCACGCGCATGGGCAAGATCGTGCTGGCGGTGATCCATAGCGAGGAGGTCGCCTCCAGCATGGGGGTGAACGTCTCGAAGGTCTACGCGCTGGCCTTTTCCATCGGCATTTTTCTCGCGGCCCTGGGCGGCGCGCTGACGGCGCCGATGATCTCGGTGCAGCCGGGCGTCTCGGTGGGGGTGATCATCGTCTCCTTCGCGGTGGTGATCATCGGCGGGCTGGGCAGCATCGAGGGCGCGGCGATCGGCGCGCTGATCGTCGGCCTGGCGCGTTCCCTCGCCGTGCATACGTGGCCGGTGGCCGAGCTGTTCTCGGTGTACATCGTGATGGCCATCGTGCTGATGTTCCGGCCCGAGGGCCTGTTCCAGCGCATCCAGGCGCGCAAGATCTGATGGGCCGCCACTCCCCCGGCCGTCTCTTCGCGGGCGGCGTGCTGCTGATCGTGCTGCTGGTGGCCGCCGGCGCGCTGATGCCGAAATGGCTGACTTTTCTCATCACCATGGCGGCTTCGCACGGCCTGGTGTCGCTGGGCATCGTGGTGCTGATGCGCGGCGGCGTGGTGTCGTTCGGCCAGGGGCTGGTGTTCGCCCTCGGCGGCTACGCGGCGGCGCTGCTGTTCAACAAGCTGGGGGTGACCGACGCGCTGCTGCTGGCGGCCGCGGGCGGGGTGGTCTCCGCGCTGTTCACCCTGCCCTTCGCGCCCCTGCTGGCGCGCTACCGGGGCATCTTTTTCGCCATGCTCACCCTGGCGCTGTCGATGGTGCTGTATGGACTGCTGGCGAAAGTCGACGTGCTCGGCGGCTCGGACGGTTTCAACATGGGCCGCCCCACTCTCCTTGGCATGCGCCTGCCGGATGCGCGCGTCGGCTACGTGATGTACGCCGTCACCCTTTCTGTCGCGGGGCTGATGGCCCTTGTTGCCCGCGTGTATTTCGATTCCACCCGCGGCCTGGTATCGCTGGCGATGCGCGAGAACGAATTGCGGGTCGAATACCTGGGCGGTTCGGCGCGCCAGGCGCAGGCGATCAACTACGTGATCGCCGGGTTCATCGGCGGCGTCGGCGGCGCGCTCACGGTGATGTCGCTCGGCCACATCGACCCGAACTTCAGCTACTGGACCACCTCGGGCGAATTCGTGTTCGTCGCCATCCTCGCCGGGCACCAGAGCGTGTTCGCGGTGTTTCTCGCCTCCACCTTGCTGGAGGTGGTGCGCTCGTTTTCCAGCCTCTATTTTCCGAATACCTGGCAACTGGCGCTCGGGCTGTTCCTGCTGATTGTGATCCGCTTCGTGCCGCGCGGCCTGGGGTCGCTGTGGATCGCGCGTACCGGCAAGCCTGCGCGGGAGGCGACATGAGCGCCGCTCCCCTGTTGCGCGCCACCGGCATCGAGAAACGCTTTGGCGCGGTGGTGGCGGCGAGCGAACTGAACCTGGACATCGCCGCCGGCGAAAAGGTCAGCCTGATCGGCAGCAACGGCGCCGGCAAGACCACCTTTGTCAACATGATCACCGGCTACCTCAAGCCGGATGCCGGCTCCATTACCCTGGCCGGACGCGACATCACGCGCCTGTCACCGCGCGCCATCACCCACCTCGGGGTGGCGCGCTCGTTCCAGATTCCCCAGCTCTGCGCCGAACTGACGGTACTGGACAACATGCTGGTGGCGAACGCCGTTGACGCCGGCGCTCTCTCCTTCTGGCGCCCGGCGCGGCGCCCGCAAGCGGTGGCGCGCGCGCGGGAGTTGCTGCAGCGTTTCGATCTCGCCGACCACACCGGGCGCCGCGTCGCCGAGCTGCCGGGCGGGGTACGCAAGCTGCTCGACATCGCGATGGCGCTGACCGGCAGCCCGCAACTGCTGCTGCTCGACGAGCCCACCAGCGGGGTGGCGGCGGAGGAAAAATATCCCCTGATGGACCGTGTGATGCGCGCCCTGGGCGAGGAGAAAATGACCGTGCTGTTCGTCGAGCACGACATGGATATCGTCACCCGCTACGCCAGCCGCGTCATCGCTTTCTACAGCGGCCGGGTGATCGCCGACGGCGCACCGGCCGCCACCCTGGACGAGCCCGAAGTGCGGCGCTATGTGACCGGCACTCTGAGATAGCCATGCTGAAAATCGAATCCCTCGCCGTCGCCATCGAGTCCGTGCAGGTGTTGCGCGGCCTCTCGCTGGAAGTGCCCGGCGGCGCCATGGTGGGACTGATCGGGCGCAACGGCGCCGGCAAGACCAGCCTGATGCGCAGCGTGATGGGCCACCTGAAACCGAGCACCGGTCGCGTCACCTTCGATGGCGCCGACCTCACCGCCCTGCCGCGCCACGCGCGCGCGGCGCTGGGCATCGGCTACATGCCGGAAGACCGCGGCCTGGTGCCGGAGCTGACGGTGGAAGAGAACATCCTGGTGCCGGTCTGGGCGGCGCACAAGTCGCGCGGCTTGAAGGCGGAGGATCGCCTGGAGTTCGTGTACGGCGTCATGCCGGAACTGAAGGAGATGCGCCATCGCCGCGGCCTGCTGCTCTCCGGCGGGCAGCAGAAGCTGGCGGCCCTGGCGCGGGCGCTGGCGGTCGGCACCCGGCTGCTGTTGCTCGACGAGCCGTTCGAGGGCGTGGCGCCGGCGCTGTCGCAGCGGCTGTCGGAAGTGATCGCGGGATTGCGCGGGCGCGACGTCTCGGTGCTGATCGCGCAGTCCGACCTGAACCATGCGCAAAGCCTGCTCGATGCCGAGGTGGTGATCGAACGCGGCGCCAACCAGGCGGCCGCCACGCCGGTGTAGGAAACGCGCCTAAACGGGCTGAGCCGCGGTCTTCGCCGCCAGCCCGCCGCCGAGGAACAGTTGGCCGATGCGCGGGTCGGCGAGAATGTTCGCCGCCGTGTCCTCGATGCGCGTCTCGCCGGTTTCCAGCACCAGGCCATAGTCGGACATCTGCAAGGCGCTGCGCGCGTTCTGCTCGACCATCAGGATGGTGACACCCTTGTCGCGCAGCGCGGTGAGGATGCCGAAGGTCTCCTGCACCATCAGCGGCGACAGGCCGATCGACGGCTCGTCGATCAGCACCAGCTTGGGATCGAGCAGCAGGCCGCGCGCGATTTCCAGCAGCTTTTGCTGGCCGCCCGAGAGAGTGGACGCCTGGGCATCCGCTTTTTGCCGCAGCATCGGGAAGCGCTGCATCATCTCTTCGATACGCGCGTTCAGGTCAATGCCCTTGCCGGCGGCAATCCCCCCGAGTTCCAGGTTGTGGCGCACCGACAGTTCGGGAAAGATGTTGCGGCCCTGCGGCACGTAGCAGATGCCGGCCTCGAGCAACTGGCGCTGGTTCCAGCCGGTGATATCGCGGCCATCGAAGATGATTCTGCCGCTTTGTGGTTTCAACAGGCCGAACACCGCCTTGAACACGGTGGACTTGCCCGCGCCGTTCGGCCCGATGACGGTGGTGATCGCGCCGCGCGCCACCTTGAAGCTGGCGCCCTTGAGCACCATCATGCGCCCGTAGCCCGCCACCACCTCCCGCAGTTCGAGGATCGGATAGGTGGTGAGATCGGCGCCCACGGCCGTGTCCTTAGTGGCCAAGATAAGCCTCGATCACTTGCGGATTGGCGCGCACCTCGCTTGGGGAACCGGCGGCGATGATGCGCCCCTCGGCCAGCACCAGGATGCGGGTGCACAGCGACATGACGAACTCCATGTTGTGCTCGATCACCACAAAAGTCGCCTTCTGCTCGGCGTTGATCGCGCGCAGGCGCTCGCGCAGATCGCCCAGCATGGTGAGGTTGACCCCGCCCGCCGGTTCGTCCAGCAGTACCAGGCGCGGCCCGGCCATGAAGGCCATCGCCGCGTCCAGCAATTTCTGCTGGCCGTAGGAAAGGCCGCCGGCTTTCTGCTCCGCCAGATGCCCCAGGCGGAAGAATTCGATCATGCGGTTCGCCGCATCGGTAAGTCCCGCATCGCGCCGCCCGATCAGGCGCGACCACATCGTACCCTTGTGCTCCTGCCCGGCGAGGATCAGGTTCTCGCGCACCGACAGTTGCGGGAATACCTGCAGCAGCTGGAAGGTGCGCGAGACGCCGAGCCGGTTCAGGTCGCAGGGCCGCAGGCCGGTAACCGGCCGGCCATCGACATGCACGCTGCCGCTGCTCGCCTGCAACTGGCCTAGGATGCAGTTGAACAGGGTGGACTTGCCCGAACCGTTCGGCCCGATGATGCCCAGGATCTCCCCCTCCTGCACCTCGAAGGAAACGTCCGCCACCGCGCTGATGCCACCAAAACGCTTGGACAGGCCGCGTACCTCCAGCACCGTACTCATGGCGCGCCCTTCTTCGCCGCCGGCCGGATCAGGCGCTCCGCCAAGCCAAGCAGGCCCGAGGGACACACCGCCATCAGCGCCATCACGGCCACGGCATAGATGATCAGGTACAGGCCTTCCGCCACACGCAGCCATTCGGGCAGCAGCACCGAGACAATCGCGCCGAGGAAGGGCCCGACAAAGTAGCCCGAGCCGCCGACGATCACCATCAGCAGCAGATTGAGCGACAGCGCCAGGGTAAACGGCGTGGGGTCGATGAACTCGACCAGCGGCGCATACAGCGAACCGGCCACGCCGCCCAGCGCCGAGCCGATCGCGAACGCCATCAGGGTGTAGCGCCGTGTATCGACACCCAGCGAAGACGCCCGCACCGGGTTCTCGCGCAAGGCCATGAAGGCGCGCCCCCAGGGCGAACGCACCAGGTGCCAGATCAGCCAGCTGACGAGACCCAGCACGATCAGGCAGAGGTAATAAAAATCGCGCGGCTCCTTGGTCGACCAGCCGAGCAAGGTGGGCCGCGGAATGCCGACGATGCCGTAAATGCCCTTGGTCAGCCACTCCTCGTTGCGCAGGACCAGGAACACGAGGGTGGTGAACGCCAGAGTCACGAAAGCCAGATAGTGGTGCTGCACCCGCAGCGCCGGGTAGCCCAGCAGCCAGCCGACCACGAAGCAGAGCACCGCGCCCAGGGCGAAAGTCGCGGGAAAGGGCCAGCCGTGCATGGTGGTGAGGATCGCCGTGCAGTAGGCGCCGATGCCCACAAACGCCGCCTGCGCCAGCGAAATCTGCCCGGCATAACCCAGGGTGAGGTTCAAGCCGATGGCGGCGATGCTCATCACCGCCCACATGGAAAGCAGGTAGATGCCGTGCGGCTTCAGGCTGAAGGGCGCGGCGATCAGGGCCGCCACGACCAGCGCAAGCGCCACGCATTGCCAGCGCTTCATACCGAGCGCTCCTCGGCACGTCCCAGCAGGCCCTGCGGGCGGAACAGGATCACCGCGATCAGCAGGAACAAGGGAATCGCCGCGCGATACTGGGTGGAGATGTAGGCGGCGGCGAGGTTATCCACCACGCCCAGAACGAGTCCGCCGGCGATCGCGCCGCGTACCTGGTTGAAGCCGCCGACGATGGCCGCAATGAATGCCGCAAGACCCAATGTCTCGCCGTTGCTGAACTTGGCCAGATAGATCGGGCTGATGAGAAACGAAGCCAGCGCCACCAGCGCGGCGTTGATCAGAAACGTGTACAGAATCATCAGTTCGACGCGAACGCCCAGGATGCGCGCCAGCGCCGGGTTCTGCGCCGTGGCCTGCATGCAGCGCCCGGTGCGCGTGCGCGCCAGGAACCACTGCAGCAGCGCCACCGCGGCGATCGCCACCGCGATGATCACCAGGTTCTGGACCGAAAGCACGGCGCCGCCGATCTCGATGTTGTCGTTGCTCCACACCGCCGGGAAGGGCTGGGCCTCGGCGGCATACCATTCCTTGACACCCTCCTTGAGGAACAGCGCGAAAGCGATGGTGGAAATCACCAGGGGCAACACGCCGTGCTTGAGCATCGGGTCCACCAGCAAATACTTGAACACCACACCCAGCACGATCAGGGACGCGAGCATGCCGATCACCAGCGCCCAGCCGAAGGGCAGGCCGCCGAACTTCATCGCCGCCAGCACGAAAAACGCCGGCAGCATGACGAATTCGCCCTGGGCGAAGTTGATCGTCTGCGAGGTCTGCCACAGCAGCATGAAGCCGACCGCCACCAGCGCGTAAATCGCGCCGGTGGCAAGACCGGAGATGAGGATTTGCAGCAGGGCCATCAGGCCGCCCTCTCAAGGTTCAGCGCAAGGTTCAGCGTTGACTCAGTCATCAAAAAGGCCGGCCGGTTTCGCCAACCGGCCGGCCGATGATCCCGCCTGGTTCTACTTGCCCAGCTTGGGCAGGGTCTGGGTGACTTTCTGCTTGCCGTCGACCACTTCGGCCAGGAAGCTGATGCGGTCGATGTCGCCGTTGTTGTCCCAGGTGGTCTCGATCAGGATGCCGGGCTCCTGCGCGGGCGTGATCGTCATGCCGTGCAAGGTCTTGGCCAACAGCTTGCTGTCGAACTTGCCGATCTTCTCGGTGGCGTACTTGATGGCGTAGACGGCGGTGTAGCCCTTGATGCCGTTATGATCGGGCACGTAGTTGAAGCGCTTGTTGAACTTGGCCTTGAACTCCTGCACCGCCGGCACCGGCACATCGGCCGACAGGCCGACGTGGCCGCGCGCGCCGTTGGCCGCCTCGCCCGCCAGTTCAATCACCTTCTGACCCAGCAGGGTGGTCTCGCCCAAGAGCGGTACCTTGATGCCCTGCTTGCGCGCCTCGCGCAGGAAACGCGCGCTTTCCTCTTCATTGGTGTAGATGAAGACGCAGTCGGCGTTGGCGCCCTTCACCTTCACCACGTCGGCGGCGAAGTCGACCTGGCCGGACTCGGTGGAAAGATCGGCGGCGACCTTGATGCCGCGCGAGTTCATCTCCTTGATGAAGGAGTCGCGCCCGCCCTTGCCGAAGTCGTTGTTGACCCACACCACCGCCACGCTCTTGGCCTTGATGCCGTCGCGCACGTAATTGGCGATCTTCGGCATGCTCATCTGCTGGCCGAAGGAGGTACGGAAGATGTAGGCATTGCCCATCTGGGTGATGTCGGCCGCCTCGGCACCGGTGAACTGCGGAATTTCCGCCTTCTGCGCCAGCAGCATGTTCACCTTCACCGAGCCGGAGAATACCGGGCCGAGGATGGCGTAGGGGTTGCTGTCGATCGCCTTTTGCACCAGGGCGCGCGAGACGCCGGGGTTGCTCTGGGTGTCGGTGACCGTGGAGACGATCTTGCGTCCCAGGATGCCGCCCTTGGCGTTGATCTCGTCGATCGCGAGATTGGCGCCGTCACGGAAGTTGGTGCCGGAGACGGCGCCCGCGCCCGACAGCTCGATGATGTTGGGAATGTTGACGGTCTGCTGCGCCTGCGCGCCCGTGGCGCCCAGGCAGATCAGCGCGGCCAGCGCCGCCTTGACCTTGTTGTTCATGGCCTTCATTGCAGTCTCCTCCAGATTATTTTGTTTGAATCAGACACGTATGCCGCGTCATTTTATCCGACGCGACACTTCTATGGCCCAACTATTCGACGTCGCATCGCGGCACCGGCGCCGGACCTATTTCGGCGTCTTGGCGCGGATGTCCGCTTCCAGCATCGCGCGCAATTCGGGCGTGACTTCCGGATGCGCGCCGAACCATTTGTGGAAGCCGTAGCCGGCCTGCTCCAGCAGCATGCCCAGCCCATCGACAGTGCGGTGCCCGCGCGCCTTCGCCTCGACGAGCAACTCGGTTTCCAGCGGCACATAGACCACGTCGTAGACCACCGCCGCAAGCTTGAGCTGGTCCAGGTCGATTTCCAGCTTCGGCTTGCCGACCATGCCGCAGGAGGTGCAGTTGACCAGCAGGTCGGCGCGCGGCAGCAGTTCGGGCAGCGCGTCATAGCCGTGGGCGCTGACCTGCGGGCCGAAATTCGCGCCGAAATGCGTGGCCAGTTCCTGCGCCCGCGCCAGGGTACGGTTGACCAGCGCCACCTCGAAACCGCGCTGCGCCAGGCCATAGGCCGCCGAGCGCGCCGAGCCGCCCGCGCCCAGCACCACGGCGCGGCCGCCCTTCACGTCCCAGCCGGGGGCGGTGTGGTCCAGGTTGGCGATAAAGCCATGCGTGTCGGAATTGCCGCCGACCAGCAGCCCATTTTCCAGCCACAGGGTGTTGACCGCGCCAATCGCCTCGGCGGCCGGCTCGCGGCGCTGCGCCAGGTTGAACGCCACTTCCTTGTGCGGCACGGTGACGTTGCCGCCGGCAAAGCCGTTTTTCGCGAAGTCCGCGACAAAGGCGGGGAAGGCTTCCGGCGTCAGGTCCTGCAGCTCATAGGAACCGGGAATGCCCAGTTGCTTGAGCCAATAGCCATGGATCATCGGCGAGCGCGAGTGGGCGACGGGGTGGCCCATGACGCAGGCGCGCGGGGGTTGGGTCATTGCATGTCTCGTAAGAATTGATATCGTGGCGGCACACGCCGCGAGCCTCGCTTTGCGATATAAGCCCCGGACAGGTGCGCTGCAGCCATCCGCTTGTTACCATTATCCGGTTAATTGTCCGCGGCTGCTCGGCATGCCGGCCATGACATAAGCGGCGCCGGACCGGCCGCATTTTACATATCTCCCACCGCCCCGTTTTCCGAAAGCCCACGATGATCCTCGACCTGCGCATCTACACCCTGCACCCCGGCAAGCTGCCCGCCTGGCTGAAAATGTACGAACAGTACGGCCATCCCACGCAAGTCAAGCATTGCGGCGAGCCGGTGTTCTACGCCACCAGCGAAGTCGGCATGCTGAACCAGGTGGTGCATGTCTGGCAATACAAGAGCCAGGGCGAGCGCGAACAGAAACGCGACGCCCTGATGGCCGACCCCGCCTTCCAGGACTATCTGCGGCGCAGCGCCGAGATGGGCGCGCACCTGCAGCAGGAAAACCGCATCCTCAAGTCGACCTCGTTCTCGCCGCTTTAGTCCCGGCCCTTCGTGGCCTAAGCCCGGTAGTCCAGGCGCCAGGCGCCGCGCTCGGCGGTGAGCGTGGCTGCTCCGCCGAAAGGCAGGGTCAGCTTGTCGCGAATGTGGCCGAACGGCAGCCCGGTATAGACTGGAATCGGCAGCAGTTCGCGCAGGTAGGCGACCATCGTGTCGAAATCGTAGCCGTTGTCGTTGGCCGCCAGCTTGTAGCCGGAAAAGTCGCCCAGGATCAGTGCGCGCTGGCGCTTCAGCACCCCGGCGTGATGCAGTTGCAGCAGCATGCGCTCGACCCGGTAGGGATGCTCGTTGATGTCCTCGACATACAGCAGCCCGCCGATGCGCGGCAGATAGGGTGTACCGACAAGGGCCGCGAGCAGCGCCAGGTTGCCGCCCCACAGCTTGCCGCGGATGCGCGCCGGCGCCCCGCTGCCCCCGCCCACCTCGATGCTGTCCCCGCCCTCCTCCACCATGCGCCAGAAATGCGTCTCGGTGAAATGGCTGTGGTGCTGGGCACTGAAATCATAGCCGGCCATCGGCCCGGAAAAGCCGGAGAGCCCGGCGCGCGCATAAGCGGCGCACAACAGGCCGGTGAAATCGCTGTGGCCGATGAGGCGCTTGCCCGCGCGGCCCAGCAACTGGTAGTCGATCCCGTCCAGCAGGCGCGACATGCCGTAGCCGCCGCGCACCGCCAGCATGATCCGCACGTCCTCGCGCGCCGCCATCGCATGCAGCGCCGCCACCCGCGCCGCGTCGGTCCCGGCAAAGCGCTGGTGCGCATGCTTGAGCAGGGCGGGGGCCACGACGCGCCAGCCGCGCGCCTGGAAGTAGGCGATCGCGCGTTCCAGCCCGTCCTTGTCGATCACCTGGCCGGAAGGCGCGATCAGGCCGATGCCGGGTTTGCGCGCCATCTACAGCACCCTCAGCGCGGCATGCGCGATCGGCGCGCCCCACTCCTGCACAAAGTGCCCGCCATCGAGCACTTCCAGCGGCTCGGGGCAGCCCCGGATATGGTGATGCACGTCCGCCATCACCACCGGACCCAGCACCGGGTCCTTCATGCCGATCGCCATGAACGAAGGGCCGTCCCACTCATGGGTCCACCAGTCGCGCGCGCGGCGCGAAAGTTCGGCACCCGGCGCCTCGGGCGCATCCGGCACCAGTTGCGGAAAGCGCCGCACCCCGGCCTTGTAGGTGGCGTCGGGATAAGGCGCGTCATAGGCGGCAACCTCGGCGGGCGACAGATGCGGCACCGAGCGCGACATCAGCTTGCCCACCGCCATGTCCGGATTCCTGTTGCTCCAGGCGCGCCAGTCGAGAAAGCCCTGCGAGAGCGGTGCATCACCGGTGGCGAACATGGTGTTCATCACCAGGAGGCCGGCGAAGCGCCCGGGCAGATCCAGCGGCAAGGTCAAGCCCAGTAGCCCGCCCCAGTCCTGGCACACCAGCACGATGTTGCGCAGGTCGAGGCGCTCGATCAGGCGCAGCAGCAGATTGCGGTGAAACTCGAAGGTGTACAGCGCGTCGTCATCGGGCTTGTCGGACTTGCCGAAGCCAGGCAGGTCCGGCGCGACCACGTGATGCCCCGCCTCGGCGAACACCGGAATCATGTGGCGGTACAAATAGCTCCATGTCGGCTGGCCGTGCAGACAGAGAAAGGTTTTGCCGCTGCGCTCGCGCCGCTTGTCGATGTAATGCACCCGCATGCCTTCATAGCCGGGCAGGTCGTCGACGTAATGCGGCGTGAATTGGTAGCCGGGCAAGCCGGCAAACCGTTCTTCGGGCGTACGCAGGATGTTCAAGTCGGCTCCGGCTCATTGTTCGGCGCGCCCTTGGCAGCGGCGCGGCGCGCGGCGAAAAAAGCCTTGAGCAAATCGCCGCACTCCCGCGCAAGCACGCCGCCTTCCACCACGGTCTGGTGGTTCAGCTGCGACTCGGCGAACAGGTTGATCACCGACCCACCGGCACCGGTCTTCGGATCATGCGCGCCGAATATGACTTTTTTCAGGCGCGCGTGCAGCATCGCGCCGGCGCACATGGCGCAGGGCTCCAGGGTCACATACAACTCGCAATCGGGCAGCCGGTAGTTGCCGAGCAGGCGCGCGCCTTCGCGCAGGGCGGCCATCTCGGCATGCGCGGATGGGTCATGGGTGCTGATCGGGCGGTTGAACCCGGTCGCCACCAGTTGCCCTTCGCGCACCAGCACCGCGCCCACCGGCACTTCGCCGAGAGCCTGCGCCTGGCACGCGGCAGCCAGCGCCAGCTGCATCCAGTATTCCGCGCCTGGTTCCATGCCTGGTTCCATGCCTGGTTCCATGCCTGGTTCCATGCCTGGTTCCATGCCTGGTTCCATGCCTGGTTCCATGCCTGGTTCCATGCCTGGTTCCATGCCTGTTTCCGCACTTGCCCCCGCGGTCTTCTCCGGTGTCCTTTCCTGGGTCACGCCTGCCCCGTCAGGCCCAGGCGCTCCATCCAGAGCGCCAGCGCGCGCTCGTCCGCCGTACCCTTGGAGTACGCCGCGTAGGTGGGCGCGTGCGCTTCCTTGCGGTGCTGGTTCATCTTGAACTTGGCCTCCAGGCGGGTCACGCTGATCTCGAAGCCGACGATACCCATCAGCATCTTCAACTGGTACTCCTCGCCCAGGTCGCGCCACTGCTGCGCATAGGCCGGCTCATGGATGGCGATCAGGCGCTTGAGCAGCGCGTCCTTGCCCTGCGGGTCTTCCACCAGCTTCGCTTCGCCGTAGGCATGCACGGCGATGTAGTTCCAGGTCGGCACCCGCATCAGGTCCGGGTACATGCGCGGCGACAGGTAGGCATGCGGCCCCTGGAACACCGCGAGTACCGGCGGGCGCGCCTGCAGGTAGCGCCAATGCGGGTTGGGCTTGGCGACGTGACCCTCGATCAGTATCTCCCCGTCCCGTTCGCTGACCACCAGCGGCAGGTGGCTGATGAAGGGCGCGCCGGCATCGTCGTTGCCCACCAGCATGGCGAAGTTGTGGGTGCGCATCGCCTCCAGCGCGAGCGCGCGGTCCTGCTGTTCGAAATGCTTCGGCAAATACATGAGTCGATTTCTCCTCTTCTTGTTCAGGCGCGGCGGTTCACCAGGTACACCCCGCCCAGCACCAGGGCCGCGCCCACCGCATGAAACAGGCGCAGCGGCTCGCCCAGCAACGCCCACGCCAGCAGGGCCGCGTAGACCGGCCCCAGGTACATGATGATACCGGTGCGCGCCGCGCCCAGCACGCGCTGCGCCCTGTCGTAGCCTTGATAGGCGCCGAAACTGGCAACCACCACCAGCAGCGCCACGTAGCCGGCGGCCTCCAGGGTCCAGTGTGCCTGGGTTCGCGCCAGTTCCCAGGCCGAAAAGGGCAGCATCACCAGCGCCCCGGCCACGCAGAGCCAGACAAAGCGCACCTGCGCCGGCAGTTCCCCGCCGTGGCGCTTGAGCAGCACCGAGTAGACCGCCCAGCCGATCGCCCCGGCCAGGGCCCACAGGTCGCCCGGGACGAACTGCATTTGCAGCAGCGAAGCCGGTGCGCCGCGCCCGATGATCCACAGCACGCCGGCCAGGCAGGCGAGCATGCCGCCGATCTGGCGCCAGGTGAGGCGCTCGTCGAACATGAAGCGCGCCAGCACCGCGATCATCGCCGGCGAGGCCGCGTAGATCAGGCCGATGTTGACCGCCACGGTGGTGCGCGCCGCCTCGTAGGCGGAGGCGCCGCACAAGGCCATGCCGATCGCTCCGAGCAGCCCCAGGTCGCGCCACTGCCCGGCGGCGGCGCGCGCGTGGCGCCGCACCGGCGGCCAGGCCACCGCGCAGGCCAGCAGGGCCGTGAGCGACCAGCGCAGCAGCGCCAGGGTGAACGGGGGGATCAGCGGCACGGCCACCCGCGCCGTCAGGTAGTTGGTGGCGAACAGCGCCGGCGTGACCAGCAGCAGCGCATAGGCCAGGCGTTGTTCCGATCCGGGGTTCGCGGCCGTCGTGGCCGTCGTGGACGGGGCCGTTCTGATTGTCGACATCGAGGGAAGTTGAACCGCGGCGCAATGTGCCGCGACAATGGAACCGCGGCACAACCGTGCCGCGACAGCCGAAGTGTATCCGACCTCGCGCTGGCCGGCACTTGCCCTTAGAATGTTCCCGTACGCAAAAATACATAAGCCGTGGCGGCTCACCGTCCGGCACGTCTCTGGCATGTCCACCCAACAAACCATCAACAGCCTTTCCGCCGGCCTGATCGCCGGCATCCGCACCATTCTCGGCTCCGCGGCCATGGTGACCCTGTTGCTGCCGCCGACCCTGTCGGCCGGCGTACCGCGCGGCCTGGACGCGATGCTGATCGGCGGGGCCATCATCGCCGCCATCGTGGCGGCGATGAGTTCCTATCGCGGCGTGGTGGCCCAGGTGCAGGATGGTCCGGTGGTCATCCTGGGGGTGATGATCGCCTCGGTGGCCACCTGGTTTGGCCCGGAGAACGCCGAACTGAGCATCCAGACGGCCCTGGCCAGTGCCTCGATCGCGGCCCTGGCCGCCGGGGCAATCTTCTACGGGCTGGGCGCCAAACGCCTGGGTGGACTGGTGCGCTACATCCCTTACCCGGTGATCGGCGGCTTTCTGGCCGGCTCCGGTTTCCTGATCCTGCGCGGCTCCCTGCCCGTGCTCACCGGCCTGGACTTGAGCCGCATGCACATGGGCAGCTTCTGGGACCTGGAGCAGGTGGTGCGATGGTTGCCCGGGGTGTTGTTCGGCCTGCTGCTGCTGGGCCTGTTGCGGCGCTTCAATCACGTGCTGCTGGTGCCCGGGTTGCTGATCGGCGGCGTGCTCCTGTTCCACCTGGTCCTGATGGTCCTGGGCATCTCGATGGAGCAGGCGCAAGGCGCCGGCTGGCTGCTCGGCCCGTTTCCGCCCAATGCCGGCATCGCGCGCCCGGCCTGGCTGACCCTGCCGCCGGAAGGCTGGTCCATGTTGCTCAGCCACGCGCCGACCTTCGGGGCCATCGTGCTGGTGAGCGTGGTGACCCTGCTCCTGAACGCCAGCGGCCTGGAGATGGCGACCCACGGCGAGCTGGACATCAACCGCGAACTGCGCGCCACCGGGGTGGCCAACATGCTGTCGGCCGTCTGCGGCGGGCCGGTCGGCTTTCACGCCCTGAGTGCTTCCCTGCTGGGCCACCGGATGGGCGCCGAAGGCCGCCTGGTCGGCCTGACCTGTGCCGCCGTATGCGCCGCCGCGCTGGTCGCCGGGACCGGACTGGTGGGCTACTTTCCGAAGGCGGTGCTGGGCGGCCTGCTGCTGTCGATGGGCGCCGGGCTGATGGTGGAGTGGATGTACGACGGCTGGCGCCGCCTGCCGCGCCAGGACTACATGATCGTCGTGCTGATCGTGCTGATGATGGCCGGCGCCGGCGTGATCGCCGGGGTGGCGGCGGGCGTGATGGTGGCGATGGTGATCTTCGTGCTCAACTACAGCCGCATGCGGGTGATCCGCCATGAGCTTTCCGGCGCGGACTACCACAGCAACGTCGAGCGCAGCCCGACCGCCCTCACCTATCTCAAGGAACACGGCCAGGCGATCCGCATCCTCAAGCTCGAGGGCTTCATCTTCTTCGGCACCGCCTACACCGTGCAATCGCACATCCAGGGCCTGCTGCGCGCGCGCGACCAAACCGTGCCGCGCTACCTGCTGGTCGACTTCCAGGAGGTACGGGCGATCGACTCCTCCGCCACCGCCGTGTTCGGCAAGATCCAGTACTTCTGCCGCGCGCGCGGCGCCGAGCTGATCTTCACCCGCATGAACGACATCATGGCCGCGCAGTTCCACGAAGCCAGCGCGCTGGACCGCCAGATGGCCATCCGCATGTTCGCCGACCTCGACATGGCCCTCGAATATTGCGAAGAAAACCTGCTGGGCGAGTCCGACGCGGTGCTGAACGAAATGCACCAGTCGATCTGGGACCGGATCGGCGCCGCCCTGCCCAAGGACATTCCGGTCGAAGCCTTCCAGCGCTACCTGGTGCGGCGCGAATACGCGCCGGGCGAGTACCTGCTGGAGCAGGGCACGCCCTCGACGGAAATCTTTTTCATCGAGACCGGCCGCATCACCATTCACCTCGGCCTGGACGACGGGCGCACCATCCGCCTGCGCTCGATGGCCAGCGGCACCACCATCGGCGAGATCGGCATGTACCTGAACCAGCCGCGCACCGCCTCCGCGATCGCCGACCAGCCGACCCGCGCCTACATATTGTCGGTGGAGAGCCTGCGCGAGATGGAGCGCAACGATCCCGCCCTGGCCCACGCCCTGCACTACGTCACCGTGGCCCTGCTGTCCGCCCGCCTGGCAGGCACCAACAGCCTGGTGCAGCGGCTGATCACCTGAAGGGCGCGGGAACTTCGCCTCCCGCCTCTTGCCCCTATCCATGTACCGCGCCTTTCGGCGCGGAGTCCGCCAAGGATGGGATGCATGGATGCCAGCGCAAGCAATCTGCCGGCCCGGCTCGACCGCCTGCCTTGGTCGGCTTGGCATTGGCGCGTGGTCCTCGCCCTGGGGGTCGCATGGGTGCTCGATGGCCTGGAGGTCACCCTGGTCGGCTCGGTCGGCGCGGTGCTGCAGCGCACGGATACCCTGGCCCTGAGCGGCGCGCAGGTCGGCTGGGCCGGCTCGCTTTACGTCGGCGGCGCGGTACTGGGCGCGCTGCTGTTCGGCCGCCTGGCCGATACCCTCGGCCGCAAGCGCCTGTTCCTCGCCACGCTCGGGCTGTACATGGCTGCCACCCTGGCCACGGCGTTGGCGCCCGACTTCGCATTCTTCGCCCTGTGCCGCTTCGTCACCGGCATGGGCATCGGCGGGGAGTACGCGGCGATCAACTCGGCGATCGACGAACTGATCCCCGCGCGCCTGCGCGGCCGCGTCAACCTGGCGATCAACGGCAGCTTCTGGCTCGGTGCCGCCGCCGGCGCGGGCCTGAGCCTGCTGCTGCTCGATGCTCGGGTGCTCGGCCCGGTCAACGGCTGGCGCGCCGGCTTCGCCCTCGGCGCCCTGCTGGCTTGCGCGATGCTGCTGGTGCGCCGCCACGTACCGGAAAGCCCGCGCTGGCTGCTTACGCACGGGCGCGCCGAAGAGGCCGCGCGCATCGTCGCGGACATCGAGGCACAGGTCGCCCGGCAGCATGGTCCGCTGGCGCCGGTAGCTCCCGGCCCTGCCTACGGCAACCGGCCCATCCCCACCATCGTGGAAGTCCTGCGCGTGCTCATCCATACCTACCGGCGGCGCAGCGCCGTCGCCCTGGCCCTGATGCTCTCGCAGGCATTCTTCTATAACGCGATCTTCTTCACCTACTCGCTGGTGCTGACTCGCTTCTATGGCGTGCCCGACGCGCGGGTCGCGCTGTACATCTTTCCCTTTGCCTTGGGCAACGTTTTGGGGCCGCTGCTGCTTGGGCCCCTATTCGATGCGGTCGGGCGGCGTCGCATGATCGGGGCGACCTACGTGCTCTCCGGGGTTGGCCTGGCGCTCACCGGCTGGGCCTTCCTGCAGGGCTGGCTGGACGCGCGCTCGCAGGCGCTGTGCTGGTCGGCGGTGTTCTTTCTCGCCTCGGCGGCCGCCAGTTCGGCCTACCTGACGGTAAGCGAAGTGTTTCCCCTGGAAACACGCGCGCTGGCGATCTCGATCTTCTATGCGGCTGGCACCGGCGCCGGCGGCTTCGCCGCGCCGGCGCTGTTCGGCGCACTGATCGAAAGCGGCAGCCGCGCCGCGGTCACGGCCGGCTACGCGATCGGCGCGCTGCTGGTAATCGCGGCCGGGCTGCTGGCCTGGCGCTACGGGGTGGACGCGGAGCGCAAGCCGCTGGAGGAGATCGCGCCGCCGCTGAACTTGCGCTGATCGCCTTGCCCGCGTCAGGTCTGCCTGAACTTCAGGTTCGAGGCCGCATGGCTGTCCTGCCCGAGCAGCTTGACCAGCAGCGGCAGCACCGGCCGCAGCGCGGCCTCCAGCTTCCACGGCGGGTTGAACACGAACATGCCGCTGCCGTGGATGCCCAGCCCGTCCTCACCCGGCGCCTTCACCTTCAGCGAGGCATGCAGCCAGTCCCCCGGCGCCATGCGTTGCAGGCGCTCCGGCAGTTCATGCGCGTCGCGCCGCTGCACCTGCGGGTACCACACCGCATAGGTACCGGTGGGAAAGCGCTCCAGCGCCTCGCGCATGGTGGTCACCACATGGCGGTAATCCGCCTTGTCTTCATACGAAGGGTCGATCAGCACCAGGCCGCGCCGCGAAGGCGGCGGCAGCGCCGACTTCAGCCCCGCAAAGCCATCGGCAACCTGGATGCCGACCCGCTTGCCGGCGGCGGCGAAATTGGTCTGCAGCACGCGCGTCTCGGTGGTGTGCAGCTCGAACAGGCGCAGCCGGTCCTGTTCGCGGCTCATCTGCAGGCCGATCTGCGGCGAGCCCGGGTAGTAGCGCAACTGGCCGTCGGGATTGACGGCGCGCACCTGCCCGACGTACTCCGCGAGAGGCGCGGGCAACTGGTCCAGCGTCCACAGCTTCGCGATGCCGGTCTCGAACTCCGCGCTCTTGACCGCGAAACCATCGCTGAGCGAATAGCGGCCCGCGCCGGCATGGGTGTCGACGAACAGGAAGGCCTTCTCCTTGGCTGTCATGTGCGCGAGCAGTTGCACCAGGACCAGGTGCTTGAGTACGTCAGTGTGGTTGCCGGCGTGAAAGCCGTGGCGATAGGAGAACATGGACTTCCGGATTGGGAAAAGAACGAGGCTGCGTGTACCGCACCATACCTCATTGGGCCGGGCGCGGCGTACCGGGGGTACCCAAGGGCCAGCGCGCCAGGATGTCGTGGCGCGAATGGCCGATCAGGCTGTGCACCAGGCAAAACTCGCGCACCGTCCAGCCTATCGGGACGATACCGTGCGGATCCACGACGCGGCGATCGTACAGCAAGGTGACGTGCGGCTTGTAACCCGTGGAGGGCGCCAGGCCGATGGCGGCCAGCAGCGCGCGGCGGAAAGCGGACAGCGCGCCCACGCCTTCCCCGCCCACCGCCACCACCGGGCACTTGCCGTTGCGGTCCGGCGCGAAACTCATCACCTCATCGAAGCGGACCTCGAAGCAGGGATGGGCCAGTCTCGCGCACGCCGCCTTGGCCAAGTCGATGCGCCGGTCGACTTCTTCGTCCGGCCCGTCATGGCGGCCCAGCGAGAGCAGCGTGGCATGCAGCAGACGCGCGGGACGGGGCATTCCTCTCAAGCAGGCGGCGCGCCGCTCTGCGCACGCAAGCCCTTCCAGCGCGCTCCGCGATGCTGTTTCCGGATACACCGCCAGGAAAAACCCGTGCCCCGCCGCGCCTGCTTGCGCCAAGCCGCCGGGATCGAACTGTGTTCGCATCGCACCACCTGCACCCTTTCTTCCGGGGCCAATACTATCCCCAATCCGCACGCCATTGTCATCGGCCCATGCCTTTCGTGTCATACCCTAATGACGTGCATCACCGCGAGAGGCGCAAATTCCGCCGGGCAACGCCGTCGCCGCGCGCCGGTCGCACCCGCCCCTCCTTCGGATGCGGCCTCTGGTCCAAACGGCCTGTATTGGCGCCGCCTGCCGCAATCACCGCGCAGCAAATGGCCCGCAACATGCGGCGCATCGTTTCGCCTTTCGAAGGAGGACGCGATGTCTTGGGAGATGCGCGACGAAAAATGCGCGACGAAAATGCGCGATTTTCCTTCCAGGCGATTTTTCAACCAAATGTCATATCCGAGGGGAATCACGTGAAGAAAAAACTGCTGCTTTGTCTCGCCGCCTTGCTCGCCGCCGCCGGCACCGCCCCGGCGCTCGCCCAGGTCCGCATCACCGAAGTCTCCGCCTGGGGCAGCGGCAACGCGCCCTACGCATCCGACTGGTTCGAACTGACCAACATCGGCGCCTCGGCGATCAGCCTGTCAGGCTGGAAGATGGACGACAACTCCAACGCCTTCGGCAGTGCCGTCGCCCTGACCGGCATCAGCAGCATCGCCGCCGGCGAATCGGTGATCTTCCTCGAGAATTCGGTCAACTCCTCTTTCCTGGCGACCTGGTTCAGCACCAACCTGCCCGCCCTGCAGGTCGGCAACTACACCGGCTCCGGCGTCGGCCTCTCCACCAGCGGCGACGCGGTCAACATCTACAACGGCAGTGGCGCCCTGCAGGCCAATGTCTCTTTCGGCACCTCGCCCGGCGGCCCGACCTTCGCCTCCTTCGACAATTCCGCCAAGCTAAACAACGTCACCCTCTCGCTGCTCAGCAGCGTCGGTGTCAACGGCGCCTTCAAGGCATCCGGCGACACCTTCGAGATCGGCTCGCCCGGCCGCATCGCCGCTCCCGTTCCCGAACCCGGCACCTACGCGATGATGCTGGCCGGCCTCGGCCTGCTCGGCGCGATCGCCCGCAAGCGCCGCATCTGACCACGAGGAAGACATCATGATCAAGCTCTCGCACTTCATCCTCGCCCTGGCCGCCTGCGGCGCCGCCTCCGCGCAGGCCGCCGGTTCCATCGACCTGAGCCGCTACTCGGTCTCCGGCAGCTACGCGCTCGATACCCTGTTCGGCACCAGCGGCCAGGGCGTCTCCGGCCTCGAAGCCTCGGCCGTCACCTACGCACGCGACCGCGGCACCCTGTTCTATGTCGGCGACGAGGGCACCGGCGTGGTCGAAATCTCCAAGACCGGCCAGACCCTGAGCACCATGCGCTTCATCGGCGGCTCGAACGGCGGCTGGCCCACGGCCAGCACCAACCACGACTCCGAAGGCCTGACCTACCTGGGCAACGGCGTGCTGGTGGTCGCCGAGGAACGCCTGCAGGACGCCTACAGGTTCACCTACACGGGCAACGTCAACTACAACCAGGCCAACGTCACCTCCGGCGTCAACCTGGCCAATGCCCAGGGGGTGTCGATCGGCGGCAACGCCGGCAACAACGGCCTGGAAGGCATCAGCTACGACCCGCGCAACGGCAGCTTCGTCTCCATCAAGCAGCAAAGCCCGCAGGACATCCTGGCCGGCGCCCTGAGTTTCGCCGCCGGCACCGCCGGGGTATCGACCATGTCCCAGCTGTTCAACCCCGACCTGATGGGGCTGACCACGCTCTCCGACATCCAGACCCTCTCGCCGGTGGACGCGCTCGCCGGTACGGCGGCGGCCGACAACCTGCTGGTGCTCAGCCTGGGCTCGCGCAAGCTGATCGAGGTGAACCGCGCCGGCCAGGTGCTGAGCTTTTTCGACCTCAGCAACGTGGCCCCGCACAACGCCATTGAAGGCGTCACGATCGACGAGAACGGCACCATCTACCTGGTCGCCGAGCAGGAACAGGACGGCAGCACCCTGGACCCGCACTCGCGCCTGATCGTGCTCTCCGCGCCGGTGCCCGAGCCCGAAACCTGGGCGATGATGCTGGCCGGCCTGGGCCTGCTGGTAGTGGTGGGACGCCGCAGGAAAAGCGCCGCCGCCTGAGTTTTTTACGACGTGGCATTGCGGGGCGCCTCGGGGCGCCCCGTTTTTTCTTCCCGCGTCAGGATTTGCCGGCCCACTCCTTGAAGTCCTTTTCAGTTCAATCCCATCGGTCCTCCACCATCGTATATCGCCTTAAAACCGCCCGCAATTCATTTCCAGGCAATCCCTCGCGCCGAGAGCTCGGGGCAGCGAGACAACCGGCCTGTCACGCTCGCGCCGGCACCGCGACAGGCCCCGCCTTGGGAAAGGGCCTGAATGTCAGTGCGATCAGGAAGGCGCTGATGCCGATCGCGAACGCCGCGAGATAGAGCCCTGCGTAACTGCCGAAGGTGTCGTAGATCCAGCCGCCGGTCACCGGCCCCGTTGCCATGCCCAGGCCGCCCGCCATCGACGTTCCGCCGATCACCGTGCCCATCATGCGCATCGGAAAATTCTCCCGCGCCAGCACCGCGTAGAGCGGCATCACGCCGGCATAGATGAAGCCGAACAGCGCCGCCACGGCGTAAAAGCCGCCGAGCTCGCGCACGAAGACATAGGCCAGCGCGCCGAAGGCCTGGACCAGCAGGCCCGAGACGAGAACGCGCTTGGCACCGAAGCGGTCGCCGAGCAGGCCGAACGCGATGCGGCCGCCCATGCCGGCGAAGCCTTCCATGCTATAGATCGAGACGGCGATGATCATCGGGATGCCGCAGCTGACGGCATAGCTCACGGTATGGAAGATCGGGCCGGAATGCGTGGCGCAGCAGAAGAAGTTGGTCAGCAGCAGGAGGATGAACTGTGGCGAGCGCACCGCCTGCCCGACCGACATCTCCTCTCGCGCCCCGCCATCGCCGGCACGCTGCGCCGGTCCGCCTCGCAGCGCCGGCGGGCGGCGTATCAGGAGCGCGGCCGGAATCATCACGCAGGCGACGATCAGGGAGACGATCTGCATCGTCGTTCTCCAGCCGTGCATCGTGACCAGCCACGCCACCAGCGGCGACATGGTCATCGGCGCCATCCCCATGCCCGCCGAGACCAGGGATACGGCGAGGCTGCGGCGGGTGTCGAACCAGCCGGTGACACAGGCCATCATCGGGGCGAAGATCGCGGCCGTGGCGCCGCCGATCAGCAGCCCGAAGATGCACTGGAACTCCACCAGCGAGCCGGCGCGGCTGGCCAGGGCCACGCTGGCCGCCAGCACGACGGACCCGGTGAGCACCACCGGCAACGGCCCCACCCTATCGGACAAGCTGCCCCAGAACATGCTGGCAAAGGCCATCGCCAAGAACCCGAGGGTCATCGCGCTGGAGATACCGGTCACCGACCAGCCGGTGTCCTGCGCGATCGGCCGCAGCAGGACCGGCAGGGAAAACATCGACCCCATGGCGACGCAACCCAACAAGCCGCCGGCGGCGACGATGACCCAGCGATAGGAGGTATTGGTCATGTTATGTCCCTGCTTCTTGCCCATGCTCACTGCTCATGCGCCCTGCCCGGCTGACCGCGCCGCCGCTTACCTGGTCGGCATCCTCTCGAACTTCGTCAATGCCGGATCGGGCCGGTCCCAGGCGTGACCGCTCGCGGTCCATAAAACCTTGGCCGGCTTGTAGCGGCCCGGGTCGTCAAGGCTCGCGGCGTGGACGATGAAAATATCGGGCATCGCCGGAAACGTCAGGTACACGGGCGAGCCGCAGGTCGGACAGAAAGCGTGGGACTTGCGCGTGCCACCGTCGCCCACCACTTCCCAATGCGCCGCCTCGCCCCGCACCTTCACCCCCGCGCGGGCGAAGGTCAGGTAGGACCCGTGCCCGGTGCCGCTCCTGCGCTGGCACTGGCGGCACTCGCAGTCGCTCATCTCGACCGGTTCGCCGGTGACTTCGTAGTGGATCGCGCCGCAGGCGCATCCGCCGATATAGGGTTGGCTCATGTTGTTCTCCTTTCAGGGTTGCCTTACTGGTTCTCGCCGGCGACGCCGCCGATGCGTTCGACGCACACCTTCCAGCCCTTGCCCATGCTGGTGTAGGCCGTCTCGTTCTTCGGCATCTCGAAACCGGAATGCACCGCCCGGACCCGCGTGCCGCCCTCGACGCGGGTCAGCGTGAAGGTGACCACCGTGTCCAGCTTCGACCCATACCCGGCATTGCTCTCATCGCCGCCCTTCCACGCATAGGCGAAGCGCTCGTTCGGCACCACCTCCAGCACCTCGCAATGGATGGTCCCGTCCCACGCACCGGCCGGCGAGGTCTTGAAGGTGAAGCGCTTGCCTTTCACCGGCTCGAAACCGGCCGGCTCCATCATCCAGCGTGCGATCAGCGCGCCGGTGGTCAGCGCCTTCCAGATTTTCTCCGGCGCGTGGGGCAAGACGTCCTCGACCGTGATGTCTCGCGTGGCGGCTTTCAATGCGGTGTCGTTCATGGATCCATATCCTCAAGTAGGGTGCGCAGGTTGGCGAAGCGCTCACGCCAGAACTGGCCGTAATGCCCCATCCAGTCGGCCAGCGGCGCCAGACCCTCGGGCTGGGCGCGGTAATACACCTTGCGCCCCTCCGGCCGCTCGGCCACCAGGCCGGCCTGCTTCAACGACTTCAAATGCTGCGAGATGGCGCCCTGCGTCACGCCACTGCCGCGCGTCAGCTCGACCACCGTAATCTCCCGCGCGCCGGCGATGCGCTCAAACACGGCCCGCCGGGTGGGGTCGGCCAGGGCGCGCATGACGGTATCGATGGAGGTGGTTTCGAGCATGGACAATACATTAGCCTATACTATTCAATTAGTCAACGCTAATTATTTAGAGGCAAGTACCGCCACCGGCGCTCCATTGACCACGCCGAATCCAAAGAGATTGCGATCAACACGATCACCGTCTTCAAATTGGCGATGTGAACGATTCATCGGTCTCGTCGTTGCGAGTCCTTGAATGTCGATCTCAGGCACAATTCTGGCATTCCAAACCCATCTTCGACGAAATCGACACCCCTCCCAGTGGATAGGACGATAGAACAGACAACCGTGGACTCGCAGCCCGCCGGTGGCGCGCTATCAACGCTGATCGCCGCGTGTGTAAGCGGCTTCCTGTTTCAATTCGACCTGACCGCGTTATCGGCGGCGTTGCCGGATATTGCAACCAGCCTTTCCGCGCGAGTGGCGGACCAGGCCTGGGTTATCGACGTCTACAGCCTGGCGTTGATCTTTGCGCTTCCGCTGGCAGGCCCGGTCGCCGACCGGTACGGACGAAGGCGCATGTTCATTGCCGGCGCTGCCCTCTTCGCCTTGGCGTCGGTACTGTGCGCGACCGCCACTACCCTCTTCAGTCTATTGGCCTGGCGTGTGTTGCAAGGAATTGCCGGCGCTGCGCTGACGGCCTCCGCATCCGCACTCCTCGCGGCAGCCTATCCCGGTCCTCGCCGCGCCTGGGCATTCGGCATATGGGGGACGGTCGTCGGCGCCTCGATGGTGGCCGGGCCGCCGCTTGGCGCGCTCATTGCGGCTGTGCTGGGATGGTCGTGGGTGTTTTGGATCAACATACCAATCTGCATCGCTTTGGTGCTGCTGGTCGGTCGAACCGCACCCGAGCAAGCCCATTCAGGTACGCCTGCTCCATTGGACTGGGCCGGGCCGGCGACACTTGCGCTGTTCATCGGGTCGCTCGCGATCCTGATGCTCGCCGGCCATGGGTCGGCGGGAACGGGCGTCATCCCAATGCCTGTCTTGCTCGGCGGGAGTATTACCGCCTTGGTGCTCTTCATCGGCATTGAGCGGCGGCACGTTGCGCCCGCGTTTGACTTTGCGCTATTTGCCTCGTCGCGATTTGTCGCAATGTGCCTTGTTCCCATTGCAGGCTCG
>Ga0307511_10000498_pt1 | contig 42446 bp, 35 predicted proteins | sample 13_EM_MG_FD_200266 | JGI IMG/M metagenome (GOLD analysis project Ga0307511, IMG submission 200266) | Populus trichocarpa ectomycorrhiza microbial communities from riparian zone in the Pacific Northwest, United States - 13_EM | ecosystem: Host-associated > Plants > Roots > Unclassified | place... | reverse complement strand
TGCAAGATCAGTTTTTTATCTGTATCGGATAATGGCGGCATTCCTTCGGGAGGAGCAATATCTTCGAATCTTTGAATTCCATCACCATGAAATTCACTGCCGAACACCTTTTTATAAAAATTGAATGCTTCTTCTGTGTTGCCGGGAAAATTCAGATAAGTGCTGACTCTTGACATGTTATTGGTTTTTAATTGTTTGCGGATATTTATCTGAGATTGTAAGTAATGATTAAGCTTATCAATGTTTTGTTTCAGACCTTGATCTGCCTTGAATGTTTTTACGACCTGTTCGAACTCCTCTTTTGATACAAAGAGCATATGCCATTTTATAGACGTCTTTTCCCCTTGTGCATCAAATTCGATCGTTGCCAAAAATTTAGGGCCGCTAACATTCTCGTAAACAATTTTCTTGTTTTTTACTATTTCTTTGAATACGCACTTATTTTTAAAGTCCGTGCCATCAGGGCCGTGCATGATGAAATTCCATTCACCGCCTGGCTTAAAATCCATCTTGTGGATCGTATTGGTAAAACCATCAGGGCCCCACCAGTTCTTTATGTGTTCCGGATTTGTCCATACTTCCCAAACTAAATCAACAGGTGCATTAAGGAGTCGTGACATAATTAGTTCACGGTCTGCGGTGTTACTTTTTCTTTCCATTTTTTTTGTTTTTTTGAAGTTTTTCTAAATAGACCTCCAGGGAATCCAGTTTGCTTTCCCAGTGCCGGCGATATTGCTCCACCCATAGGGCGACTTCATTCAGTTTGTCGAATTGTGCTTCACAAAATCGTTCCCTACCGTGTTGCTTGATTATAATAAGGCCGCATTCTGTCAGGATTTTCACATGCAGCGACACTGCCTGACGGCTCACATCGAAGTTCTCTGCAATGGAATTCAGATTCAAAGATTGATGTGCAAGCATGTTAATTATTTCCCTTCGAGTAGGGTCGGCTATTGCCTGAAAGACATCTCTTCTTGACTCCATAATATGCAAGTATTTGCTTGCAAATATAAATGCAAGGATTTACTTGCGCAAATTTTTTTTGGAATTATGATAAGACTATCTGGCGAAATTCTTTTCACTGTATGGTCATTTAGTCATAAAGAGTATAAAAAACTGCCGTTCCGGCACTTCTATAGCGGCGGCATATGATTTGAAGCATACTGCGAAACAAGCAATATGAGCAAGAGAAGCATACTCGTTATTTCAACTCAGCAGGATAATAAAGAAAGCGCCCTCAGCACCTGGTCTGGTATACCCCATCCGTTTCACCTGGACATTGCATCAACTGATGAAGCTGCTATTGAATTATTTCAAAAACAGGATTTTGATATGGTAGTGGTTGACTGTACTGACAGTAATATTGATCACAAAAAACTAAATGCCGTATTGCCCATATTGCAGGAAGATGCCACCTTATTAACTTATCAGGGCGAAACGGAAAAGGAACTGGAAGATAACGTGGAGGCGATATTTAATGCCAAAAGATACCAGCGTATTCAACGTATGCTGATGCTGGAACCCTCTGTGAACACCTCCTTCAATTTGCCGCCGTTTTCGTTAAATTAATTCAATATTGACGCACCGCTAAAACACCTTTTTCTGCCCTGACAAAACAAAATAAGTCAAAACTCCTTTTCTGTTCCGCATTTTTCCCTACATTAGCAGGACAATTTAACTCGCAGGTTTTTCTATTCTACATTTCTTCTCATCCTCCCTTAAGCACCATATTGGAATAACGCTCTGATTGTACGTCGATCTCACCACTAAAATCAAAGCTATTATGAATCCAAAAACGCAATTGGCCAGGAATATTGCGCCTGTGCTGAATTGGGCCCGGCAAAACAAGCCCGGCACCCGACAAGGTAGGTCACAACCAGATGTATCCGGATTTGTCGCGGTCGGCGACATGTCATTTAAATCGGTTGCCGAAGCAACGGAGACGGAGACGCCTTTTGAATTGCCGGCCGAGTTTACCGGAAAAGACTATCTGACCATGCTGCTGCACATCGATGCAGAGATAGAACATGGTCTTATGCTGCAGTATCTCTATGCCGCCTACAGCCTCGGAGGACCGCAGGTACCGGAAGAATACCGCACCAAAGTCCATCAATGGCAGGATATCATCCTGGGTATCGCCAAGGAAGAGATGGGACATTTTATTTCCGTGCAGAATGTATTGAAGCTGATGGGGGTGCCGTTGAATTTCGGCAGGGAAAGTTATCCCTGGGATACCCCCTTTTATCCCTTCCCTTTTTACCTCGAACCCCTGACACTGGATTCCCTGGCCAAATACGTCTACGCGGAAGCGCCCGCGCAGTGGCTGGACAGCGACGATCCCATCGCTAAAGAGATAAAATCGCGTGTACATGCGACAGTATCCGACCCACACACGGTCGGCGCCCTCTTCAAGATCATCCTGGCGCTGGTGAAAGATCCCAAATACATACCCGACGAAGTTTTCCAGCCCGGCACCTATCCTTTCCAGGCGAAGTTCGACGAATGGGGGAGGGGCTATTCCGGCGGCCAGCGGGGTAGTGCGCACGCCGCCTCTTTCAACACCAGTCCCGACGTGCTGGTCGTACCATTGACCTGCCGGGATGATGCGTACAATGCGTTGTACGAAATTGCGGAACAGGGCGAAGGGGAAGATGTATCGGAGGAGGCGGTGCCGTCTCACTTCGAGCGGTTCCTGTACATCTATAAAGAGTGGAGCGCCCTTCCGCAAAATACCACAACACCCTGGTCGCCTTCCCGCAATATTGCGCTCAACCCCTATGTGGCGTCAGCGACCGGAGGTGACCCCGATAGCAGCGATCCCGCCGACGGCATGGTCAGCGACGAACACAGCGATGCCATCACCCATCCCGAGACCCGGCTTTGGGGAAGTCTCTTCAATATCCGCTACAGGATGCTGCTGAACTATCTCAACCACAGCTTCCTGCTGGATAACGGTTATAACCAGTCCGGCGCGCGTGCGCCCCGCGGTCTGATCATCAACTCCACCTTTGGGGAGATGTACAATCTCCGCAGTATCGCTTCAGCCATGGTTCAGATGCCCCTCAGCAGGAATAACAACAAAAAGATGGCAGGTCCTCCCTTTACCATCCCCTATACCCTGGACCTTCCTTTCGGAGAGCCCAACCGCTGGCGCCTGCATGCCGACCTGCTTGTGGAAGCAAGAAATATCATCACCGAGCTGAAGGCGCTGAAAGGACAGATGTATCTCCACTACCTGGATTCGCTGCAGGAGCTGGACGACAAGATGCTGGACACCATCGCCCGGATGACGGAAGTCGAAGCCTGATCGAACAAATGATTCTTATTCAATTAAAAATTCCTATTATGAACATAGCAGAGCTGAGGATCCTTCCTCCCATCGCCATCGGAAGACTGGGATCTGCCGCCATCCCCATGTCGGCATATGACCTCGTCGTCCCCCCGCACCACCCTCTGGAGTTCCGGGAGGTTGTGCCGCAAACTACCTTTCTCGTGGATCCGGACACGGGGGAAGTCAGCGGTCATCTTCCGGACTATATCCGGTTCAAAGACGCTAAATCGCTGGCCTCCAAAGACGGTAAAGTGCGTCCCGTAGCACCCTTTCTGGAAGTATTCGCCATCACCACCGAGCGGCCTGATGAGCTGGTGCCGCTGACCGAAGACCTGTTGCGGGAATGCGGACACTCGCTGGCAGATATCCGTTGGGATGTGCTGGTGGGCAACATCAAGGTCTTTCGCCGCACCCATGATCCCCGGGACAAGATCATGGCATCCCTCAACCATATTGCAACCCATGAGGTCAAACAGCTGCAGGGACAATGCCTGAACTTCCTGGATGGCAGGACCCTGCCACTGGGAACAGTCCAGTATGTCCAACCCTCGGCCGCCTATCCCGGCATCCGGTTTCGCTTTACACCCGCCGGGGGAAAAGTCTATGGCAGCAGTACCAGGCGGCATACCAGCGCTACACAGGAGGAAGACGATCCCATCATTACAAACGACGCGCTTGTCCTGTACGATACCGGGAAAGGAAAATGGCGCGGGTATAAAGAAGGACCTGATCCCAATCCGGTCTATACCAATCCGGCACAGATATTTGCCGGTTATTCCGATGACGACGGCGCACAGGTTAGCTGGGGCTACCTGGACGACGAATGCGATGGCTTTGTGACCGTAACCCTGCTCAACCACAAAGCCAATCCTATCAAAGCCAGCGCGCACATCAGCGCCGGGCCTCCCTCCTTTGCCCCCGATACCCTGCCCATCCGCGTCGTTTCCGACGAGCTGGAACAAATTATCCTGGGAACGGAAAGAGACGGGGAGGTGCCTATAGAAGAAGCCGAAGAGATCCTTCGCCGGGCCTTTGAAACCATCCGGCTGATGAATACGGCCGTGATGAATGGCAATAGCTATGACGGAAAATTCAATGTCGCCAGTACGATGGTCCGGCAGGACACCAATGATTTCGGGCGGTTCTTCGAGCCCATTATGGCGACTTCATTGGTTGACAACCTGGCTTTGCAGGTGCTGCACGAGCGCGTATACAACGGGCTGGCCACCGGTGCGGCGCCCTGGTTTGGCGACGTGCTGCGCCGGCCTACCGAAATTGGCGATCTCTCCAACGAAGGCCGCCGGAAGATGCCCGCCCTCATGCGGGGCGCCGACGGAAGGACGCTGTGCTTCACCTGGCGACAGATCAATACCATCATCAAAGCCGCGGCCGGTGGGCTCTTCGACAAGAAAGAACAGCCGCTGGCCCAGCAGGAGGCCGCGCCGATGAAAGCCGCCAACCTCACCGCTCAGCTACACTATCGCGGCCAGGGTAATCCCATCGCTGTATTGCCCCGTACCGCCATCTCCAACTGTTTCCCCGGGCTGGAATTTGACTTCCGTAACCTTTGGCGCCGGGCCTTTAAAGGCATCGTGCTCATAGAAAATAATAATTATGTCATTGAGCAGAGAGAGCCTCTCCGGTTTTTGACACCCGAAGGCGAACCCCTGCGCGCGGATTTAAACTTCGTCGGACACCGGCTGGTGGCCATCGAAGGACAGCCGACCATGGTGCCGACCTCGGGTCCAGTCTTCCCCAATGGACCAAACAATCCCCTGATCACCACCGATAACCCCAATGGCGTCTCCTTCATGGAATGGTCCAATTCCATGGTGCAGGTGCTGCAGAAACAGGGACAGTGGGTCAAGGGGCATTTTACGCTGCAGCCTTCCAAAGAAGAAGTGGTGGTCGATGTGACGGAGTTGAACAACAAAGAAAAATACATCGAAGTTCCCTTGCTGGTCAACGAGCTTTTCGAAGGAAGGAGCGCGGCCTTGTCAGATGCCGTTCTGCAGCCGGGCGAACTGACACAGGGGCTTTGCGCACCCTGGCAGAACGACTACCGGGAATGCGCCTGCTACTATTGGGCCGCCAGCCGGCCTGATTTTGTCAACGTTGTTCCCGACGACAAGGGACTGGCGACAGGCGACTCCTGGATGGCCAAACGACGCACCGGCAAATACATCCCCGACGACCGGACGGATAGCCGCTTGTTGTCTTATGATGACCTGTTCGCAAACTGGGAGGGGGAACTGAGCTTCCTGATCAAAGGGAGAGACGCCTTACAGAGCGAACTGCGGGCGGAGGTGTCGAAACCCGCAAACGGAAAAGCGGTGGAATCGGCCAAAAAGGGCAAAGCGTCCGCGTCCAGTGAGCAACCTCTTTCTTCCACTTTAAACAATTAACCGTGGCTCCAACTTCCATTATCGCCAACTCCCTGACCGATATGGCCAGGGAGTTGGCTTCCGCTATTGCGGTAGAGTCTAAACCCCTGTCCGCGCAGATACACCTGGTGAAGGGCGCCGGCCAGAATCAGTTGCTGGTGACCAATGGGAACCGGTTGTATCGGCTTTCGGACGAAGAATATCAACAATTGGAAACTTTGTTGCAGCAGCAGGATGAAGAAGGGATCGATGCGCAGCTACAATCCATGGGACTGCAGGCGCCGGCCTATATCGATGATCAGCCCTTGCAGAGTCCGAAAGTCCATGCCTTATCGCTGGCCATTGCCCAGAAATGCAATCTGGGCTGTCAGTATTGTTATGCGGGACAGGGACAATTTGGCGGCGCGGCAAAAAACATGACGCTGGATACTGCTTATCAGTCAGTCGACATGCTCCTGGCAGATTGTACACCTGGCAGCACTATCCAACTGGCCTTTATGGGAGGCGAGCCGCTGATTAACCGGCCGGCGCTCCGGCAGACGACGGAATACGCGTATGAAAAAGCCAGCCGCCAGGATATAAAGATCAACTTCTCCGTTACCTCAAATGGTACCTTATTGACCGAAGATGACGCCCGGTTCTTTGAACAATACGGTTTCTCGGTCACCATCAGCCTCGACGGGCTGAAAGAGCAGCATGACAGTCAGCGACCAACCAAAGGCGGGAAGGGCAGCTATGAGACCATCATGAACAACATTCGTCCCTTGCTGGACCTGCAGCAAAAAATGCAGGTAGCCGCCCGGGTGACGGTCACCCCAATGAATAGCCGCCTGGCCCATACCCTGGATGAATTCATCGACATGGGCTTTCACAGTGTGGGTTTTTCACCCTTGCTAAGAGCTAATGACGGCAACCATGAGATGGATGGTCAGCAATTGCAGGAACTCCTGCAGGAAATGATAGCATGCGGCCTGAAATTCGAACAGGCAGTGCTGGCCGGGCGTCGCTACCCGTTTCTGAATATGGTCAATGCTCTAAAGGAGATCAGCAAAGGAACACATCGTCCCTATCCCTGCGGCGCAGGGGCTGGATATATGGGCGTGTCGGCGGATGGCGAGCTGGCGGCCTGTCACCGTTTTGTCAACGAGCCCCGGGCGTGGATCCCACCTTGCAAAATGAATGGCTGGCTTCGCGGCATGTGCATTTACAGTCGCCCTGTCATCAATGCTGGGCCCGCTACCTGTGCGGAGGGGGCTGTCATCATGAAGTGCTGGAAAAAGGGAGGAGCGCCTGCGACTATATCCGGGGTTGGCTACATTATACGATTCAGGCACACGAGCGTATCACCCGACTGGTACCCGAATGGAATCAATAAATTACGACATTGCCATTCTCGGCGCTGGCCCGGCGGGGCTGTGCGCGGCGCTCCGGCTGGCAGGGCTGGGGTATCGGGTGGCGTTGACGGAAGCCTGCCGGTTTCCCCGGCCACAGATAGGCGAAAGTTTGTCGCCGGGCATCTATTCTCTTTTCGACTACCTGGGGGTAGGGCATTTGTTGAATGATACCCGCTACCTGCGGGAGCTGCCGTCCCGGATCCTCTGGGAGGAGGAGGCTGCGCAACTACTTTCCAAAGATGGCTTTCTCGTTGACCGGGCGACGCTGGATGAGGCGTTGTTGGCAGAAGCCATCGCCAGGGGTGTTGACTTTTTTCCCGGGACGGATGCCGGGGTCCATCCCCCAGCTCTTCCCGGGGCCCGGGTCGTCCTGGATGCCCGGGGCAGGAGAAGTGTCAAAGCGAAGGATCGGCTACTGACGGCCCCTTCTTCGCTGGCGCTGTGGATACAGGTACCCGATACCGTCATGCCCTATGAGTCGTGCGTGGAAGCGCTGCCGGCAGGCTGGCTATGGGGGGCGCCGGTGCCCGGTGGGGAATACCGGATTATGGCCTTTGTCGATGCGGAGACGGTGAAGGCCCAGGGGGCTTATGCCGTCTTATACGGAATGGTGGCGGAGTCGCGGCTATTTGCCGTCACCCTGCCGGCGCTGGCCGGAGGTCGCCTGCAAAGCTGCCCGGTGCTGCACTACATCCACAAGACGCCCTGGCAGGACAATTATATCCGGGTAGGGGAGGCGGCTTTCACCATCGACCCCCTGTCTTCCTCGGGGGTGGAAAAAGCCATGCGTCATGCGCTGCAGGCAGTGATAGCGGTGAATACCCTGCTGAAAGGCGACAACCCGGCGCTGGCCCGAAGTTACTATGAAGACAAGCTGGTGCGGTCCGTTACGGATCACCAGGCCTGGACGCGTACCTATTACGGGAAGGCCTGGCCGGGGCCCTGCTATCCGTTCTGGAAGGCGCGGAGCGAATACCAGGACTTGCCGGCCACCGGTACTTTTCTCGACCGCTTGCGCCGGCAGGAGGCAACTCCGCATCTGCCCGGGCAAGCTCCTATCAACGTGACGCAGGTACTCAGCCAGGTTTGGGAGAGAGTTCCACACTTATCGCCCTTGCTCAGCTATGACTGGGCCTCTTGTGTGGTGGACGATAGGGTCCAGTTGCGTACCGGCATCCGTCATCCCCGCCTTCAGGACGAACTGGTTTACCTGGGGGGCGTGGAAGTTAAGCCCCTGCTGGATATGATCCCTTCTGCCGCAACTTTTGGAGAACTGCTCTATCGTTGGAGCAATGCGATGCCAGTCGGGCAGGCGGGAAAGATCCTGGCTTTTCTTTGGGAAAGGGAAATCCTCTGTTAAAAAAGCAGCTCCAAAATTACAATTGCATCCCACCAGATACCTCTATACGCTGTCCATTGACCCAACGCCCTTCTTCTGTACATAAGAAAGCAACCACACCGCCAATATCTTCTGCCACACCTGGTCTGCCGAGTGCGGTTATATTGCTTACAAACTGCTGTAGCTGCTCATTATTCCTAAGATGCCCTCCACCAAAATCCGTCAAAATGGCTCCGGGGGCTATGATGTTTGCCCTTATACCCCGTACACCCAATTCTTTGGCCAGGTAACGGGTGAATACCTCCGTTGCTCCCTTCATAGAGGCATAAGCGGAAGAACCGGGCACTGAGACCCGGGTGAGACCGGAAGATACATTAACGATGCCCCCGCCATCGTTCATAAGCGGCAGCATTTTTTGCGTTAAGAAGTAAACGCCTTTAAAATGGATGTTCAGCAGTTCATCAAACATGTCTTCACTTACATCAGTAATGGGAGCATATCCGCCAATGCCCGCGTTATTAATAAGATAATCGAAATGGGTAGCATCAAATGTATGGTGCAATACATCTTGCAGCTGCGTGGCAAAAGAACCAAAGCTTTTTATATCCCCGGTATTAAGTTGGAGTGTTGCGGCTTTTTGCCCGCCCTGCTGTATCTGCGTTACTACGCCTTGTGCCTCCTGCGCCTGGCTATTGTAGGTGGGGATGACATCAATTCCTTTTTCTGCAAGGCGTAAAGCCATGTCTTTACCCAGCCCGCGACTGCCGCCGGTAACGAGAGCTATTTTATTTTTCTGTTCCATCGTGCATTGATTTTTATACCGCAAAAATAGCGGGCAAAGGCAGGTTGCTGTTTGTGGCAATCAATCCATTATTTGCAAAATTCAAATTATTGATGAGAATTGAGGATAGCTTCCGCTACCTCGAGGCCGCCGATTATTCAGCTTTCATAACAGGTATACCAGGTTTTACGCGTTAAGTTTTAGCAGGGTGAACTCTCCGCTGTCATCCAATTCAAAAAGAGTGATAGCCGAATTTTCCTGGAGAAGACGGCGATAGTTTCGTAAAGGCATACCCAACTTGTGCGCCATATACAGCCTGTTAGTGCCGTTGTGCCCGACGACGAGGATGGTCTGCCCGGCATGCCGGGTCAGCATTTCGCTAAAGAATCCGTCCAGCCTTTCTATGACCTCTCCACCGCTCTCACCGGTATTGCCCGCCCGGCTATGTTCAGGGTCGCGGGTCCACTTTGCCCATGATCCCGGGTCTTCGGCTACAAATTCTTCCCTCGTTTTATTTTCCCAGCCGCCAAAATCGATCTCAATGAGACGATCGTCGGTCTGCACCTTTTCCCGACCCGTCGCCAGCTCGGCCGTCCGCCTGGCGCGGGAAAGCGGTGACGAATAGACCGCGTCCAGCGGTATTCCTTTCAGCTGCTGATAAACCGCCCCGGCCTGTTGGATGCCCTTGTCCGTCAATGCGATATCCGTACGGCCGCAATAGCGGTTGCCATCGGCATTGTAAGGCGTTTGCCCGTGTCTTAATAAGTAGATGCTAAGCATAATTTTCTTCTTTAATATAGCCTTTGTTACGCAGCGTAGTGACAAATTCCCGGTAGCCTTGATCATAAGCGCCGACCAGGCGCCCGCCGGGTTCTATCGTTTTGTCAACTTTCACCATACGCTTTACAGCCTCGATCACCGAATCAAAATAAGATGTTGAGGCCGCCAGTATGGCGGCGCCCATAGCGCCGGAAACATGCTGCATCTTATAGATGGGCCTGTTCAGGACATTGCTGCGGATGGTAAGCCAGGCGTCGCTGTTGCTGGCTCCGCCGGCGGTAAATATCGCCTTCACCTTCTCACCGGAAAGCTGCTCTATCAGCTCATAAGCATATCGCTCGATATAGGCTACTCCCTCCATATTAGCTGTATAGCGCAAGGCCTGGCTCAATCCAACAGGTTCAAAGCCACGCGCCTGGGGCGCCATAAACGGAAAACGCTCTCCTTCCTGACGGAGCGGGTAGGCTATCAGTCCGGTTGGAATCAGCGTGGCGGCGGCCCGGTTGAGAGAATCGAGCTCATCGCCAAACTCCCCGGTCACCCAATCGGCCCCTGTATTGCTGGCGCCGCCGGGCATCCAGTATCCGGCCGGGTGACGATGACTGTAAAGCCGTCCCGACGGGTCGGGAACTTCGTTGCGGGTGACTCCTTTTATTACCATCGTCGTCCCTATGGTCGTATTCCACTCGCCGGGATTGATAGCCCCGGAAGCGACCTGCGATGCACAGCCGTCCGTTATGCCGGTCGTTACTTCGGTGGATGCCGGTAGGCCAAGCATTGCCGCCAGGTCGGGGGTAATTGTACCGATAACAGCGCCTGAGGGTAAAGCTTCCGGCAACCATTCTCTCCGTAAAGGTAAATAGTTGTACAGATACTCCGGCCAGCAGTAAGCGCTGATGTCGTAACCCGATTTGAAGGCATTGGTATAGTCGGTGATCCCCCAGATTCCGCTTAGCCGGCCGGTTATATAATCGGCGGCATGCAGCCAACGGTGGAGCCGGGCAGCCTTCCCGGGATAGGTCTCCACGAACCACACCATCTTGGCCAGACCGCTGGAAGAATTGAAGGCGGTGTAACCCTTGTTGTGGTGCTTCAGCGCAGCGGCGGTACATTTTTGAGCCTGCAATGCGGACCGCTTGTCGCTATACATCAATGCATCGTGCAGCGGGCGATAGCTGTCATCCACCGGGATGACCGTTCCGGAGGTAGACGTTACTGCCACGGCTTTTATACCGGGCGCTGCCGCCCTGGCCTTTTCCTGCTGCAGCAGCAGGCGGATCGAATTTACGCAGGCATCCCACCAGCCTTCCGGTGATTGTTCTTCGCGCGATTGTTCGTTCAGCTCAAAGACCTGACCGGCCGAACCCAGGATCTCGCCTGCAGAGTCAACCAACGCCACCCTGGCGCCCTGCGTGCCTATATCAATGCCTAAAAAATACGGTTTCATGTAGTAAAGATCTGTCGTAACGATGAACGGGTCTTTTTCCATTCGGTATAAAAATCGCGATAGTTTGTGCCTGATCCCGGCATTACCACATCAGGCAATCCCGGCGCAATCGCTTCACGTCCCAGAGCTCTGTTGCAGAGGATGGCGCCGCCTGCCGCGGACGACTGACGGTAGTTGCTGCGCATCAATACCTTCTTGCCGGTCAACCCTGCAATAAACTGTCTCAGAGTATGACTCTCCATACCACCGCCGCAAGCCCACACATAATCCTTGTTGTGCGCAATTACACAGTGGAGGGTGTTGTAATTTTCATAAATGCTGCAGGCAATGTCCCACAGCGTTGCCCAGACAAATCCTGCGCGTGTCAACTGGTGAGAGACAGGGGCATCGAAGATAAAGCCTCCTTTTGTCAATGGTGTTTTTTCGTCGGCCAGCAATGAACCCAGCGAGGCGATGCATTGAAAATCCCGTAGCTCACTTAATTCCTTTTCAATGACATCATAACCTTCATTGGGATAAAATATCTCCTTGAGGCGCTGATAGTTCAGACCCGTGACACCGGCATTCGCTTCGAACATAAAACTCCCGGCATCTATATACCTGCCGGTCCATGTACGTTCCTGCCGGTCGGTGATATAGCAATCCGTGAGCTTGATCACGGGAGTGGTGGTACCGGAAACGATCACCACGTCATCTACGTCCGGATACACGCCCATAATAGCGAGCTGTGTATCGCCACCGCCGACTACGACTTTCGCTTCCGGGGATACGCCGAGTATTTCCGCCGCATCGGACTGTATAATACCCAGCACCGTGCCGGAATCAACCAGTTTGGGTAACAACGTAGGATCTACCTGATAAAGCGTGCACAATTCATCGCTCCAGCATTTTCGGGCGACGTCATATAACAGCGTTTCGGATGCCTGCGAGTGTTCATAGCCTGCAATGCCGCTTAGCTTATAACCTATCCAGTCGCTGATACTGGTGAAACAGTCGAGCTGCCGCCAGATGTCCTCCCGGCGCCGGCGGATGCCGTGCAATTTCATTACGGAGAACAGCGAAGTAGGATACCTGCCGGCTAGTTGATAAACACGCGAGGGATCGGCAATCATGCGTTCCCATTCCCTGCCCCGATGGTCGATATTGGGTAGTCCGATCAATGAATTACCCATTTTATCCAGAAGAACGATCCCTTCCCGCTGGCTGGTCGACGTCACAGCCAGTACGATTACGTCTCCGGCCTTTTTCACCGCACAGCCCGCGATCCTGCACACCTGCTCCCACAACTGCGCAGGGTCAAAATACAGCGCCTCAGGGTAGTGCTGGTCTTTATGATAGATGATGTTCTCGCGGTGAATACCCAATAGCTCACCGCCAGGCGACACTACTGCCGCCCGTGCATTGCCGGTACCGATGTCGATGATCAAATGAGCCTCTTTCATGTCTGTCAGGTAGTCTGTACTTTTGGGGAGTCGTTAAAATGCGCTGAAGTTAACCAATCCAATATTTTTTCGTTCAGGATATTTACGTGGTGATCTTCCACCTCGTGCGTTGCACCCGCGGTATGCGGTGTGGCGAGGACCAGCGGATGGTTGATGAGCTTATAATCTTTCTCGTCGGGCGGTTCAACATTGAAAACATCCAGAATGGCTCCACCAATCCTATGGTTCTCGATGGCATCCAGCAGATCATCGCGGTTTACGACGCTGGCCCGTGCCGTATTTACAAAAATGGCATTCGGTTTCATCCTTCCGATAAGGCGTCGGTCTATCATGCCTACAGTTTCCTCAGTCACCGGTAAATGGATGGATACGATATCGCTGTTCTCAAATACATCCTCGAGAGTGGTTTTTTTATGGCCGGGATCCGTGGAGGCAGCATAGGGGTCATAGAACTGAATGCTACACGGGAAGCCCTGCACCATTTCGGCAATTCGCTGTGCGACTGCGCCAAAACCCACCATACCGATGGTCTTACCGGCCAGCTCATTGCCCTTGAACTGAAGGTAGGAGGTGTGGGCGCCCTCGCCCCAGTTGTGACCGGTCAGCCATTGCCAGCTTGGGATAGTTTTCCGCATCAGGTTAATTACATTGGCAAGGAACATTTCTGCAACAGCCTGGGCATTGCGGGCGGGAGTATGGAAAACGGGGATACCATGTAACTGCGCTGCTGTCAGATCTACATTGGAAGGCGTTCCCCGACATACCCCGATGAAACGCAAGTGCGGGTGCGTATTGATCACTCCGGCTGTCACATGATCATGCTCCGTGATCAGTGCGTCCGCCCCGGATTGATCGAGCAGTGCATTAAGCTCTTTTTCGTTATAAGCCCGGCCCTGTTGTTTCCATTCCTTATAAATTACTTCGCCTACCTGGCTGGCCAGCTTTTGCCTTCCTTGTTCATTATACGGTGCAGTGATCAAAATCTTCATGTTAAACAATATGTGATGATGGTTTTTTTATTATTACCGCCGGAGCGGATATAAAAGAGGTAAGTATGGCGCCTGCGACATACAGGCCCGACAATATCCAGATAACACCGGCGCTGCCCACGGATCCAATGAAGAGGCCCACAATGGCCGGCCCTACAAATACAGCCAGGCCCGCGCCCAGATTTAACACCGCCATGGCCGCACCCTTGTCTGCTTTCACCAGGGAAGGGGTCAATGCCGACAGCGGTACGAAGCCGGCCAGCAGCGCTCCCCAAAGACAACCCGAAAGCATAACGGCCCAAAAGTTATCCGCAAAGAAGACCGGGGAATAATAGAATAACAAGGAGCTCAATGCGCAGCCGACACAGCCGAACCATAGTACGGTACGCCGCCAGCCTATCGCATCTCCGACAAAGCCAAAAATGAGATTGAATAGTATATTCGCGGTAAATATGGTACCCCACATTTGCAGCCACCGGCTGGTATCAATACCGTGCGTAGACATATACACAGGCATAAATACCAGGAAAGCGAATTGCGAGGTGGTATTGATGACCCGCACGATACCGCACAGGAGCACCTTGGGCTCCTGGCGCATGATGGTAAAGCCTTTCTTCAGCTCCTGCAGTTTAGCGGCCTTATTGAGACCATTGGTCTGAAACTTGTCCCGGTTCAAACCCAATGCAAAAAAAGCTCCCAGTGTCACCCAGAATATCGAGGTCCATAAGGTATCAAGGTAGCCAATGCGCTGTATGGCCCAACTGGAGTAATAAGCTCCAAACACGTTGAGTCCGCCTGTAAACACAAACCAGAACCACCCGGCGGCCGTGCTCAGCTTGTTCTGCGGGCTGCGATACATGATCCATACCAGGAAGGAGTAGGCGAACAGGGGATAGCCAAATCCCCGTACGGCATAGGTAGCCAGCATGACCGGGAAATTGACCGCAGGCAACCCCAGGCCGACAAAGCCGGCGGTCCCTGCTATATACAGCAATATGCCGGCAAGCATGGTCTTGCGAGGCCCATACGCGTCTGTCAATACACCGGAAAACCAGGAAGAGATGGCAATAGTGACGCCATAAACGGTAAAAAGCGATGCCGACTGTTGAATGGCCAGCCCGCGCCCGATGAGGTAGGGGCTGAGCCAACCCTGTTCCACTCCGTCACCCATCATGAAAATAAGTATCCCCAGGTAGCCCCAGGCCAGTTGTTTTGGGATACCGGCCTTGTCAAGTAAATTTCCTTGCCTACCCATACCGTTTATTAAGTTTACAAAGTGTTTAAAAGAAAGACGTGACTATGTAACAAAGAAACTATTTAAAACAAAATAAAACAAAGTTTAATTAAAATAAATATTTTGAAACCTGATTTGTGTTAAAAATGGAGGTTTACTTAATAATAAATTTGTTATTTTTAGCTTTTATTTACTCCAAAGATGAATATCAACGAACGGCATCAATACATCCTTGAAAAGTTAAAAAAGGACGGGAAAGTAAACATCTTCGACCTGGTAGAGGAAATGGGTGTTTCCGGGGTAACTATCCGAAAAGACCTCAAACTGCTGGAAGAAAAGCACCTGATGTTTAAAATCCGCGGCGGCGGCTCTATCAACAATCCCTATGCCGCCGACAGGCCCATCTATGAAAAAGAGCTTATCAACGCCGATGAAAAGAAAAGGATCGCAAAAGCGGCCATCGGGCTCATCGACGATATCGATTCGATCATGATAGGGTCGGGGACTACCGTGTTCGAAGTGGCAAGGGCATTATCCCCGGCCAAACACCTTACCGTTATTACTCCGGCCCTGCGCGTAGGGCTCGAGTTGAGCAACCGGTCCAACGTCGAAGTATTACAGCTTGGCGGACTCATACGACCCAACTCCTCGTCAGTAATGGGAGCATATGCCTTACACATGCTGGATGACATTTCCTGCGGGATATTTTTTCTCGGGGTAGATGGCATCGATCTTAATTTTGGCATATCCATTTCGAATCTTACAGAAGCCGCGCTGAACCAGAAAATGATCGAAACCGCTCAAACGGTAGTCATACTGGCAGACAGTACAAAATTCGACCGCCGCGGCCTTGGCCGCATCTGCGGCCTCGAACAGGTACACTATATCATCACCGACCGCAATGTTTCAAACAATACCGTTAAAGCTATCAAAGAACGGGACATAAAAGTGATCGTCGTTTAACCCGGATCACAGGCGCCTCAGGGTTACCGGACCCAACAAGCCGGAAGATATCAGCGGTGCGTCTTTTTTGAACGGGATATTGGTATTGGTAAGGCGCTGTTCGGGCGGCAAACCAGCATCTCCTATCAGCCGGTTCGGCCATAAGTTGATCACCTCGATCGTCAATAGGTTGCTGCCGCTTTTTAGCGCAGGGGATATATCGACCTGCCAGGGAGCCGTCCATACAATACCCAGGTCCTGATCGTTGAGAGCGACGCGGGCTATATTCTTTACCACGCCCAGGTCGAGATAAACCGGTCCTCCTCCGGCAGCGGCTGTATAGTAGAATTTCCGGGTATATATCGCTTTGCCGGAGTAATACCTGACCCGCACATCATCGTTCTGACTCCAATCCCGGAGCTGGTCGAACCGAACGTGGGCCGGTCCTCCCCAATGGGTGTCGAATGCAACATCCCATTCCCCTGTCAGTTCCTGCACTATTGGCTGTTCGGGGAAATTGTCGCTGGTTGTCGCAGGCGTAATCCGGCTATTCTTGGGGAAAATGACAAACCATGACTGATGGGCCTCGAATCTAATCGGCACGATCAGGCGGTTACCCGTCTGTTGGTAGTTGATCTTCACCCTTTGCCCGCCGTCTACCGGGTTCCAGAGCTGCGGGGTACTATCGTTAATCCGGAAAGAACAATCCGATCTTACAGCCCGGCCATGCCGGTTTGTAATAAAATAGATATCTGCCTCCGGAGTGGTGCGATGAATAAAGTCGAGCCAGACGTCTTCGTCGCCGGTATAGGCAAAGTCAGGCCGGATATTTTTTTGCTCCAGTATTTCGCGGATACCAATGCCGTGGCTAATCGTTCCTGCGCCATAACGGTTCCGGGTGGTTGTTTTTCCATCTATCGGCCCCCACAGCCGGGCTGATAATTCCTTAATATCTTCGTCGCAATGAGGGTAGTTCAACAGTCCCGAATCTTCCACTGGCCGCGGACCGACTACCGTCGCACCAGCCTCTACCAACTGCGCGATCTTTTTCAATACCTTCAACGGCATACGGGTAGTATCGGGCAGCACCAGCACCTCGTAGCTCATCCCGTCCGGCAGGGTCAGCTTCCCATAATGACAGGAAAGACGTGTCAGCAAGACTTCTTCGTTGCAGACGTCATAATCATACCCTTTACCCAGTGATGGATCGACGTGTTTTTGTGCAACAAGATTAGGCGTTACATCGCCATTATAAAAAAGTACATCCGCACAGTAACGGCCCGAGCGCAATAAATACTGGCAACGACCTACATAGTCGAAAAATGGTTTGGACATTTCCCACCACGTGACGTTGGGGTTAAAATGCGTTCCTGCTCCATACTCATAGCCTGGCTTGCCGTCACGCGGACGCGTGGCCGTCGAAGTATGAATAGCAATGCGGTTGATCCCTTCGCAATAGGCCCTGTCCAAAGCCTGTTTCAGCGAGCCGGGATAATCCAGCCAGTGGCGGAAGCTGGTAAAGGCTTCGGCAGAGATGATAGTATGGCCATAGATGTGCCCGGCAGATGCCGCCATTTTAGTTACTTTATTCTGCCCCTTATCCAGTCGCGAAGTGCCATAAAGCTTATCATCGGTCAAAGTCGATTCATCCTCGTGGTGCAGCCCCAGCCAGAATTCACCCATGGGCAGATCACTGCGCCCCTGGTTCTTGAGGCCGTCCATACACATAGTGCCAGAGCGGCTGGGACCGGAGGCTTCATTTTGCACCAGCATGCCTTGCTCATGACACAGGTCTGCAAAACGCTGGTAATGTTCGTCGGCCATACTGTCCCCCAATGTCTTGCGATAGTCGTTGAGAAAACGGTCTGAAACGACGGCGTCCCCAATAAGGTAACCCGATAGCACGGGCAGATAAGGAGTGGCATCGTAGCCCCGGTATTTCCTGAACTGTTCGAGTATGTTATCCGTCCAGTTGGGAAAGCCGTCCTCGAAGCTATCGTCGCAAAAGTATTTGGGTTTGTTGCCGACTTTAGCGGCTTCTTCTATGAACATCCTGCCCAGATGTTCAAACTGCAGTTCGACCCCGCGCCGGCTAAACCAATCTACGGAAAGACCGTCGCCTTCCGGCTGTGCTATGCTTACACGGGAACCCGTCATCCGGTGACCGGTACGGATAATTTTCCATTTACCCGCCGGCACCTGCCAGTCCAGATGACCGTCCTTATCCATTTTTCCGGTGAGGTCAACAACATCCTGTGTCCTGACCGGATCATCACCCGGCTCATCCTGCCACTGCTCCAGCAGAGGCTTCATCACGTCTACGGCCATAATAAAGTTGCTGGCGTCACGATGATTGGTTTTGGCGTCGAGTGTGGCGGCGCGTTGGCCGGTGATCCGGTCGCCTTTTGCGCCGTTGCAGGGGATAGCCACCACGGCCGTGTCACGGTAGTCCAGCTTCTCCAGCGGCAGGTCGATATAGTCTTTATACCCCGGAGGATTAAAGACCTTATCATAGCCGGTCCTGTTTCCCGGCAGGGGCAACTGTCCAGAGAATAGTTGCGGCCCCTCCACTTCCAGCTCGGACTGCAGGTACCAGCGCCCGGAATCTTCCTGTTTGATCCAGGGACCACCCATGCACCAGCCCGAACACAGGTTGATACCAACGGCGATGTCAAGACGCCTGGCCTCGCTCATGGCATGGCGGTAGAGTTCCTTCCATTCTTCAGAAAATAGCCGGGCGCCCTGCGGGAACGGCATGCCGCCAAGCCCGCCTGCCGAATTGACCAGCAGTACCTCGCCCATACCCTTTGCATAAAATTCTTCCAGGTCGCGCGTTATGCCTTCCTTATCCACCAGCCCGTTGAACCACCACCAATAGCAGGACGATTTGACACTGTCCGGTGGCGTGGCAAAGTTCCTGCTCATATCGGCAAGACCCAGAATGGATATGCCCTGCAGTATGGAGGCTGTCGCCCTGGATCGGGTCAGAACCGATCCCAACGCCGCGGCAGACCCGGCTTGTAAGAATTTACGCCTGTTTAGTTGCATGCAATTGAACATTAACCGTATTAGTTGAGATCGACATCGATGGCCAGGATGTCTGCCATACACCAAATTTTCACTACTCTCATTGGTATCCGGGATTTTGGGTCAGTTGGGTATTAAGGCCCACCTCCGCCTGGGGCAGCGGGAATAACAGCTTATTATCGTTTACATTGTAGGAGTCGGCCGGGATGTAACTGAGCTGCGCCTTCAGGTTCACGCCAAAAGCATTCATGACAGCTACTGCCGTCCCTGAACGAACGAGATCGTGCCATCTCTTGTCTTCAAAAGCCAGCTCTACACGCCGTTCGTGTAAAATGGCAGCGCGCAGTGCAGCCTGGTCTGTTGCAGTTGTGGCGGTCAACCCGGCACGGGCCCTGACGGCATTCAGCGGCGCCAGCGGCGACTGTCCCTGTTCATTCAAAGCCTCAGCCAGCAGGAGCAGCGCTTCAGCGTAACGGTAAACCGGAAAGTCGTCGGAAGAGCCGGAGACGGCAGCCGGTGTATGCTCATATTTTTTAGTATAAGGAACGGCCACCTTTCCTGAGGGCGGGCCTGCATAGCCTACCACACTTTTTACAGCGGAATAGGTGAAATAGTCGCTGGCGTTATAGGTGCCCTCTACCATGCCGATGGATGCGTCCAGACGTTTGTCTCCCGCCTCGTACGTGCCGATAAGGTCCTGCGTGGGCGTATTCCAGCCGCCGGTGCTTGTATTATTGATAGCCAGCGAGGTTACCAGCGCTGTACTGGTGCTGCGCGGCAAAAAATGGAATAAAAGTGGATCCGGCGTAGAGCCTGTGGCGGTTCCTCCCAGGAACTGCACCTCGAACAGGGACTCTTTACCATTTTTGTTGGCGGGCAGAAAGGCGTCGGTATAATTGGCATTCAGTCCATAGCCCATGGCAGGCAAAGAATTGAGCAAGGCCGCCGCGTCGGCATACTTTTTAAGGTAGACGTCGACATCCGCCAACAATACGGTAGCGGCCCCCTTGGTGGCGGCGCCCGTTTGCGGAAAGCCGGCAGGTACGGGCAGTTCTTTGATGGCATCCCCTGCGTCAGCTACGATCTGCGCATATACCTGGTCGACTGACGAGCGGGGCAGAAAGGCGTCCTGGGGAGTTTTAACTTCATGCAGGAACAAGGGCACGCCGCCAAATAAGCGCACCAGCTTGAAATACATCAATGCGCGCAGGAACTTACACTGTCCGTCATAGAGGGTGGCTGAATCTGCCGGTACGTTGGTAGCAGCCGGCAGCCGGGAGATCACCATATTGGCCCTGGAAATTACCTGGTAACAATACTGCCATTCCGACGCAGTATAGGAATTCGTTGACGCGTCCCTGAAATTACAGAGCGCCTCGCGCTCGGTATAAGCTGTGCCCCGATTGCTCAAAATACTCTGATAGATGGCGTTGTCGGAGCGCATTTCACTCATCAGGTAATCGTTCACCACCACATCCCGCAGGGGCGCATAAGCGGCTGTCACGGCAGCATTGAACTGCTGAGTGGTCAGGAAATAGTTGGCATCGGAGTAAGATGATTTGGGCGTCAGGTCCGTGAAGCTCTTTTTGCATGACGACGCGGTCAGGCCCAGCAACGCAAGAAGGATATATATGTTTTTCATTGTCGACTGCTTGATTGATTATTTAAATGAGGCTGACAAACCAAAGGAAATGGTGCGGGGGATCGGATAGCCCTGTTCGTCCACCTTTATACCCTGCGTGGGATCCTGTCCGCTAAGGCTGATCTCGGGGTTCATACCGCTATAGCGGGTGAATACGAATAATTGCTGAACGGAGCAATAAGCACGCAGGCTGTGAAACATCGAGGTTGGCTTCATCGTAAGCGTGTAGCCCAATGTCACGTTCTTTATGGACAGGTAGCTGGCACTCTCCAGCCACTGGCTGTTTACCTCACGACCAATAGCCGTCGTGCCTGTTTTGGTGCGCGGATATATCCCCGAGCCCGGATCGGACAAGGAGCGCCAGTGATTCAGCGCGGCTTCCAGCGGTACGCGTGAACCATCCATATTGGTTTGATAAGCCCATTTCGCGGCATTCAGGATCTGTCCGCCTGCATCAAAAGCCGTGCTGATGGACAGGTCGAATTTATTGTAGCTGAAGTAGTTGGTAAGACCGCCGGTGAAAGTAGGGGTGGGGTCTCCTATAAAGGTGCGGTCATTTACGTCATCAATAACACCATCGCCGTTAATGTCTTTAACCTTGATCGTTCCGATATCGGAAGAGCCATTGGGATTAGTGGCCGTGGCCAGGTATTTGGCAGATTTGGCCAGATCGTCCGCGTCTTTGTACAATCCCTGGAACACAAACCCGTAAAAGGCGCCCAGCGGGTGACCGACCTGCTGGCGGTAATAGTCTGAAGATACAGTATTGTTCCTTCTCAGGTAGCCAGGCGCAACGAGTGCGGTGATCCTGTTCCTGTCGAAGGAGACATTCAGGCTGGTGTTCCATTTCAGCGGGCCGGTCAGGTTGACCGAACTGACGGAGACCTCATGTCCCCACAGGGAGATCGCCCCGACGTTATCCAGTATGGAAGAGAAGCCGGATGAAGTAGGCAAGGGCCGGGTTTGGATCAGGTGGTCGGTATTTTTATGGTAATAGTCATAGGTTAACGAAACACGATTGTTCAAAATGCTCAGATCGAGACCGATATCGAGCTGCTTGTTACGCTCCCACTGCAGATTGGCATTGCCGAGATTGCCGATGGTCGTACCCTGAGTGATAGTATTGTTGAAGTTATAATAATAATTGCCGGTAGTAGACTGTGCTGAGTAATAGCCGGTGAAAGAATTGTTCCCGGTTGTCCCATAGCTGGCGCGCAGTTTCAAAAAGTTGATATCCCTGAAATGTGCCATAAATGCCTCGTCACTGATGATCCACCCGGCGGAAACGGAGGGAAAATCACCGAAGCGCGAAAAGACGCCAAAGAGCGAGGAGCCGTCGTTACGGAGGGCTGCCTGTAACAGGTATCTGCCTTTATAATTGTAGTTGATACGCCCAATGGCGGACACTAGTGAATAGGCAGTATAACCGCTGCTCCCGGTAACGCTGGTGGCAGCGCTCAAATAGGGAATATCGTCGTTGGGAAAGCCAAGTCCCGTCAGCGTGTTGCTGGTAGAGCTGTATTTCTGGGCCGAATAACCACCCAGGATCTCGAGGTTATGATCGTGTCCAAAGGTCTTTTTATAATCCAGATAAGCTTCAGCCGTGTAGGATCCGTTGTCAACGGAGCTGCTGGTGCCGGTAGGGTTATTGACCGTCGAGGTCACCAGGCCGGCCTGGTAATAATTACGCGTTTCCCCGCCTTTATCGAGACCCGTGTTGATCTTCAATTGCAGGCCCCGTAAAAATTCATAGTTAAAATAGCCGTTCGCTAAAATACGGGTAGTCTTGTAATCATCATTCGTCAGGTTGAATAAGGCGAGGGGATTGATGTAAGCCACCATCCCGGAGGAGTAAACATTACGCTGGTAGGTGCCGTCGGGGTTGTAAGGTGCGATAAGCGGGCTGGCTTCGAACAAACGTTCGAATAAGCCACCTACGCCGTCTGTGGTCAATCGGTTATTGTGATCGAGCCGGTAGCTGGGGGCTATACTGAAACCCGCTTTTATTTTGCCGTTGGTAGTGGACAGATCTTTATTGATGCGGCCCGAAAATAATTTGGTGCCTGTGTTGATCAATACGCCCTGCTGCTCCTGGTAGCCGAATGTGGCTGTTGATGACGAGTGTTCTGTAGCCGACTGCAGCGTGATATCATATTTCTGTATGGGTGCGTTGCGGGTGAGCAATTTATACCAGTTGGTGCCTGCCCCATATTTCGACGGGTCCTGGTATTCAGCAGGAGTTGCACCCGTATACCCTTCGTACGTACGCATGTCCGCGTAGCGTTCGTTCATAAACGTGGCGAAGTCATGCGCATTCATCGGTTTGGGCACTCTATTGGCAGGAATGCTTTGCACGCCGTAGTTAGCATTGAATCCGATCTTCGAATCGCCTGCCCGCGCGTGCTTTGTGGTAATAAGGATAACGCCGTTCGCTGCACGCGAACCATAGAGCGCAGTGGAAGAGGCATCCTTTAATACGGTGAAAGTTTCAATTTCGTCAGGGTTGATGTTGTTGATACTACCGGTGATTGGCAGCCCGTCTATTACAAACAAAGGCTGGTTGTTCAGGTAGAAGGAGGCAGCTCCGCGGATACGAAAATCGACCCCACGACCAGGCTGGCCACTGCTCTCCTGCACCGAAACACCCGCCACCTTGCCTTCCAGTTGTTGTGCGAACTGCATTACCGGCTGGTCTTGCAGCTTTTCGGTACTTATGGTGGCGATGGAGCCGGTCACTTCGCGCTGTCGTTGCTTACCGTAGCTGACCGTTACCTCATTCAGCTCGGCTGCTACCCCTTTTAGCCTGACCGACGGGTTATTTTCCGACGTCAGCACCACCTCCTGTGTCTGATAGCCAATGGAGCGGACGACGAGGATTTCGCCCGGCGCTCCTGAAAGGGTAAAGAAGCCTTCAGCGTTGGTAGATACACCTTTAGAGGTGCCTTTTATCATTACGGACGCACCCGGAACCGGCTGGTCCTTATCATCGATGACCCGGCCTGTAATAGTGTTTTGGGCCTGCGTTTTCCCGGCAAAAAGCATAAGCAATACCCAAACAAGAAAGAGCCTCCCAAATGGTGAGTAAACGTTCTTTTTCATAATGGCAAACTAGTTGGTTTAGAAAGGTTGAAATCCCTTTGTTTGTAATTGGTGAACCTAAAGTAGTTTAAATTGGTTAACAACCAAGCCTTAACTGTCATATTTTTTAACATTTTGAAATGAATTACAATAATTAATGAAGCTATATCTTTAATAAAATTAAATAAATGGCAATTAAATTAAACTGTTTCAGGAGGATTTGCCCGGGATTTAATAGAAAAGTAAAAATAAATTAACCTTCAAAAGAGTTTCTTTTTATTTAATTTGATTATGGGGTGTTCGATTGACAAACCCCTACCACCTCGGGCTGGAGGAGAGCATCTTGCGTAAAAGAAGGTCGCAAGAGGCAACAATTAAGAAAATGGGAGTTTCTTCCAAAAGCAAAAACCCCCGCGATGCGGAGGCTTTATCTTTTGTGTTCGTCGGGACGACAAGATTCGAACTTGCGACCCCTTGCACCCCATGCAAGTGCGCTACCGGGCTGCGCTACGTCCCGAACTTTTATAAATTCTTGGGGTGCAAAGGTAAAGGAAAATATCTTTTCATGCGAAAAAATGTAAAATTCCCTCCTTTTTTTCTTTAACTTTTTTTTGGCTGCATTTTTTTTAATATTTGGCGCAATACTTGCGTTAAAAGGGTAATCTTCTAATAAGAACACCTATTGTAAGAAACTCTACCAATTTTTCCTGATCGCATTCCTTTTTTACCCGGATCCTCATCCCTTGAGCAAAACCACTTTATAATTACATTTTTAATCCTCAAATCTGACTAAGAATGAGAAAATTCTTATTAGTGGCCATGCTATGCCCTATTTTAGCCCAAGCCCAATGGCATGTTAATCTGTTCGGTGGTTTTTCGAATTATATCGGCGACCTGCAGAGCAAGGGGTATACCACACAACAATCACACGGGGCCTTCGGCTTAGGCCTGCAATATGATCTGAGCAGTCATTTTTCCATCCTTGGCAATGGTAGCTATGGCAGGGTAGGCGCTTCCGATGCCTATAGCCCGCAGGCAGACCTGAGAGCCCGTAACCTCAGCTTTCAAAGCAGAATTTATGAAGGGAATTTCCTGCTCGAATATAACCTGCTGGACCTGAACGAACATCGGCTTACCCCCTATGCTTTTGCCGGGGTAGCCATTTATCATTTCAACCCATACGCCTATGACAGCCTGGGAAAAAAGATCTATCTCAAGGGGTTAAGTACGGAAGGAGAGGGCCTCGCCGGACATCCCAAGCCATATAATCTTTTCCAGTTTGCCATTCCTTTCGGCGGTGGTATTAAATTCCGTATCACGGATAGGGTAGTACTGGCCTATGAGATCGGACTACGCAAATTATTTACGGATTACCTGGACGATGTAAGCACCCAATATGTTGATCAGGCCACCCTGCTGGCAGCCAAAGGCCCGAAAGCGGTAGAAATGGCCTACCGGGGTGGGGAATTAAAAGGAGGGGCAGGCTATCCTGCTGCCGGCTCCATCCGAGGAGGCCCTAAGCATAAAGACTGGTATTATCTTTCCGGCATCAAGGTCAGCATTGCCCTCAATTCGAACAAAATAGTAGAGCATCATAGACATAACGGGGTAATCGATTGCCCGAAAAATGTTTATTAATAGTTCCCCCCGCCAACCTATTTCGACAGTTAGTGTTTTACTTTTACATCTTTAAAAGTAAAACACTAACATGGCTTACCGGAATCAACAGGAATTCATTCAGGCATTGGAAAAAGCAGGGGAGCTAGTGCGGATCAGGACCTATGTCGACCCCAAACTGGAAATAGCAGAGATTACAGACCGCATAAGCAAAAGCGGCAACGGAGGTAAGGCCCTGTTATTTGAAAATACCGGTACGGATTTCCCCGTCCTCATGAATGCCTATGGCAGTGAAAAAAGAATGTGCCTGGCCCTGGGCGTACAACACCTGGACGATGTGACCCGGGAAATAGAAAGCCTCTTCAAATTACTGTCAGCCCCCAAAGAAAGTATCATCGACAAATTAAAATTGCTTCCCAAATTAGGGCAATTCGCCAGTTGGATGCCCCAGGTAAAGAGCGGCAGGGGAGAATGCCAGGAAGTAGTGATGACCACCCCGGATATAGGCCATCTTCCCGTGATCACCTGTTGGCCGAAAGATGGCGGCCCCTTTGTCACCTTACCCATCATTCATACAAAAGATCCCAATACCGGCTCCCGGAATGTCGGCATGTACCGTATGCAGGTCTTCGGCCCCGACCTGACCGGCATGCACTGGCATAAACATAAAGTAAGCGCCAAGCATTTCTCCGAATATAAAAAGACCGGAAAGAGAATGCCCGTGGCAGTGGCTCTGGGAGGAGATCCCGCTTATGCCTACAGCGCTACGGCCCCCCTCCCGGAAAATGTGGACGAATACATGCTGGCAGGGTTCCTCCGTAAAAAGAAAGTGGAATTGGTGAAATGTATTACCCAGCCTGAAATAGAAGTGCCGGCTGACGCAGATTTTGTGATCGAAGGATACGTAGATCCCACGGAAGAGCTGATATGGGAAGGGCCTTTTGGCGATCACACCGGGTATTATTCTCTGCCGGACTGGTATCCCCGCTTCCATATCACCGCCATCACCCATCGCAAAAATGCCGTCTACCCTGCGACTATCGTAGGGATCCCGCCACAGGAAGATGCCTGGTTGGGTAAAGCGACCGAAAGGATATTTTTGGCTCCCATTAAAATGACCCTGGTGCCCGAAATAATCGATATGGATATGCCCGTTGAAGGGGTCTTCCATAATCTCGTAATCGCTAAAATACAAAAAGAATACGCCGGACAGGGACAAAAAGTAATGAATGCCATGTGGGGGGCCGGGCAAATGATGTTCAATAAGATATTGGTGATCGCAGATGAACAGGTACGGATCCAGGACTATCTGCAACTAGCCCAATATGTTTTCCGCAACTTCAATCCTGCAACGGATGCCTATTTTTCGCAGGGCCCGATGGATGTACTGGATCACAGTTGCAGCAAATTAGGGTTCGGCGGGAAAATGTGCATCGACGGGACCTATAAGGCCGATGAGGAGATCGATAATGATCAATATCAGTTGCTGGCCAGCCGGTATGACAGTCTCACGGAAAGGTTAATAACTACCAGGCACCCCGAGATCGAAAAGGTGAATCTTTCCCTTTTGGCTAAGAAGATCCCCTGCCTTATTTTATCCGTCCGAAAGAACCGCCCCGGCCACATTCAGGAACTACATACTGCTCTTTGTGAACTGGAAGAAATGGAAGGTATTAAAATGATCTTATATGTGGAGCATACGGTGGACGCCACCGACCTGCCCGTCGCCTTATGGAGATTCTGTAACAACCTGGATCCTAAAAGGGATAATTTCCTCGCCCAAAAAAGATCCGCTATCACTCCCAATAAGAAGTTTGTATGTTTAGGGCTGGATGGTACCCGGAAAACAAAGGAATTGGATAACTTTCAGCGGGATTGGCCGAATATTATTGTAGCCGACGATGAGACGATAGCAGCCGTCGATGCGAAATGGAAAGAACTGGGCATCGGTGATTTCCTGCCTTCGCCATCCTTAAAATTTAAAGATCAGATGTACGGAGAAGAAGCAATTGCCCCTTCTGCCGCCACTTCCGCACCCTAACCACGTATTGTAAAAATTGATAAGCTCCTATGCTAAAAAAATCCTTATTACTGTCTGCCGGCCTTCTATCCGCCTGCCTTACTTTTTCCCAGACCGCTCATACCTTATTATGGGAGATCTCCGGAAAGGGGCTGACCAGACCCTCCTACCTCTTCGGTACGATGCATGTCCTTTGCGCGGATGACGCCAGTCTGAGCGACAGCCTGAAATCCGTCATCGCTCATTGCGACGAAGTGTATTTCGAGATCAACCTGAGCGATATGAGCGGGATGATGAGCGCTATGAAATACATGCGGATGAACGATAGTAAAAAATTATCCGATCTGCTGGATGCCAAACAATACGAAAAGGTAAAGGCCTATTTTGCAGAACACGCTTCCGTCCTGCCTTTCGGTATGCTGGAACGCTTCAAGCCCCTGCTGATCAGCAGCCTGATCGAAGAGTCCAACCTGGACTGCAAAACGACGGATGGCATGGAGATGATGATCATGAAAGAATTGAATCATAACAAACCTGTCAAAGGACTGGAAACAGTGGAATTTCAGGCAAGCCTCTTCGATAGCATTCCCTATGAACAACAGGCAAAAGACCTGCTGAACTATATCGATAGCGCGGAAGAGTATAAGAAAATGACCCTTGATCTTTCCGATCTCTATAAAAAGCAGGACCTGGATCAGATCGACCTGTTAAGCAGTAAAGGAGATCCCGGTATGAGCGGGTATATGGATCTGTTGCTATATGACCGTAACCGTAAATGGGCAAAGACACTCAATGAACTGGTGCAACAAAAATCTCTCCTGGTGGCTGTAGGAGCCGCTCATCTGCCCGGTGAGAACGGAGTTATCAGTCTGCTGAGGAAAAAAGGCTATACCCTGCGGCCGGTAAAGAATGAAAGCATTCCGCCGGGGCGGAATGCTTTATAAAGAACTTATATACGTTCCAGCACGGAAAAGAAGAAATCCCCTTCGATTTTTGCGTTTTCATCACTGTCACTGCCGTGAATGGCATTCTCCCCGATGGAAGCTGCAAACAGTTTGCGGATAGTCCCTTCGTCCGCTTTGGCAGGATCGGTAGCCCCGATCAGTTTGCGGAAATCAGCCACTGCATTGTCTTTTTCCAGGATAGCTGCGATAATGGGACCACTGCTCATAAAATCAACCAACTCCCCGTAAAAAGGCCTTTCTTTATGAACGGCATAAAACTCTCCGGCCTTCCCTTCGGACAAATGTGTCAGCTTAAGGGCTATAACGCGGAAACCGCTTTTAATGATCTTATCGAGGATGGCGCCGGAATGCCCCTTGGAGAAAGCGTCCGGCTTGATCATGGTGAAAGTTCGATTGCTCATATTTCCTTGTGATTTTTGGCCCGCAAAGGTAGGGTATTGCGGGAGATAACCGCACAAAAGGGATTTGGGATTTGAATTATTTATCCGGACATTTGCACACATTTTGCATGAGACCTATAGAAAAAATATATGATTTGTTAGGCCAGCCGAGAAAGGTGGTCATTGTTATGCATCAGAAGCCTGATGCTGATGCTATGGGGTCTTCCCTGGGATTGTTCCTTTTCCTGAAGCAACTGGGGCATTCCCCCACCGTCATTTCTCCCACCAACTGGGCTGAATGGCTGAAATGGATGCCCGGCTGCAGCGGAGTGATCGATTATGAATATAGCACGGAAAAGGCAAATGCCGTTTTAGACGCGGCCCAATGGGTATTCTGCCTGGATTTCAATAATATGGGCCGTACCCGCTATATGGCCACGAAATTGAGGAAATTAGCCTGCGAAAAGATCCTGATCGACCATCACCAACAGCCCGAAACCGAGAGCTTTGCATATGGTATCAGCGATACCGAAAAGAGCTCCACGTGCGAGATGGTCTATGATTTTATTGTCGGATCAGGGCATGCCGACAAGATCGATATCGATATAGCAGCCTGTTTGTATGCCGGCGTAATGACCGACACGGGCTCTTTCCGGTTCCCCGGCGCCTCGGCAGCCGTCCATAGAATGGTGGCAGCGCTGAAAGATACAGGACTGAATCATACAAAGATCCATGAGCACCTCTTCGATAATTTCCTGGAGAACCGCCTTCGGTTCATCGGGTATGTATTGCAGAACAAAATGGACATCTTTTATGAACATAATGCAGCCCTGATCTCCATTCCCTGGAAGGACCTGCAACGTTTTGAGATCAAGACGGGCGATACGGAAGGATTGGTAAATTATCCCCTTTCCATACAAGGGATTAAAATGGCCGCCCTGATCATCGACCGGGACGAAGAAGTAAAATGCTCTTTTCGCAGTAAAGGAGATTTTGACGTCAATACTTTTGCCCGTAAGTATTTTGAAGGAGGAGGACATTTCAATGCTGCCGGTGGCCGAAGCAGCGATACCCTGGAACAAACGGTGCAACGGTTCATCATCGCTATAAAAGAGAACTCATCACAACTACAATAATTATAAGAATGAAAAAAGTCTCGTCGTATTTGCTTGTCACGGTAGTCCTGTTTGCCGCAGTTTCCTGCACCAACCAGGAGTATAAAAAGACAAAAAGTGGCCTGTTATATAAGATCATTTCCGATGGAAAAGGAGAACCTGCCAAAAAAGGCCAGTTCCTGAAAGTGAATGTCGTCCAGAAACTGCGTGATTCCGTCTTATATTCTTCGGAAGGCAGCATGCCGGTCTATATCCCCGTGGATAGTGCAAGACCCGTATACAGCCCCACCGAAATATTCCCCCTTCTCCGCAAAGGTGATAGCGCTGTAGTGGTGGAACTGGCTGATACCCTTCAGAAAAAATTTGGTGGACAATTACCCCCTTTCATCAAAAAGAAAGATAAGATCACCATCGCCTTCAAAGTATTGGATCTTTTCCCCTCAGAAGACCTGCTGACTGCTGACAGAAATCAGGAGACCGCCAAGGAAAAAGACAGGGAAATAAAATCCATGGAAGGCTACCTGGCTGATAATAAGATCAACACAGAAAAAACAGCCAAAGGTACTTATGTAGTAGTTCAATCTGCCGGTGAAGGCACCCAGGTAGATTCCGGCAAACAGGTATCTGTTCGTTATACCGGCAAACTGTTCCCCTCCGGAAAGGTATTTGAATCCAATGCGACAGACCAGTCCAAGGAGCCTTTCAAATTTGTAGTAGGAGCAGGCCAGATCATCCAGGGCTGGGACGACGGTCTGAGAAAGTTTAAAAAAGGCGGAAAAGGTACGTTGTACATCCCCGCTTTCCTGGCTTATGATCAACAGCCCGGACCCGGTCACAAACCTTATGAGAACCTCATCTTCGATATCGAGATCGTAGATGTGACCGACGCTCCGAAAGCAGCGGATAAGCCCGCCATGCCTCAGATGCCCCAGGGTATGCCGCAAGGTCAGCCACAGGGCCGGCCGCAACAGCCACAAGGGCAGCCGCAACAACACAAATAGTCAGTATCATACTTATAAGAAAAGTCGCGCTAATGATGAGTTAGCGCGACTTTTTAAATTAATGATATTCGGTCGGGGTCAATAGGCCGACGCCTTATTGTTATAAGCTTCCAGCAGCGTAATCGCCTGCCTGGCTTCTTTCGGATCGTGTACCCGAAGAATGCCCGCTCCGTTCAGCAGACCCAGCGTATTTAAAACAGTAGTTCCATTCAACGCTTGTTCTGCTTTGATACCCAGTGTCTTATAGATAACGGACTTGCGGGAGATCCCTAAAAGTATAGGCCGGTTGAGCATAGAAAAAACAGACAGGTTCCTGAGCAACGCAAGATTGTGTGCCCCTTTCTTGGCAAAACCCATACCCGGGTCCAGGATGATGTCATGGATACCCGCTTTCCGGCAATCCTCCACCCGCCGTATAAAAAAATCCAGCACCTCCCGGGTGACATCTTCATACACAGCTTCTTTATTCATGGTCGCCGGCGTCCCTTTCATATGCATACAGACATAGGGAACTCCTAATTGCCCCACCGTATCCAGCATCTCCGTATCCAGGGTTCCCCCACTGATATCATTTACGAGGGAGGCTCCTGCAGCTACAGCTTCCCTGGCCACTCCCGAATACCAGGTGTCCACAGATAATACGGCATCCGGGAAATGCCGGTGCAATACAGCTATGGAGCCGACCGCCCTCCTGAGCTCCTCTTCCACGCCCACCTGCTCTGCACCCGGACGGGTGCTCTGGCCGCCGATGTCTAACAGGTCCGCCCCATCCTCCAGCATTTGCTCCGCCTGCCGGATAAGGGACGCTTCATCCATGAAACGGCTGCCTTCATAAAAGGAATCCGGCGTGATGTTGATAATTCCCATCACCAGCGGCCTGTCAGCCACCAATAATCTGCCCTTACAATTCAACGTGAACATTTGCTTCGTAATCTTTACTTTTACAATTAATCGATAAAATTCAGCAATAAAATTGAAAATAGCAGAAATTCCGGAAATGAGCTCTACGAATCAGCAATATGACCAGGCCGTACGATCCTGTAAAGATATTTTTCTGAAAAAAACAAGGGACTATGGCACTTCCTGGAGAGTGTTACGCATCATTTCCATCGCAGACCAATTGTTCATCAAGGCGCAACGGATACGCACCCTTCAGCAAAAGCGGGAGCAAAGGGTAGGGGATGACAAGACCAGCGAGTTCCGGGCGATGGTAAATTACGGAGTGATCGGCCTGATACAATTATCGCTGAACAGCGACTCCGTGGAAGAGCTGACGGTAGAAGAAACAGAAAAATGGTATGATGAAAAAATAGCGGAAGCCAGAGCGACCATGCTGGATAAAAATCACGACTACGGAGAGGCCTGGCGGGCAATGAGCCAGGAAAGCTTTGTCGATCTCATCCTGATGAAAATACTGAGGATCCGCCAGATCGTAGCCAATGACGGGCGGACCCTGGTCAGTGAAGGTATTGACTCCAATTTTATAGATATCATTAATTACTCCCTTTTTGCGTTGATCTTAGTAGCAGAAGGGAAACATGAGAAATAGCTGTACCAATTCGATAAGCAATAAATATCATATGAAAAGTCTAATAAACATTGCCCGGGTTATAGTCGGGGTCCTGTTCATATTTTCCGGCCTGGTAAAAGCCGACGATCCCCTGGGGCTTAGCTATAAAATGCAGGAGTTCTTCGAAGTCTGGAACTTTCATATGCTGGATAATTTCACGCTGGCATTTTCCATTATCATGATCGTATTTGAGATCGTAGCAGGGGTAGCGATCCTGCTGGGCTGGCGAATGAAATTGTTTAGTTGGCTTCTGTTATTGCTCATCATTTTTTTCACCTTCCTTACCGGTTATGCGTATTTATCAGGAAAGGTGAGGGAATGCGGCTGTTTTGGCGATTGTATACCGCTTACAGCCGGACAGTCTTTTACCAAGGACTTAGTGCTCCTGGTCCTCATTCTGTTCCTGTTCTTCTTCCGGGACAGGATCCGGCCATTGGTGCCCCAAATCGCCAGTGCCGCCCTGCTGATCCTCGCTACGATCCTTTCCTTCGCCTTCCAGTGGTTTGTACTCATACACCTTCCCGTGGTGGATTGCCTGCCTTACCGCATCGGGACGAATATGCCGGAAAAAATGAAAGCCCCTCCCGGAGCCATCCCCGATAGCACCGTCATCACCATGGTCTATGAAAAGAACGGTCAAAAGATCGAATTCTCCGGCAATAAGTTCCCGGCAGATTTCGATGACTCCTATAAATTCATCACCCGTTATGACAAATTGATCCGGAAAGGAAACGCAGAGCCGGCTATAAAGGACTTTAACCTGCTCACCGCTGCAGGAACGGATACTACACAGGACATTCTGGATAGAAAAGGGTATAAGCTATTCCTTTTCACGAAAGGCCTTGCTGACTATCCGCCTGAATGGAATAGAGCGTTTAGCATCATCCTCACCATGGCCAAGGCAAAGGCGATCCCGGTTTATTTTATTACCGGGGATTACGACAACGTAGCCGCCTGGACGGACAAAGCCGGGATCAGCACCGATGTCACTATCCTGAAATGTGATGCGACCGCCATCAAGACGGCAGCCCGTGCTAACCCTACCCTGTACCTGCTCAAAAGAGGGGTGATCCTGGGCAAGTGGAGCTATGCGGATCTGGAGCGCGCTTTACCGCACCTGAACGAGTTGCCGGCGGCATCATCCGCCGACAGTAATGCGCTGCCTGTCACTCAACCCAACGTTGCACCAACTGACAGCAATGCAAAATCCGCTGCACAACCTAACACACCTCCCGGAAAATGATCTCCTACCTGATAAAAAAGAGCTTTTACGGACTGCTGGTCATGCTGGGAGTCGTAGTAGCTGTCTTTTTTCTTTTCCAGGGATTTGGCGATCCTTCCCGCCTGGTGATGGGACAGCGGGCAGATGCCGCCACACAGGAAAATATCCGTAAGGAACTCTATCTCGATCAGCCCCGCTGGAAGCAATTCCTTTTTTACCTCGACGATGTTTCCCCGATCGGGATCCATACAAAAGAAGAGATCCGCAGCAAAGGGCTACGGGGAATTTTTATCGGTGGGAATACGCAGCTGGGCCTGAAATGGCCCTATCTGCGCCGGTCTTACCAGACCAAAAAAGACGTATGGGAGATCCTGATGGAGGCGCTGCCTGGTACTATTATCCTGGCAATAGCGGCAATGGTCATCGCGACTTTCATAGGGGTATTGCTGGGAGTGATCGCCGCCATAAAAAAAGACACCTGGATGGATACCACAGCGATATTAACCAGTGTCCTGGGAATTTCAGCCCCTTCTTTTTTTATGGGCATTGTCATTGCCTACCTGTTTGGATTCGTATTAAACAGGTACACCGGCCTGCATATGACCGGCAGCCTCTTCGATACAGACCCTTTTGCCGGAAGACAGCTGCAGCTTCGCAACCTCCTGCTGCCCGCCTTTACATTGGGTATCCGTCCGCTCGCCATCATTGCACAACTGACAAGGGGCTCGCTGCTGGACACCCTGGACCAGGATTATATCCGTACCGCCTATGCGAAGGGACTTCCTAAAAGGACCGTTATCTGGAAGCACGCCTTGCGCAATGCGCTGAACCCGGTGATCACGGCCATTACCGGATGGTTTGCAGAACTATTGGCCGGCGCCTTTTTCGTAGAATATATTTTTGGCTGGAAAGGCATTGGAAAAGTTACCGTAGATGCCCTGGAAAAGCTGGATTTTCCCGTTGTAATGGGATCGGTGCTGGTATCTTCTTTTTTCTTTATCGGGATCGGTCTGCTGGCGGATCTTTTATATGGACTGATAGATCCCCGGGTGAGGACTATTTGATCACCACGTCTTTGATACATTTTTCTCCCAACGCCTCATTCACCCTTGCTATTATTTTGTCTTTCTGGTACAGCAATTCCTGTCGCAGGGGAGCGACCGTAGTATTGATATAAAGGGTCTGCCCATGGATCTGGATCTTATCCGTATACCGGGCAACAGTCTTCCCCATGATCTGTTCCCAGACCTCTTCTATCTGCAGCGCCTGAATCGACCCCTTCAACTGGCTTTGATTCAGGAACTTTTTCATGGCATCGCCTAATGAATATTCCCCCATGCCTGCAAGGTAGGAAAATATGGTCCATCACAACTGTATTATCTGGCAGGGGACCCCCAACTTCTCCATTTCCTGCTGTATTCGCCCGGAATGCGTATCCGTAATAAATATCTGTCCCTTATCCTGCACGCAAACCTTGTCCAGGAGGTTATGCATACGATGTTCATCCAGTTTTTCAAAAACATCATCCAATAACAAGAGGGGAGGGAACCCCTTATCTTGTTTCAACGTCTCATATTCCGCCAGCTTTAAGGCAAAAAGCAGGCTTTTACGCTGCCCCTGTGAAGCGATCGTCTTAAAAGGCTGTCCGGAAAAGCTGATGTCAATGTCGTCTTTATGGATCCCCGTATTAGTGCGTTGCAGGTACAGGTCCTTTTCCCGGGACTGGTGTAAGAGGTCTTTGAAGGAGGCCTGAAGCAACTGGCTTTCATAGGCGAATGCCACCGGCTCGCTGGCGCCCGCTATCTGCGTATAGAACTGTTGCACCAGGGGCAGCAGCGTTTGCAAAAAGGATTTTCTCTTTTCAAATACATACATACCCGGCCGGAGCAATTGTTCGTCGTAGACGTCCAAAAGGCTTTTGTCCTGTATTCTTTTATCGGTCAATGACTTAAGGAAGCCATTCCGCTGCTGTAGCACTTTATTATACCCGATCAGGCTTTGGAGATAGCCGGCGTCGAGCTGGGAAAGCAGGGCATCCAGGAAACGGCGGCGCTCCTCACTCCCCCCCGTAATGATCTGCACATCGTCCGGGGCAATAATGACAGCAGGGAACCGCCCGATATGTTGCGAGAATTTCTCATAGACCTCCCCATTGGACTGGAACTCTTTTTTCCCATTCTCCCGCAGGACGCAAACGATGGGTACCAGCGGCGGCACCTCTTTTTCGAAATGCCCGTCGATCCGGAAGCCGGAGCTTCCTTTATGCACATTCTGCTGATCGGATTTGGAGAAATAGCTTTTTGTAAAGCACAGGTAATAGATCGCATCCAGCAGATTGGTCTTGCCAACCCCATTATTGCCGCAAATTCCCACGATCCGTTCCCGGAATTGGAAATCAGCCTGTTCGTAGTTCTTGAACTGTACGAGCGATATATCTTTTAGTAAAAGCAAATGGGTCTATTGGGGCGCAAGATACTGCGGAAATCGGGAACGGGACGGAGGCACCCCCCATAAACCCTTATCAGCCTGTTTATAACAGGAAAAAGACACCCTGACCTAAAATCCTGAGGTCTAATGAAAAAATTCCTTTTTCCCCCGTATATTTGCCCCCGCTGATCCGGTGCTTGCGGGCTCTGAATAAATTGGCCCGCCTCACCGGACATCTAATGTTGGGCCTTCGGCCAATGGACCTGTGGTCCGTTCTGCCGGGTGGCTTAGCCAACGCAAAAACTTCAAATTTTCAAAAAAGTGGCTACCAAGTTTTCAAAAGAGACCTACCTGTACTGGTATGAACTAATGCAACTCATCCGCCAGTTTGAGTTGATGGCAGAAGAAAAGTATAAAATGGAGGGAAAGATCCGGGGATTTTTTCATGCCTATGTAGGGCAGGAAGCTATTGCCGCCGGTTGTATGACCGCTACCAAGCCCGATGACCCCTTTATCACCGCCTATCGCGACCATGGCCTGGCCCTGTCCAAGGGAGTCAGCGCCAATGCCTGTATGGCCGAATTGTATGGAAAAGCCACCGGCGCCGCTAAAGGAAAGGGGGGCAGCATGCACTTTTTTGGGGTAGACGTAAAATTCTTCGGAGGACATGGGATCGTAGGGGCACAGATCGGAACAGGCGCAGGACTTGCCTTTGCAGAGAAATACAAGGGCACGGACAATGCAGTGCTCACCTTTTTCGGAGACGGGGCCGCCCGCCAGGGAATGCTCCACGAGACATTCAACCTCGCCATGCTGTGGAAACTGCCCGTTGTGTTCATTTGCGAAAATAACAATTACGCCATGGGAACTTCTGTTGAAAGAACTTCCAATGTAGTAGATATTTACAAACTGGCCGATGCCTATGAAATGCCGGCAGATTCCATCGATGGCATGAGTCCCGAAGCCGTTCACGAGAGCGTGGCCCGTGCCGTAAAAAGGGCCAGGCAGGGAGACGGACCTACTTTATTGGAGATCAAGACCTATCGTTATAAAGGCCATTCCATTTCAGATCCGCAGAAATACCGGACCAAAGAGGAAGTAGAAGAGTACAAGGCAAAGGACCCCATCCAAATGGTATTAAGCACCATCCTGACGAAGAAATTCGCTACCCAGGAAGAGATCGACGCTATTAATAACAGGGTCAACGCCACAGTCACTGAGTCAGTGAAATTTGCCGAAGAATCTCCCTGGCCGGATGATTCCGAGTTATTGAAGGACGTGTATGTTGATAAGAACTATCCGTTCATCGTCGACTAGCCCGCTAAAGCTACCCATCACCGGTAATTAAACAGCCCGGCGACCGGCAGCAAAAATGAATTTTCTTTTAAGTAAAAAATAAACGACAAAAAAAGCAATGTCAGAGATCAAACACCCTGCTCATCTGGAAGAAGAAAAGAACCCGATAGACCAGTTACAACATTTTTGGGACAGATGGGGCAAACAAGCTGGTTATGCCCTGTTGGCAATCATCCTGGTCGTTGGGGGATTGTTCGCCTATAAGAACCTGGTCAGTGAGCCCAATGAGAAGAAGGCTGTTGAAGCCATGTTCCGGGCTGAAGAATACTACCGTATGGACTCCGCCAGGCTGGCCTTGAATGGAGACAATGTGAACGCCGGTTTCCTGAAGGTCCTTTCAAAATACAGTGGCACAAAAGCTGCTAACCTGGCTTCTTTTTATGCCGGTAGCTGCTACCTGAAAATGGGAGATTACAATAATGCCGTGAAGTATCTGAAAGATTTTTCCACTTCCGTAAAACAACTGCAGGGCAGGGCTTATGGATTGCTGGCAGATGCCTACTCCGAGTTGAACAAAAAAGAAGAAGCGGCAGAAGAATATAAAAAAGCGGGAACCTATTTCGAAAAAGACGAACTGTTCTCCCCTGAATATCTTTTCCGCTCCGGTTACCTGTATGAGAGCATGGGTAAGACGCAGGACGCTATTTCCATGTACAAGCTTATTAAAGACAAGTATCCTGCTTCCCAGAGAGGAGCTGATATTGATAAGTACCTGGCAAGACTGGGGGTGATCCAATAAAATAACCTGACACCAATGGCTGAGATCGGCAATAGTAATTTATTACAGACAGGCACAGGCATTCTGAATACTAAGGATGCCTGTGTCGTTATTGTGCGCACGCAGTGGAATGCGGCTATCGTGGATGCACTGGAAAGCGGTTGCCGCAGAACCCTGGAACAGGCGGGGACCAAACCCTGCAAAGTCATTAATGTTCCGGGCGCATTTGAGATCCCTTTTGCCATAAAAGCATACTGGGATGTCCATAAGTATATGGATGATCGTCCCCAGGCATTCATAGCCCTGGGCTGCGTACTCCGGGGAGATACGCCTCATTTTGATTATGTCTGCAAGGCAGTGACGGATGGAATTCTCCAGTTGAATCTTACTATGCCCATACCCACGATTTTCGGCGTATTGACAGTAGACAATCAGCAACAGGCTGATGAAAGGATCGGCGGCCGGCATGGCCATAAAGGAGAAGAAGCTGCGATCACCGCCCTTAAGATGATCTCTTTGATAAATTCATTTAAACCTTCCACTGCGCCCTGACAGTTCAGCTATTCATACCATGCTTTGTGGATCAGCTTTATCCCCAGACGGCTTTCAATATGGTAAAAGTATTGGAGAAGGCCGGGGCGACGGTAAAATACAATACCGATCAGACCTGCTGCGGTCAGCCCGCTTTTAATGCCGGCTTCCGGGATGATGCCCGGGACGTATGCGCCAAGTTTATAAAGGACTTTTCCGGCACAGATTATATCGTAGCGCCCAGCGCCTCCTGCGTGGGCTTTGTCCGGAATTATTATTCCACTTTGTTCAATAATTCCTCTCTCCATAACGACGTAAAAGAGCTTCACAAAAGGATCTTCGAATTCTCCGACTTCATGGTCAATATACTGGGCGTTGAAGATACCGGAGCTACCCTCCACGGAAAAGCAACCTATCATGATTCCTGTGCGGCACTAAGGGAATGTAAGATCAAGGACGAACCACGCAAGCTGCTCGCTAAGGTAAAAGGACTGGAATTGCTGGAAATGAACGATGTGGAGACCTGCTGTGGCTTTGGCGGCAGTTTTGCCGTGAAATTCGAGTCGATCTCCATTGCGATGGCCGACCAGAAGGTCAATAACGCCCTGCAGACGGGTGCCGATTATATCATTTCCACCGATCTTTCCTGCCTCATGCACCTGGATGGATATATCCGGCATAAAGGGTACTCCATAAAGACCATGCACATCGCCGATGTTCTGGCGAATAGTTAGTTCTTAAAAAACATATGCGAACAAAGGCAAACAGGGTTTGCCTTTGTTCGCATATGTACAAAAAAATAAGACCACCCAAATCACCTAGTGATCGGATGGTCTTGACCCTTAAAACAACCTGTCGCAAGCGTTAAATAGGGTAAAAACCAGGCCTCGAATAATACTTACGTAAGACGGTAAACTTTAGATTTCATTTTGCTAAAAAAAAAGCAACTTTTTTTCAAAAGCTGCTTTCTTAATTACCCTCGCTTGCGATCACGTGTTGATAATCAGTTGGTTGGGTAATTTATTTCGGCATAAGGACATGATCGGTCACCTGGATTACCCCATTGCTCTGATAAACATCTTTTATGGTTATGACAGCCATTCCTCCTGCCTCGTCTTTTAGCACGATCTTTTTCCCTTTCATCATGATCCATAATTTACCACCTGCTACCGTAGTCAGTTCGGCGGTACCACCCCCGGACTTAATCCTCATGGCCAGCTCTTTTGAATCCAGCCTGCCGGAAATAACATGGTAGGTGAGGATCCCGGTCAGCTTAACTTTATTCTCCGGTTTTACGAGCGTTTCAACAGTACCTTTGGGCAATAGGCCGAAAGCTTCATCAGTGGGCGCAAAGACGGTGAACGGACCGGCGCTTTCCAGGGTCTCTACCAATCCGGCAGCTTTTACAGCGGCGACCAGCGTAGTATGATCTTTTGAATTCATGGCATTTTCAACAATATTCTTGGAAGGATACATGGCAGCGCCTCCAACCATAACTGTTTTTTCCTGCGCGAATGACGTGTTGATCAATAAGGCTGCAACCAGCGTTAGTGCGATATTTCTTAAAATAGTCATAAATGTTTTTTTAAAATAATTTGAGATATCTGCGCTGTTACATGTAACCAACATAAATACATACGGTGAGTTGTTTTGATCCGGATTCCCAATTCCAAAATATTTTTGGGCAAATGTGTTTAGATGATAATGTGTAATTTCGGCGAAAGATTAATTATATGGCTTATTGGCTGGTAAAATCGGAACCATCCGTATACAGTTGGGATCAATTCGTAAAAGACAAGCAGACCGTTTGGAGCGGAGTCCGGAATTATGCGGCGCGCATTCATCTGAGGGCAATGAAAAAAGGAGAGGAGACTTTATACTATCATAGCAACGAGGGGATGGAAATAGTGGGCATCGCTAAAGTGTCAAAAGAAGCCTACCAGGATCCTACTACCGACAATGATGCCTGGGTAGCGGTGGATATCAAGCCTGTAAGACGTCTGAAGAAGCCGGTGAGCCTTGCTACGATCAAGGAAGACAAACGGCTGGCCAATATGGCTTTAGTACGCCTCGGACGTTTGTCCGTACAGCCCGTTACAGACGAGCAGTGGGCTATTATCATGGAACTGGCGGGAGAATAGGCGAAGGGGGAGGGTTACTTTTTTAAGGTCCCGGGAATAAATGCTAGTTCCCGGGACCTTTTTTTGTCTTTTATGTAATAACCATTTTCCTGCATCTAAGCAGGTAACCATCCAAAAAAATACCATCATGCGATCCCTGTCATTAACAATGACGGCAGCATTGCTGCTACTGCTATGCTTTGCCTGTAATTCCAGCAATCAAAAGGCCGAGCTCTTATCCAGGCCATTGAAAAGCGAAGAGCTGAAGTCTCCAGCTCCAATGGCTGACAATGAAGTGAATAAAGAATTCAAATCATCGATGGCAGACTCTGTATCGACCGGTGCAATTAGTGCACAACAGGAAGACGAACAGTCACCCCCAAAATCTCCTGCAGGCCAGCATCCTGCTCACTCTCCCGCCAATCCCCAACAGACAGCCCAGGCTAACCCCGACTGGGATAAGAAGATTGTAAAGACCGCCAACCTGAATATAGAAGTAAAGAATTACAAATCTTTTAATGACTTATTGCATCGAACCGTAAAACAATCCGGAGGATATATAGCCCAGGAAGAACAAAACGAATCCACCTATAAAATAGAAAATACCCTTACGATAAAAGTTCCGGTGGCTCAATTTGACGAAACCCTGTCCCAACTTGCTTCCGATAGTGGCAAACTCCTCGAAAAAAAGATAAGCGCAGAAGATGTTTCCATGCAGATAGTCGACACCAGGTCCCGGCTGGAAACAAAAAAAGAAGTACGCGAGCGCTATCTCGAACTATTGAAACAGGCCAGGAATATGAAAGACATCCTGATAGTCCAGAATGAGATCAATGATATACAGGAACAAATGGAAGGCGCCGCGGGAAGGATCGCTTATCTGAGTCATTCCGCAGCTTTCAGCACGATCAACCTGAGTTTTTACCAGGTATTGGATGTCAGCGCTAAAAATGAGCCGGATCCTTCTTTCCTGCACAAAATAAAAGGTGCTCTCGCCGACGGCTGGAACTGGATCAGTTCCGTGTTGATAGGATTGATCAGCTTATGGCCTTTATGGCTCGCTCTGGGACTGGCATGGAAGATATTCTGGAAAGGACGGTCCTCCTATCTCAGGGCGAGGCCGGGTACCCGTCTGTCCGGCACTACACCAGGTTTGCCGAAAGAGTGATCAAACTGGTCGATCCACCCTGCAACGAGAACGATTCGAACTCTCCACCTTTCAAAGTGGAGAGTTTTATTTATTTTGCAGAGGTATAATATCAGATCATATGAGCGCTGTTTTCCGCAAAAAAAAATTAGTTGTACTGACAGGCGCCGGCATCAGCGCCGAAAGCGGCCTGAAAACTTTCCGTGACAGTGATGGGCTCTGGGAAGGATACGATGTAATGGAGGTGGCTACTCCCAGGGGCTGGAAGAAGGATCCGGGACTGGTGCTCGAATTCTATAATATGCGCCGCCGGGATGTGGGACAGGCCAGTCCCAATGCCGCTCATTTCGGACTGGCCGAACTGGAAAAAGATTTCGACGTTCATATCATTACGCAGAATATCGATGACCTGCACGAAAGGGCAGGGAGTACGAAAGTATTACACCT
>Ga0307511_10000497_pt1 | contig 42552 bp, 38 predicted proteins | sample 13_EM_MG_FD_200266 | JGI IMG/M metagenome (GOLD analysis project Ga0307511, IMG submission 200266) | Populus trichocarpa ectomycorrhiza microbial communities from riparian zone in the Pacific Northwest, United States - 13_EM | ecosystem: Host-associated > Plants > Roots > Unclassified | place... | reverse complement strand
AGGCCGCTGCATTCGGCGAATCCGCCGTTGCCGATCAGGTTCGCCTCGCTGCCACCGGTGACGTACAGCGACACCGAGAAGTTGAACGCCGGCAACAGGTTATGAAGTTCATCCACTGTCGGCCTCCACTTGGACGGAGCCGTCGGCGTCCTGGGTTATGCGCAGCACCAGGTATTCCAGCGGCGTGGACGGCGCCACGCCCACCTCGGCCACGAGCTGGCCCAGCTGCTGGGTCTGCGGCGAATTGACGCTGTCGCCGGTCAGCACGAAGAAGCACTGCTCCTCGGTGTCGCCGGAGAACGCGCCCTGGGCCTTCAACCCGCGCAGCAGCTGCTTGATCATCTGCCCGAGCAGGTCGCGCAGCTGCGGCGTGTTCGGCTCGAACACCAGGAACTGGGCCTGCTGGCCCAGGGTCACGGCCAGCATGGTCATCAGCCGGCGCACGCTGAGCTGCCGGTAGTCCGGATCACTGGACACCGTCCGGGCCGCGGTCAACCGGAACCCGTCCCGTTCTGCTCGGTACACGTTGACACCGGCCAGGTGCAGCCGGTCGTGCTCGGCGTCGGTGACCTGGTCGCTGACCTGCACCGCCCCGACGGCCAGCTCGTTGGCCGGCCCCCACGGCAGCCCGTGCTTGATCTCCCGGGCGGCGATGATGCCGGCTGCGTAAGCGGAAGGGGGAACCTGGACGGCCAGCGTGTCCGGCCCGACGGCCGCCAGCCACGGGTAGTAGGCGGCGGCGTAACTGGTGTCGAAGTTCGACCGCCAACGGATCACCTCCCCCACCGGCAGGCCGAACGGGGCATCCAACAACGCCACGAAGCGCCGGCGCAGCACCGCGACGTCGACGACCCGCTGTTGCCGCGACAGGATTTCCGCCAGCTCACCGGGATCGCGCCCGTCGAGCAGCCGGTCCACCTGTGGCGGAGCGGTGTAGGTGATCGGCTGTGGATCGGGCGCGCACGGCCGAAAACAGCCGCAGGCGCACGGCTGGTCCGAAGGGTCGGTGACCTGAGTTCCGGCGTCCCAGCTCCAGTACAGGTCGGGAACGACGAGCAGCCCGATCTCGGCGTTCCGGCCGGCGACATCGACGCCGCGGTGCGGCTGCTCGGACAGCGGGTCGTCCGCGGCGTCGCCGCCAAAGAAGCTGTCCCGATCAATCTCCGACCAGCGGTCCTTGCCGTTGTGTGCCAACGAGGACGTTACTGGCGACAGCCCCGCGTCCGGCAGCGGCACGGGCTTGTTCCAGTCGCCGATCGGACGCACGAGCTGGGAGTCGTCGGCCAGCCGCCGCAACAGGAACTGCGGATGCTCGGGCCGAAGTCCCAGTCCGGCAAAGCTTTCCTGGCGGACAAAAGCCGGGTCGCCGTCCAGGACCGAGACATCAGCGGTGATGACGGAGACTCCCCCGGCCCGAACCGGAAGGTCGGTCACGGCCACGACGGCTCCGCTGCTGACCACGACCGAGGTCACCCAGCGGAACTCGCCGGAATCGGTCAGCAGCAACGAACCCGGCACGACCGTCGCCCCGCCGAGCAGCCGCAGGCCGTTGGGCGCCGGGTCGGTCGCGATGTGCTGGGCCGCGGTGAACTCGATCGTCACGGCCAGCAGGTCGCCCCAGGACCCCTCGTCCCGCGCCGACAGCGTGATCGCGTTGCCCAGCAGGTGCTTCGCCGTGGCGTCGTCCGGATCGCCGGCGGCCGGCGCCACCCGGACGACCTGCGCCTTGGCCCCGCCCTGCGCGAAGAACGCCTGCACCGCGTACGGCAGCCGGCCCCGGCCCTGGAACGCGCCGAACCGCTGCTGGTAGTCCGACCAGCTGAACACCGCGACGGTCTCGTTCACCGGACCGCGCGGCGCGACCCCGACGAAGCCGGTCACGTCCAGCCGGGTCGGTGTGAAGGCGGGCTCGACGCGTTGCGGGGACTGGTAGATCCCCGGCGCGCCGAGCCGGAGCCCGGCGGTCATTGCACCGTGGAGGTGAAGTCGATCTGCTCGGCGACCAGGTGCAGTTCCTCCATGGCCACCTCGCCGCCGCCCTTGGCCGCCATCGTCGGGCCGACCCACTTCTTGGGCTGGGCGTTGGTCAGCGTCCACTTGCACACCGTGTCGCGCTTCTCGTCCAGCAGCGAGATGATCACGGTCCGCGGGTCGAAGACGCCGGTCCTGGTCGAGGTCAGCCAGGCGAACAGCGACAGGTCGCCGACCACCCCGCGCTTGAGCGTCACGTCGTCGGTCACGTTCACGTTGGCGATCTTGCGCACGTGGTTGACCTTCTCGTTGCCGTTGCGGTACTCGGAGAACTTCACCTCGTTGCCCAGCCCGCTGACGTCGGAGAAGCCGGCCACCACGGTGCTGGTGTCGGCGGTGGTGCCCAGCGCGACGGTGAAGTTGAACGCGCCGTAGGGATTCTCCCTCGACAAAGCCATGTCTGCCTCCTCAGCTGGTCTGCGCGTCGGCGGTGAACTGGCCGATGCGGAAGATCACGAACTCGGCCGGATAGGTCGGCGCCACCCCGATCAGGCAGATCAGCCGGCCGTTGTCCAGGTCGTTCTGGGTCATCGTGGTGCGGTCGCAGCGCACGAAGTACGCCTGCTCCGGCTTGGTCCCCATCAGCGCGCCGGATTTCCAGGTCACCAGCAGGAAGTCCTCGATGGACTGCCGGATGTTGGCCCACAGGCTCTCGTTGTTCGGCTCGAACACCGCCCACTGGGTGGCCTTGTCGATGGAGTGCTCCAGGTAGGCGAACAGCCGGCGCACGTTGACGTACTTCCACTCCGGGTCCGAGCTCATCGTGCGCGCGCCCCAGACCCGGTTGCTGCGGCCCTCGAAGAAGCGCAGCGCGTTGACGCCCTCCGGGTTCAGCACGGCCTGCCGCTCGAAGGTGACGTTGGCCGCGAACCCGCTGATGCCGCTGATCACCTCGTTGGCCGGGGCCTTGAACACGCCGCGCTCGATGTCGCTGCGGGCGTAGATGCCGGCCACCGAGCCCGACGGCGGCAGGTCGATGATCGGCGTGGGGGCGCTGGGATCGGGCGACGCGGTCGGGTCGACCACCTTCAGCCACGGGTAGTAGAGCGCCGCGTAGGAGCTGTCGAACTGGGCCCGGAAGTCCCGCACGCCCGACATCGAGCTGTCCGGCGGCGGGTCGATGACCGCCACCCGGTACTTCTGGTGCTCGCAGTGCGTGATCAGGTTCTGCACGGCGGTCTGCTGGGAGGCCGCGTCCAGCCGGACGCTGTCCGGCGTCGCCACGATCGCGATGTCGTCGACCTCGTCGAGCGCGAAGATGCCGGTCGCCACGGCGGTAGCGCTGTCCGGGTCGGCGGCGTTGCCCTCCAGCAGCGCGGCGGTGACCGCGCCGTCGGTGCCGCCGGCCAGGAACTGGAACGGCACCGGGGCCGCGGTTCCGATCAGGCCCAGGAAGAGCTTGGCCGGGGTCGGGGGCGTCTTCACCGCCGTGTCCAGCCAGATCTGGGCCAAGTCGTCGGTCGGGTGCACGGGGTGCAGCACCTTGGTGATCGACCGCGGGTGGCTGTCGCCGACCTCCAGCCCGTTGTAGGCGTCTACCCGGCCGTCGTCGTTCTTGACGGTCACGTTGAGCGTCAGGTGGAACACGGCGGTGCCCGCGGTGACCGGCTCGAAGCCGTTGGGGCCGGCGTAGCCCCATTGTCCGTTGCTGCGCGCCACAATCCTGATGGTGGCCTCGACCGGCAGCTGGCCGTCGGGCGGCTTCGTGCCGCCGGCCACCACCTCCACGGCCGCGCCCGGGGCCACGCCGTTGAGCGTGGTGCCGACCAGGATGTTCTTGCTGCGCTGCCATTCCACCTGGACCTGGAGCTCGCTGCCGGCGATCCCGGGCCAGCGGGCACGCCAGACCGCGATCGGCGTGCCGCCGCCGACCGGCAGCGACGCGAAGTCGGCCAGCGCCGGCGCGCCCTGCGGGCCGCTGAACTGGAAGACGCGGGCCACGTAGAGCCGCTGGCCGCCGTTGGCGAAGAACGCCCGCGCCGCGTAGGCCAGGTAGTTGCGGGTGTTCTCGCCGGCGCCGTTGCCCGAGCCGGCGTCGCCGAGGCCGCCGAAGGCCCGCTCGAACTCGGTGAAGTTGGTGACCAGGTAGGGCTTGGGCACCAGCGCCAGCTCACTGCTGTCGGGCAGCGTGAGCACATAGGGCACCGGGCCGTACCTGGTCGCGCCGGCCATGCCGAACGTCGAGGTGGGGACGCCTTCGATCGACCGCGACCGGAAGCTCGTCTCCTCGATGTAGACACCGGGAGTCAGATACTCAGCCATGCGTGTTGACCTCCTCGGTCACTGATCAGGACGTGAACACCACGTCTCGGGGAACGGCGAGCACCTCGCCGACGGGAACGGTCAGCTGCGGGCGGGGCGCGGTCGAGGCGCGGTAGCCGGGCGGAACCGCCAGCCCCCGCACCAGGTCGTTGTCCAAATCGGACGGTTTCGGCGGCGCCGACGACCGCGTGACCGCCTCGGCCACCAAGTCGGCCAGCCGGTCGGCCGGGTCGGGTGTGGTCGCCGTCGCCGGGGCCGTGACCACGAGGGCGACGTCCAGGGTGTCGGGCGCGGGTGGCGGCAGCGCGCCGGCGCTGCCGATCAGCAGGAGGAATTCGCCGCGATCGTCGCAGTGGGTCCAGCCGAGCAGCTCGCCCTTGGCCCCCAGGCCGTTCACGCGCGCCCAGCGCGCCGGCTGCCCTCCGTCGCGGACGACCCGACCCCGCAGCGCGGTCGTGCCCCGAGTCGCTCGGTAGGCCGATCCGGGCAGCAGCCAGGGACGCAGCATTCGCGACGCGACCGGAATGTAAGGGCCGGTGGGCGGATCCTGGTCGACCGGCAGCACCTCGGCGAGTGTCCACAGTGGAATGGAGAACCGGCGAGGCACGAAGCGGCGCCTCGGGTCGTCCAGACGGAGCACCACGGTGGCGCCGACGCCGGGACCGTGCCGGAGTTTGAACCGGCCGCTGTCGTCGGCGTCCAACGCGAACTGCCCGCGCGGAGTCTCCCGCACGGCCACAAGACCGGTGCCGGCCAGCGCTCGGGTGGCCCCGTCCAGCGCCTCGACGCCCAGCGCCAGCCGGTGGCGGACGGCGATCGGCCCGGTCACGAGTTCACCTCCACGGTGGCCACCGGCTCCGCCGTCGGCTCCGGGGTGCCGTCGATCCGGACCACCCGGGCCAGATAGGGCAGGGAAAGCCGGTACTGCGTGGTCAGCGCCTCGAACGCCTCGCTCATCGAGTCCACCGGCAGCTCGTCGGTGACCACCTCGACGGAGTCGCCCGGCCCCCACTCGCCGCTGGGGTGCAGCAGCGGGCCGGCCAGCACGCTGTCGCGTTCCAACACCTTCACGGCCAGCCCCAACCACTCCAGCTCGCTCTCCACATGCGTGTCCCAGGCCGCGATCAGCAGGTGCATCCGCAGCGGGATGCGCGGGATGCCGTCGCGGGCGGCCACCCCCGACCACGCCGCCCGCATCGTCGGGTCCACCGAGACCCGGTAGCAGTACACCGAGACCGCCGGGTACCTGATCACCGAGGTCGGGCTGGAGTTGACCTGGTCGAAGTCGTAGGTGCCGGCCAGCACCGCGGTCGGTCGCGGGCCGGTCGGCAGCTGCTGCTCGAACCGTCGGTTCAGCAGATCGACGATGCTGCGCCCCGTCGCGGCCAGTGCCCGATGTCCTGCCATGGCACCAGATCCTCGGGACGCCGCGTCACCGGACCGTCGCGCCGCCCGCGACGGTCCGGTGACACCGGCCGCCGAACCTGGGGTCCGCGCGTTCAATGGAAGGGAGCCCCATGAGTACCGAGCAGAGCGAGTGCACCGACTGCGACCCGGAGATCGTCGACTGTTTGCAGTGCAAGGCCGACGGCGTCGACGCCCAGGCCAAGTACAACGACGCGAACCTGCCCGACCTGCGGGCCGCTCGCACCCAGTACGACACGACCAGGGGCGACTACCGCACCGCCCGGCACTCCGTCGCCCTCGAGGTGCAGGAACTGCGCCACCAGGCCAAGCTGCTGGTGGAGCGGGTGCGCTGCCTGATCAAGCAGGAGCACGTGGTGCACCGGCTGGACGAGGCGTACCACATCGTCGAGGAGCAGCTGCGCGAGTGCGGCTGCGACCAGGGCTGCTGCGTGCACGACGACGGCGACTTCGACACCGACACCGACGGCCTGGACGACAAGGGACTGGCCGACCGGATCGCCGACTACCAGCGCCGGGTCGACGCGGCCAAGGCCTGCTTCAACGACCTGGTCAAGGAGCCGGCGGCGCTGGTGGCGCGGGTGGCCGACATCAAGACGGAGCTGTCGGGCATCCAGGCCGACCTGTCCGGCGACCCGGCCAAGACGGACCTGAAGGAGCTGTACGCGCGGGCCCGCGTCGCCGCCCAGCATGTGCACGTGGTCTGGCGGGGTTTCAAGCAGACCAACGACTTCGTGGACTGCCTGTGCCGGGCGCTGACCGTGTGGAGCAAAGGGGTCGCGGCCATCGCCATCCTGCTCGGCGAGCAGGCCGTGCGGAAGTGCCACGAGGACGCCCGCAAGGCCCGCTGCGACTACCTGCGCACCAACACCGTCAAGGAGGTGCTGGCCGTCTACGACCGGCTGGTCTCGCACCACGGCTGCGAGGACGACGAGGCCGAAGCCACCGACGAGTCCTGAACCCCCGCGTGTCCCGCTCTCCGTCACACCGAATGTGAGTCTCAGGCATACGCACCAGACTCCATTCGGTCGGACGCAGAGCGGGACTCGCCCAAAAGGGCGGGGGTCAAGCCCGTTCGGCCGCAGCAAAACGGGGGCGGACTGGGGCATCCGGAGTACATACTGGGCCCGTGGACAGTCTCGCGCTGCTCGGCTGCTTCGGGCTCCGGCGTGGCGCCCGCGAGGTGCGGGTGTCCGGGCCCGGACAGCGGGTGCTGGCCTACCTCGCGGTGCACGGCCCCACCTCCCGCGCGGTCGTGGCCGGCACGCTGTGGCCGGACGTGCGGCAGGAGCGGGCCGACGGCAGCCTGCGCACCACCGTCTGGCGGCTGAGCCAGGACGAGGCGCTGACGTGCCGAAACGAGGTGCTGGAACTCCCGTCCGACATCGCGGTCGACGTTGCCGCGTTGCGGTCGCGGGCGCTGGAGTTGTTGGCCGGCGTCACTCCTCCGCCCGGCGCGGGCCACGCCCTGGCCTGCGGCGAACTGCTGCCGGGCTGGGGCGAGGAATGGGTTCGCATCGAACGGGAACGGCTGCACCAGCTCCGCTTGCACGCGTTGGAGTCGCTGGTGGACAACCTGCTCGCCGGCCGCCGCCACGCCGAGGCGATGGCGGCGGCGACGCTGGCCGTCGGGCTGGCGCCGCTGCGGGAGAGCGCCCATCGCGCGGTGATCGCGGTGCACCTGGCCCAGGGCGACTTGGCCCACGCGGTGCTGCACTTCCGGGATTTCGAGGACACGCTCCGGCGCGAGTGCGGACTTGTCCCGTCTGTTCGGATCCGAACCATGCTCGCCGGAAACATCTGAGGTGGTCATGCGGCTGCGGCTACTCGACGGTTTCCGGCTTTCCCACCATGGCCGGGATTTCGACGTGGGCCGGGCCCAGCAGCGACTGCTGGCCTATCTCGCCCTGTGCGGGCCGACCGCCCGCGACAAGATCGCCGCGGACCTGTGGCCGGACACCGGCGCGGACAAGGCGATGGCCCGGCTGCGCACCACACTGTGGCGGCTCAACCAGCTCGGGCTGGCGCTGGTCACCGCCGACGACGAGGCGCTGGCCCTCGACCGCGCCGTCCACGTCGACCTGGCCGTCACCGATCGCGCCCGGGAGTTGCTGCCCGGCTGGTACGAGGACTGGGTGCTGGCCGAACGGGACCGAATTCACCGGCTGTTCCTGGAAAAACTGGAGCAGCTGGCCGAGGACCGGTTGCGGGAGCGGCGTTACGGCGAGGCGGTGGAGTTCGCGCTGGCCGCGATGCGGGCCGCGCCGCTACGCGAGACCCCGCACCTGCTGCTCGTCCGCGTGCACATCGAGGAGGGCAACCACTGCGAGGCGCTGGCCGCCTACCTGGCCTACCGCAGCCTGCTCGGCGCCGAGCCCTCGCCGCGGATGCGGCAGCGGGTGGACAGCATCGCCACCCTGTCCACCCGCACCGTCGGTCAGCTCTTGGCCTCCGGCTGAGGCGGCGGCGTCGGCTGCTGGGGCGACGGCTGCATGGCGTCCAGTTTGGCCGCCAACGCCTGCACCTGCTGGGTCAGAGTGTCCATTTTGGATTGCACCTGCTGCGTCATGGTGTCCAGTTTGGACTGAACCAGGTCCCGGTGCAGCTGTTCGCGGGCGAACTGGTCACCGTCGAGGTTCTGGTCGTGGACCGCCTGGCTCATGCTCAGGATACGCTCGAAGATCCGGTCCTGCTTCCACTGCTCCAGAGCCATCAGGAAACCCCCTCCTGCGATGCCGGTCGGGTCGAAGTACACCTTGTCGAGGTCGATGTCGAAGGTGGTCGGGCGGATCTCCGGGTGGTCGTTCACCTGGTAGAGCTGGATGCCGTCCCGGACGCCGCTTTCCGCTCCGCACAGCCAGAACCAGCTGGCCAGACCCTGATCCTGGGCCGGGTGGACGAAGTCGGCGAACCCGTACGCCCCGGTGCGCCCGATCCCGAGCACCGAGGCCGCGCCCCGCACATACGCCATCGCCGTGGACAGGCCGATGCCCTGGCGGGCCAGCCAGTCGTCGGCAGCCATGAAGATCGGCAGCTCCTCGGGATAGCCGATGCTCCGGGCGTCGTTGAGCGCCACCGTCGCGTTCCGCACGCCCGCGTCCCAGCCGCCGGCCGCGTCGTCGGCCCCGATCTCGTGCACCAGCAACACCAACCGCCCCGAGTCGGTCAGACTCTGGTACGCGCCCGGGTAATGGGTGATGCACTTGGGGTTGGCCGGGTAGCCGATGTAGCGGATCAGGACACGAATGTCGTAGCCGCCGGCGGCGTGGTAGGCGTCGAGCTGGGCGGGTGTGAACTCCCCGCCCGAGTAGTCCGCGCCGTAGGCGTACTGAGTAGGCACTGGTCACCTCGCTCCAGGACGTGGCCCTCGTGCCTCCACCCTGCCCGCGCGTCGTCACCTGCCCGTCACTCGAACACGAAACCCTCGTAGCCGGCCTCGACCTGTTCGCCGCAGCGTTGGACGTAACGGTCGAAACCGCCGATATAGATCATGAAGGACCGTGCCTTGCCCGGAATGTTCGCGCCCACGTACCACGAGTCGGCCCGCTGGTAGAGCGTGCGGGCGGCGGCCGCGTCGACCTCCTCCTTCCAGCTAGCCTCCCAGTCGGCGGTGGTGTCGACCCACCGGTGGCCCTCGGCCTCCATGTGCTCGATGAACCGAGCGATCCAGTCGACCTGCCATTCGCCGCCGGCGATCATCTGCGCCAGCACGCCGGGGCTGCCCGGGCCGTGCACCATGAACAGGTTCGGGAAGCCGGCCACCAGGAGCCCCAGGTACGAGGTGGGGCCGTCGATCCACTTCTGCCGGAGGTCCACCCCGCCCAGGCCGGTGACGTTCAGACTGGTGAACGAGCCCGTGACGCCGTCGAAGCCGGTGGCGAGGATGATGACGTCCAGGTCGTACTCGGCGGCCGTGGTCCGCAGGCCGGCCGGGGTGATCTCGGCGATCGGGTTCGCGCGCACGTCGACCAGGGTCACGTTCTCCCGGTTGAACGTCTCGTAGTAGCCCGTGTCCATGCAGATCCGTTTGGTGCCAATGGGATACGTCGTCGGGCTGAGCAGCGCGGCCACCTCGGGATCGCGCACCGCCTGCCGGATCCGGCCGCGGACGAACTCGGCCACCACCTCGTTGGCCGCCGGGTCCAGCATGGTGTCGGTGAACGTCTGCAGGAACCCCAGTCCGCTGCGCGCCGCCCACGCCTTCTCCAGGATCTGCTGCCGCTGCTCTGGCTCGTGGTCGAAGACGGAACCGTGCTGCGGCACGGTCGGATAGATCGCCGCGCGGTTGGCTCGCATCGCCGCCCGGCGTTCGGTGTAGTTGTCCTTCCACTCGCGCTCGTACTCGCGGTCGAGGGGACGGTTGTGCGCCGGCACGCTGAACGCCGGGGTGCGTTGGAAGACGTGGAGATGCTCGACTGTGCCGGCGATCGCCGTGGCGACCTGGATGCCGGTGGAGCCGGTGCCGATCAGGCCGACCCGCTTGCCCGCGAGGTCGACGCCGTCCCGCGGCCACCGCGCGGTGTGGTGCCACTGCCCACGGAAGGATTCGAGCCCCGGGAAGGGCGGGACGTTCCTGGCGTCGAGGCTGCCGGTCGCGGCGATCACGTACTTCGCCGTGACGGATTCCCCGTGTTCGGTGTCGATGTGCCAGCGGCCGGCTTCCTCGTCGAACCGCAGGCCCGTCACACGGGTGCTGAACCGAATCTTGTCGCGCAGCCCGAACCGGTCCGCCACATGGTTGGCGTACGCCTCCAGGTCCGGCTGCGCCGAGAAGTGCTCCGGCCAGGTCCACTCCTGCTGGAGGTCCTCGTCGAACGAGTACGAGTACTGCACACTCTCGATGTCCACCCGCGCCCCGGGATACCGGTTCCAGTGCCAGGTGCCGCCGACCCCCTCGCCGGCCTCGAGACACGTCACGTCCAGGTCGAGGTCGCCGAGCCGGTGCAGGGCGTAGAGGCCGCTGAACCCGGCCCCGATGATCACGACGTCGAACTCGGCTCCGCTGCTCATCGCGCGCTCCCCTGGGTCTCGGCCTGCAACAGACATGGCGACGCCGCGAACCCGCGCCGCTCGTAGGCCGGCACGGCTCGCTCGGACGAATGCACGGTGACCCGCTCCAGCCCGAGTTCCCTGGCCAAGACCAGGATCGCGTCCATCAACCGACCGCCGAGGCCGCCGTCACGCGCCTCCGGCATCACATACACACACTGCACGTCACCCGATGCCCGCGTGAACGCCCGCGGCGACGGCACCCGTGGGGTGATCGCGAGAAACCCCATGCCCACCACTTGGCCGTCACTCACCACGACCAGGCACCGATGCGTGGCCGTGTTCTCCCTCGCCCACACGGCGAACTCCCGCACGAACACGTCACGTCCGTCATCGGGCAGGCCGTACCGCCCCGCCACCCAACGCCACCGCAGCGCGGCGACGGCCTCGAATTCGTCGGCACGGGCGGGGCGGACTTCGATCTCCGTCATGCCCCCATCTTGGCCCGCCGGGCCGACTCTCGGCAGCAGGACGGCGCAGCCCGTGACGTTCGGCGAGTGGCCCCACGACAAGCAGGCCGATGCGGGGCATCGGCCTGCTTGTCGGAGACGTGCGCGCGGCTACGGGAAGCTCACCAGGTCCTGAACGGTGTGTCCCGGTCCGGCGGCCGCGCCGGTGTTGTTGACGATGTGGGTGATCGTGCCGGCGTTGCTGCCGAGCATCACGGTCACCATGTCGTGGAACTTGACGTTCGCGTTGCTCGGCACCTCGATGGCGTGGGCGTTGGAGATGCTGGCGTCGTTGACGAACAGGCAGTAGACGCCGAGGCCCCACGCCTCGTGGCTGGTGACGTTCGCCCCCACCTTGTAGGAGGCCCAGCCCTTGGTGGCGCCGTTCATGTAGGCGCCCTGGTTCGGCGGGTCGTAGGGCATCTCGCTCTGGTAGAAGACCGTCTTGCCGCCCTGGCCGTTCCAGATGGTCTGGTACTGCTGGTAGTGCTCGGCGAACAGGCCGTACGCGGTGACGTTGTTGCCGTTGACGACCAGGCCGTTGGCCGCGGTGTTGGTGTTCCAGCCGACGCCGTTGCCGTGGTCGGCCCGCCACAGCCAGGTGTCGTCGGTGATCACGTTGCTGCTGTTGACCACCAGCGACTGCGAGGCCTTGCCGACGCCCGCCCCGCCGATGCGGAAGTGCACGTCGGACAGCACGGTCGGGTCGGCGCTGTGGTTGGCCGCCGAGCCGTTCGGGCCGACCTGCATGAGCACCGGCGAGTTGGTGGCGCCGGCGTCGATCAGCAGGCCGGCGATCTTCACGCCGTTGACGTCGCCGACCGAGACGGCCGTGATCCCGTTGTCCGGCACGAAGGTGGCGATGCCCAGGCCCAGCACGACGGTGTCGGCGCGGGTCACGTTCAGCGTCTGGTTGAGGTGGTAGATGCCCGGCGTGACGAGCAGGTTCTTGCCGGCGGCCAGCTGGGCGTTGATCGTCGAGGCGGTGTCACCGGGCTTGACGATGTAGAACTGGCTGATCGGCAGCGAGGTGCCGGCCGGGTTGCCGTTGGCCCACGAGGTGCCCGAACTGTTGTTGCGCAGCGCCGGCACGAACACGTTGTAGTTGCCGGCACTGTCCACGTACAGGTAGGGCTTCTCGGCGATCACCGGGGTCTGCGCGAGGGCGGTGTAAGGCGGGTTCGGGAACGAGTTCGACGCGGGCGCGCCCTGCACACCGGAGAACACCATGTTCCAGTTCCGCCCGGTCCAGGAGCCGATCTGGTCGTTGCGCGACAGCCACTGCTGCTGGCTGCCCGACTGCACCTGGCCGGTCACCCGGGAGTCGGCCAGGAAGCCGCCGGAGGACCAGCCGCCGTCGTCCAGTTTCAAGTTGCCGTTGACCTGCACCCGGCGCAGCGGATCGGCCTGCGACACCGCCCACGTGTCGGTGCCGCCCGGTGGGTTGATGGTCAGCCCCTCGGCGTCCCGCCAGAAGTTCAGCGTGGCGTTGCCGCCCTGCCAGTCGGCCTCCACGTGCACCTGGCCGTTGATGGTGACCTGCCCGGGCGTTAAACCGAGGCCGGCCACCTGCTCGTAGAAGCCGACGTTGGCGTCCACGTTGTAGGTGCCGGGCTTGAACAGCAGCGCGGTCCGGGCCGAGCCGAACTGGGCGGACTGCTGGGCGTTGAACACCGAGGTCAGCTTGCTCTGGATGGACGACGCCGACATGGACGGGTCGAACACCGTCACGTTGGGGCCGAAGTCCGGCGTCGCCGTCGGCGCCGCGGATGCCGAGCCGGCGACCGCGGAGAACGCGGACAGGGTCAGGACGGCCGCCGTGAGGGCGGCGGTGCGAACACGAACCACTGGGTCCTCCTGCGTCGATGGGAGAGGACGGTGTCAGTGGCGGCGCCGACAGGCTCCGATGCTATGAGCGACATGAGGATGCGTCAATACACGCCTTAAAGTAAGAGTGGAAAGAGCAAGCGGGATAGGCCGTTCGCCGTGACGACAACGATGACGGGCCGCACCTTCTGGTCACCTGGTCGAATCGGACGTACAGTGCGGAACGTATGGGAGCGCTTCCAGAGGCCGGTCGTCCGGTCTCCGCGAGCGCACGCCGCCTCTCATCTGGTAGCTCGCGCACATCCCGGCCAGGAGGTTTCCCATGACCTACACCCGGTTGCCGCGATCACTGCTCGCAGTGGGCGCGGCCCTGTTCGCCATCGCGTCGGTGACCACGCCGGCCACCGCCCAGTCGCCACACGCCGGCCTGCCCTACCAGAACCCGAGCCTGCCGGTCGCCGACCGGGTCACCGACCTGATGGGGCGGATGACCCTGGACGAGAAGCTCGGCCAGATGACCCAGGCCGAACGGGCCGCGCTGAATCCGCAGAGCGATCTGGCCACCTTCCGGATCGGCTCGGTGCTGTCCGGCGGCGGGTCCGCGCCCAGCCCGAACACCGCGCAGTCCTGGGCCAACATGTACGACAGCTTCCAACGCACCGCCCTGTCCACGCCGCTGGGCATTCCGATGATCTACGGCGCGGACGCGGTGCACGGCCACAACAACGTGGTCGGCGCGACGATCTTCCCGCACAACATCGGCCTCGGCGCGACCCGCGATCCGGCCCTGGCCCAGCAGATCGGCCGGGCCACGGCCGAGGAGATCACCGGCACCGGCGTCAACTGGGACTTCGCGCCCTGCCTGTGCGTCGCGCGCAACGACCGATGGGGCCGCACCTACGAGTCCTTCGGCGAGACGCCCGGCATCCCCACCGCGATGACCACCATCATCACCGGGCTCCAGGGCACCACGCTCGGCGCGGCGCCGGCCTCGGTGCTGGCCACCGCCAAGCACTACATCGGCGACGGCGGCACCACCGGCGGCGTCAACGCCGGCAACACCCAGCTGTCCGAGGCCGACCTGCGCGCCATCCACCTCCCGCCGTTCAAGGCCGCCGTCGACCGGGGCGTCGGCTCGGTGATGATCTCCTACAACAGCTGGAACGGCGTCAAGGACCACGGCAACCGCCACCTGATCACCGACATCCTCAAGGGCGAGCTGGGCTTCAGCGGCTTCGTGGTGTCGGACTGGGCCGGCATCGACCAGATCGACGGCCAGGCCGGCTTCTCCGCCGCCGACATCGACGCCAGCATCAACGCCGGCATCGACATGGTCATGGTGCCCAACGACTACAAGCTGTTCATCAGCATGCTGCGCACCGAGGTGAACAACGGGCACATCTCGCGGGCCCGGATCGACGACGCCAATCGCCGCATCCTCACCAAGAAGTTCCAGCTCGGCCTGTTCGAGCACCCACTCACCGACCGCTCCTTCACCGGCACGGTCGGGAACGCGGCGCACCGCGCGCTGGCCCGGCAGGCCGTGCGCGAGTCCCAGGTGCTGCTGAAGAACACCGGCAACATCCTGCCGCTGGCCAAGTCGGCCAAGGTGTTCGTGGCCGGCAAGTCCGCCAACGACATCGGCCTGCAGAGCGGCGGCTGGACCATCAGCTGGCAGGGCAGCAGCGGCAACACCACCCCCGGCACCACTGTGCTGCAAGGCATCCGCAACACGGTGACCGGGACCGGCTCGGTCACGTACGACCGCAACGGCAACGGCATCAACGCCAGCTACACCGCGGCCGTCGCGGTGATCGGCGAGACGCCGTACGCCGAGGGCGCCGGCGACCGGCCCGGCAGCATGGGGTTGGACCAGGAGGACCTGGCCACCCTGAGCCGGCTGCGCGCGTCCGGGGTGCCGGTGGTCGTGGTGCTGGTGTCCGGCCGGCCGCTGGACATCAGCGCGCAACTGCCCGACTGGCGGGCGCTGATCGCGGCCTGGCTGCCGGGCACCGAGGGACAGGGCGTGGCGGACGTGTTGTTCGGCAACGCCGCCCCGACCGGGAAGCTGCCGATGAGCTGGCCGCAGAGCGCGTCCCAGGAGCCGGTCAACGACGGCGACGGCAAGACGCCGCTGTTCCCGCTCGGCTTCGGCCTGACCTGGTAGCGACGGAGCTGTCCTTCTGGGAGGTCGACGCCCCCAAGATCAACGGACCAAACCTCACGTCCAACGCCAGGAAGGACCCTTTCACCGCGTCCAACGCCAGGAAGGGGCCCTTCCTGGCGTTCGCTGTCGCATCTCGAACACGGGCTAGGAATCGCCGGTTGAGGGGCGCGGGATCAGGGAGGTGAGCTTGACTCGGTTGCGGCCGGCTTCCTTGACGGCGTAGAGGGCGGCGTCGGCGGCGCGGATGGCTTCGTCGAGGGAGTCGGCGGCGTCGTGGGGGATCAGGGTGGCGCCGATGGAGATGGTGAGGTCGGTGATGGTCTGCGGCTTGGCGACGTCGGTGGGTTCGATGGCGACGGTCAGGGAGTGGACGCGTTCGCGGATGCGCTCGGCGATGGCGCGGGTCTGGCGCTCGTCGACGTCGAGTAGGAGCACGACGAACTCCTCGCCGCCCCAGCGGCCGACGATGTCGTAGTCGCGGACCTCGGCGCGCAGCGCCCGGGCGACGGCCTCCAGGGCGCGGTCGCCGCCGACGTGCCCATGGGTGTCGTTGACCTGCTTGAAGTGGTCGAGGTCGGCGATCAGGACGGCGACACCGGAGCCGTGCACCTTGGCCCGGTCGAGCGCCTGGCGAGCGGCCTGGAACCACCACTCAAGGGTGTGGAAGCCGGTCTTGGCGTCGGTGCGCGAGGCGGTGCGGAACTGGTGCAGCAGCAGACCCCGGTGCACGGCGACGACGCCGACCACGACGGCGAGCAGCAGGGGCGGGTTGGTCACGGCCAGGGCGGCGGCCAGCAGGCCGAAAGCGTAGGCGCCGATCTCCTGCGACTGCTCGTGGAAGTTCTCCAGCACCTTGGCCAGCCGCGTGTTCGGCGAGGAGACGAGGATCGCCGCCACGACGAGGCCGTAGTTGAGCAGCCACCGCAGCCCGAAGGCGGCCGCGACGACCGCCAGGTCGACGAAGCCGGCCCAGGTCGGCCGGGGCAGGCCGGGATAGGTGGGCAGGCCCAGGGCCAGCACGGCGACGGCGGCCTGGGTGCCGAGCAGGATGGTGGCGGCGGAGAACACCCATCGGAACAGGTCGAGAGGGCGCTGCCGCCGCGGCCAGATGCGCAGCCACGCGATCGTGTAGGTCACGATGACGATGGCGGACGCCAGCAGCGGCGGCAGGATCAGGGCGGCGGCCACCGACCACACGGCCTTGGTGTCCAGGTACGGCCCGGCCCCGGCGCCGCGTTCCCGTTGCCGCTCGGTCGGGCGGACACCCTCGATGTGCAGCCACGCCCCGGCGCAGAGCATCCCGGCGTAGACGAGGTCGGCGCTGCGGATCGGCATCAGGCCGGCCGTGCCCACGGTGGCGGCGACGGCGATCACCTCGATCGCCAGCACGTAGGCGACGACATGCCGGGGCGCCTGCCACAACGGCCAGGACCGGGCCCACCGCCAGGGTGCCGAGATCAGGGTGCGCACCTCGCCTCACCTGCTGAAACGACCGGGGCCGCCGGGGTACGGCCCGGCCTCTACCGTAACCAAACTGGCACCCCGGGTAGTCGGATCGGCACGAGAAGATGGTGCCGACGGCGGAAAACCGCCCACTCGGCCGAACTCGTTAGGCCCTCCGAGGAGGTGAATCACGGTGCGCGACAACAACTGGCGGGACAACAACTGGCGCTGAATCGCCAGGTCAGCATGCATTTTCAGGCGATGAAAGAAAGGCGGTGCGCGGCGATGTCGGACAACAACTGGCGCGACAACAACTGGAAGTGATCCCCGGAACGCCCACCGGATGTCACGCCCTGTGAAAACGGTTCTCGACCAGCAAAGGAGGTGACCGGCGTGCGCGACAACAACTGGGCCGAATGAGACCCCCGACGTCCCCTGGATGGAGGAGTCGGCATCAGCCGGGCGAAAAGCCCAGCGAGGACGATGCCGACATCTCGTGCTGCCCGTGGACCTCAGTCGAGCACGGCGACCGCCCGGGCCCAGCCGGCCCCGGCGCCGACGATCTTCACCGGGAAGCAGGACAGGGTGAAGCCGTGGGCCCGCGGCAGCGCGTCGAGGTTGGCCAGCCGCTCGATCTGGCAGAACTCGCGCTCGCGGCCGGCGAAGTGGGCCGGCCACAGCACGCCGGGGTCGCCGGTCTGCTGGTACTGCTCGATGATGTGGGTGAACGGCGCGTCCAGGCTGAACGCGTCGGTGCCGATGACCCGCACCCCCTGGTCCAGCAGCAGGTCCACGCCGGACCGGTCCAGGCCGACGAACTCGGTGAAGTACTTGGACGTGCCGACCAGGCGGGCGGCGCCGGTGTTGAGCAGCACGATGTCCAGCGGCGAGAGGGTGTAGCCGACCTCGTCGAGCTTGGCCCGCAGCACGTCGGCGCCGACGGCGCCGACCGGCGCGTCGGTCAGGTCCAGCACCACCGCCGGCCGGAAGAACCAGTCGACCGGCAGCTGCTCGACGGTCTTGGGCGGGCTGCCGTAGGTGGTGGTCGAGCCGTAGTGCGCGGGGGCGTCGACGTGGGTGCCGGTGTGCGTGGTCAGCGAGAGCGTGTCGTTGGTGAGGAACTCCGCGCCCGGCAGCACGTTCGGGTCGAAGTCCATGCCGAAGTGCTCGCGCATCTCGGACGCGAGGTGCCGGGCGCCGTCCGCCGCCGACATGGTGGTGATCGACAGCGGCTCCGGCTCCCAGAACGACGCGTCGACCGGCGACGACAGATCGATGAGCTGCACTTGTCCTCCCTCTGGCGGAAAACGTCTGGTCATGCGAGCAGGCCGAGCCCGCCGTCCGCGGTGAGCACCTGCCCGTGGATCCACGCGGCCTCGTCCGCGCACAGCAGCCACACGGCGTCGGCCACGTCGGCCGGCACGGTCAGCCGCCCGGCCGGCGTGCGGGCGGCGAGGATCCGCATCGGCTCCGGGTTCACCGTGTCCGGTCCCTTGTCCACCTTGCCAGTGGACACGGCGTTGACCACGATTCCCTTGCCCGCCAACTGAACCGCGGCGTAGCGGACCAGGCTCTCCAGGGCCGCCTTGGCCACCCCGAGCGACAGGTAGCCGGGCACCACCCGGTTGGCCCCGTTGCTGGACACCGCGACGACCCGGCCGCCGTCGGGCATCAGCGTCGGCAGCACGTCGAGCACGTCCAGCAGCGGCGTCAGCGACGCGGACACGTCCGCCGCGGGCGACTTGCTCCACTTGGCCGCGTTGTGCACGAACACGTCCAGCCGGCCGGTGAGCTCGAACGCCTGCGACAGCACCGAACGGGCGCCGCCGGTGGCGAAGACGTCGGCCTTGATCAGCTCACAGTCCAGTTCGGACTGGACGCGCGCGGCGGCCTCGTCGTCGTGGGCGTAGTTCACGAGCACCTGGCAGTCGGTGGCCGCCAGCTTGCGCGCGACGGCCAGCCCGATGCCCTTGGTGCCGCCGGTGACGACGGCGACCCGCTTCATGCGCCGGCGACCGGCGTGTAGAGATCGGCCTCCACGTCGACCAGGTCCCGCATCACCTTGGCGTGCGCCAGGAACTCCGGGTTCTGCACGACGTTGCGGTGCGCCTCGACGTCGGTCCACTGCCCGATGTTGAGGTACACGTTGGGCGTGCGCAGCGAGCGGACCATCTGGAAGCCGACGAAACCGGGCTGCTGCTGCATGAACTGGGCGTGCTCACGGAAGAACTTCTCGAACTCGTCGGTGTCGCCCTTGACCGTGAACTTGCTGATGAACGTGACCACGTCGGCCGTCCTCCTCTGCAGCAACCTCGCCCTGAGGTCGCGTCGCGAGATCTTTCCGTTGGCGGAGCGGGGAATGCCGGGCACGATGGCGACGTGCTCCAGCTGCTTGAAGTACGGCACGCGCTCGTTGACGTGCTCGATGAACTCGGCGGGGCCGCCGACCCAGCCCGGCTTGGGCACCACGAAGGCGTTGGCCACCGCGCCGGACAGCTCGTCCGGGTAGTCCACGACCACGCACTCGGCGACCGCCGGGTGGGTTTCCAGCACCCGCTCGATCTCGGTCGGCGAGACCAGCCAGTTGTCGTGCTTGAAGACGTCCTTGATCCGGTCGACCAGGAACAGGTAGCCGTCCTCGTCCTGGTAGCCGACGTCGCCGGTGGACAGCCAGCCGTCCTCGGTCACCTCGTCCAGGTCCGCGTCCAGGTAGCCCTTCATCAGCTGTGGGCCGCGCAGCTGGACCTCGCCCTTCTCCCCCGCCGGCAGCACCTCGCGGGTGTCGAGGTGCACGATCCGGCACGACGTGCCGGCCACCGGCGGCCCGACCGAGCCGATCTTCGGCGCGCTGGGCCCGTCGCTGTGGGTCAGCGGCGAGGTCTCGGCCAGGCCGTAGCCTTGGATCACCGGGATGCCGAAGTGCTCGCCCAGCACGGTGGCCGACCGGGGCGGCAGCGCGGAGCCGCCGGAGGCGATCACCCGCACGGTGTCCAGCCGCAGGTCCGGCAGCCGCGGGTCGGCGGCCAGCCGGCCCAGCTTCACCGGCAGGCTGTAGTAGTGGGTCGCCCGGTGCTCGTTGGCCAACTCGATCGGCGCGGCCAGGTCCGTGTCGGCGCACAGGATCTGGGTGGCACCGGCGAACACCGCCGAATTGAGGTGCATCAGGTGGTAGGTGGGCAGGTGGTTCACCGTCACCGAGTCCGGACCCAGCTCGTGCGCCCGGGCGATCTGCTCAGCGTTGGTGACCAGGTTGCCGTGGGTCAGCCGCACGCCCTTGGCCGCGCCGGTGGTGCCGCTGGTGAACTGGAGACAGGCCACCTCGCCGGGGACCGCGCGCAGCGGCTCGGTCGAGGACGGCAGCGGCTCGTCGAAGCGGAACACCAGCTTGGCCCCGGAGGTGCCCAGGATGTGCTGCACGTCGTCGTCGCGCAGCATCGGGTTGATCGGCAGGGCGATGTTGCCGCTGCGGATCACGCCGTAGTAGGCGACGGCGAAGTCCACGCTGAGCACCGAGGTGAGCGCGACGACCTCGCCGCTGTGCTCCGACAGCGCGGCGGCGAAGCGGGTGACCTCCTCGTCGAGCTCGGCGAAGGTCACCGTCCGCTCGGCGCGAATGGCCACCCGGTCGGGGAAGGCCGCCGCGGCCTTCCGCACCAGTTCATCGACCAGCACGCCGGGCCTCCGCGTACTCCTTGGCGTGGCGCAGGGTCGTCGTGCTGTTGGTGCCCAACGCCTTGCGCACGAACGCCTTGGCGTCGGCCACCGTCTTGCCCTCGCCCAGGATCGCGACGACGGCGTCCGGCTTGATCACGACGGTGTGGGTGGAGGTGGCCCGCACCCCGCCGTCGCGCTCGGCCAGCGTCCACCGTCCGGTGTGGACGGTCATCAGCGCGGGCACCTTGAGCTGCTTGTAGACGATGGTCGAGTCGGGCACGCAGACCCGCACCGACTTGGTGGTGTGGGTGGAGCCGTCCGCGGTCTTGGTGTCCATCTCCATCACCTGGAGCCCGGGCGTGTCCTCCACCAGCTCCAGCCGGGACACGTGCGGCAGCCGGTCCGGCCACTTGTCTGACTCGTTGAGGAAGGCGAACACGTCGGCCCGGTCGCCCTCGATGTCGACCACGTCGTGGAAGGTGATCGAGAGCTCCTCGGTGGCGGCCAGGTTCTCGGCGATGGTCTTGAGGTTGGCCAGCTCGTGGTCGCTGTTGCGGTCCACGGCCCTGGTCACCCACTCGACGTTGTCCGGGGTGTCGCCGACCGCGGCGAAGTCGTGCTCCAGCACGACAAGCGTGCCGCCGTCGCCGGTCGGCGACAGCACCCAGGCGCCGCCCATGGCCGCCACCGGGGCCTGGGAGACCTCCTGGCGGAAGGTGATCCGGTGGTTGGCGGCGTCCAGCTCGCGGCGCGAGGTCCACGTCTTGACCTCGTCGTTGGCGGTGGCCCACAACCGGATGCGCTCGTTCGTGTCCGAACGCTCCACGTGCTCGGCGTGCACGGTCGGCCCGAACAGCTGCGGCCAGCGGGTGACGTCGGCGAGCAGCGCGTAGACCCGCTCGATCGGCGCGTCGACGGTGATCCGGTGCTCCGCGTGATGGGTGGTCACGAGCGTCTCCTCAGTAGTTGCCCAGGCCGCCGCAGACGTTGAGCGCCTGCGCGGTGATGGACGAGGCCGTGTCGGTGAGCAGGTAGCCGACCAGGCCGGCGACCTCCTCGGGGGTGGAGTAGCGGCCGAGCGGGATCTTGGCGTTGAACTTCTCCAGCACGGCCTCCTCGGTGGTCTCCCAGAACTTCGCGTACCGCTCGCGAACCCCTTGGGCCATCGGGGTTTCCACGTAGCCGGGGCAGACGGCGTTGACGGTGATGCCGGTCTTGGCCAGCTCCAGCCCCAGCGCCTTGGTGAAGCCGACGACGCCGTGCTTGGCCGCCGAGTACGGCGCGCCGAGCACCACGCCCTGCTTGCCGCCGGTGGAGGCGATGTTGACGATCCGGCCGCGCTGCTTGTCCTGCATGCCGCCGGTGGTCAGCACCGCCTTGGTGACCAGGAAGACGCTGTGCAGGTTGGTGGCGATCACGTCGTACCACAGGTCATCGGGGATCTGCGCGGTCGCGCCGCCGCCGCCCCGACCGGCGTTGTTGACCAGGATGTCGACCGCGCCGAAGCGGTCGACCGCGGCCTGGACGAAGTCGTTGACCTGGGCCGGCTCCCGCACGTCGCAGCTGGCCCCGTCGACGTCGAAACCCTCGTCCTGCAACTGCTTGACGGTCTCGGCGACCCGTTCGGCGTCACGGGCGCAGAAGAACACCCGATCCCCGCCGGCGGCGATGGCGCGGGTCACGGCCAGGCCGATCCCACTGGTGGCGCCGGTCACCACGGCGACGCGCTTGTCAGCCACGGACATCTCTTCCCTCCAATTGGAACAGGTCGGTGCGCACGCTTGGAGGCTCGGCTCCGAAGGCGATGGTGCGCAGCACCTTCTGGTAGACGGGGGTCCTCGGCAGCACCTTGGCCACCAGCGGGCGCAGCGTGTCGATCACGCGGCCGTGCGACAGCATCCCCTTGCTCTGCCGGCCCTGCAAGGAGAACACCGACTCCGTGGCCCTGCGCCGGCGGCGCTCGAACCGGGCCAGGTCGCCGTCGAGCAGCGCCGGGTGCAGTTCGACGGCGTCGGCCAGCGCGAGGTTGATGCCCTGCGCGCCGATCGGGCTGTGGGTGTGCGCGGCGTCGCCGATCAGCACCAGCCCGTCGCGCCGCCACGCGGTCGCCCGGCCGGAGAACACGTCCAGCAGGGTCAGGTCGCCCAGACTCGTGACCTGCTCGGCGATCTCGCCGGCGTACTGCGGCAACGCCTTGCGCAGCTGGGATTTCACCTGGTCGATGCCGCCCGCCGCCAGCTCGCGGTAGCGGCCGTGCGGGACGAGCCAGCCGATCTGGATCCGGTCCGGGTAGGAGTCGTGGATCAGCGCGATCTGCCCGTCGTTACGGTGAATGCGAACCGTCCCGGTGCGGCGTCCGGGCAGGCGCAGCTTGAACCAGGCGATGTCGTGCTGGAACGAGTCGACCCGCTCATAGCCGATGCCGGCCAGCTGCCGAGTCTTGGAGTAGCGGCCGTCGGCGGCCACGGTCCAGGGCGCCCGCACCTCGCGCTCGTTCTCGCCGGTGCCACACCGGATTCCGGTCACCCGCCCGTCCGACTCCAGCAGCCCGTTGGCCGAACAGCCGTCGAGCTGGCGGAAACCCGGCTCCCGCCGGCAGGCGGCGTGCAGCGCCTCCAGCACGTTCCGCTGCGGCACGCTGAACAAATGGTTGTGCGGGCCGGGCAGCGCCGAGTAGTCGATGTCCAGCAGCACACGGTCCCGCTCGGCCAACTGGAAGCTGCGCAGCGGATAGCCCTCGACGTCGGCCAGCACGCCCAGCCGGTCCAGCGTGGCCAGCGCGCTGGGCTGGAGGATCTCGCCCCGGTACTCGCGGTCGAACGAGCGCATCCGCTCCGCGACCACGACCCGCCGGCCGGACCTGGCCAACAGCAGCGCGAGCGTCAGGCCGGCGGGCCCGCCGCCGACGACGCACACGTCGGCCTCGACAACCTCCACGACCGCCTCCGTTTCCCCGGTGTCGGGTCCACCCTGGCGGTCGCCGATGTTGATCCGCTGAACTCCCGGTCATAGCGCGGCCTCAGGGCCCTTTCAGATGTCCTGGAGAGCGGCTGTCGACCCTGGTCCGCGTGATGCCAACCATCTACGAGCAGGTGCGCCGGTTCTACTCCCGGCAGATGCAGCTCATCGACTCCGGACGGGTCGAGGACTGGGTGGAGACGTTCGTCGACGACGCCGTGATCGCCAACAACGCCAACCCCGCGCCGGCGCGGGGCCGGGAAGTGATCACCAAGGTCGTGCACCGGATCGTCGCCGACGCCCACGAGCGGGGGCTGGTGCACCGGCACTGGCTGGACATGCTGACCGTGGACCCGATCGACGAGGACAGTCTCGAGACCACGTTCTACGCGCTGGTCGTGGAGACCGCCAAGGGCGGGACGCCGGGCCTGTTCCGCAGCACCCGGGGCCGGGACGTGTTGGTGCGGCGGGGATCCGGCTGGCAGGTACGCGAGCGCTACGTCACCCATGACGGCAGCTGAGGGAAGGACCAGGACATGACCATCGTCTCCACCGAGCTCTACCAGGAGATCCAGCACTTCTACGCCCGCCAGATGCAGCAGCTCGACGCCGGCCTGGCCGACGACTGGGCCGCCACCTTCGCCGAGGACGGCGTGTTCGAGGCCAACGCCCACCCGGAGCCCTCGGTCGGGCGCGCGGTGATCAGCGCCGCGGTCAAGCAGGCCCACGGGCGGCTGGCCGAGACGCAGGAGACCCGCCGGCACTGGCTGGGCATGCTGACCATCGACCGCGGCGAGGACGGCACGCTGTTCGTCCGCAGCTACGCGCTCATCGTGGGCACCAAGAAGGGCGGCGAGCCGAAGATCGTGTTCAGCACGCTGTGCGAGGACACCCTGGTGCGGCACGAGGACGGCTGGCAGGTCAAGTACCGCAAGGTCACCCGCGACGACCTCTGACCCACCCGGTCCCGAATGTCACATGAGCGTCCTACTTGCGCCCCTGCGTCACGTGCGGTCCGCATGTGACACAGGGGCGCAGAGGTGTGTGCGCGTGGTGGGTGGCACAGCGGAGCCCCACCGTCCGGTTCGGACGGTGGGGCTTTCGTCGCTTCCGGTCAGCCCACGCGGGTGAGCTCGCCGTTGACCAGGGTCAGGAACTCGCGGGGCGTGCGGGCCTCGACCACGGCGTCGTCGACCAGGGTGACCGCGTAGCGGCGCTGGGTCTGGCCGGCCGCCTCCAGCATGGCCAGCGAGTCGTAGCCGAGGTCCTCGAAGGAGACGTCCAGGACGTCGCCGTCGAGGTCGGCGACGTCGGAGTCGCCGGCGCACTCGCGGATGATCGCGACCAGTTCGGCAAGGGTCATCATGGGCTTCTCCTCGTGATCAGCTGGCCCGCAGCACGACGGCGGAGTTGTAGCCCCCGTAGCCTCGTGCCACGACCAGTGCGGTGCGGATCTTCTTGTGCCGCGGCCGGCCCACGACCAGGTCGAGGTCGATGCCGGGGGCGAGCCTGGCGACGTTCGGGGTGGGCGGGACGACCTCGTCCCGGATGGCCAGCAGCGCCGCGACCACGTCGAGCGAGGCGCCGCCGGAGTACAGCCGGCCGACGCCGGCCTTGGGCGCGGTGACCGGCACCGGGCCGAACACCTCGGTGATCGCGACCGCCTCGGCCCGGTCCAGCTCGGGCACGCCGGCGGCGTCGGCGAACACCACGTCCACCTCGGCGGCGTCGGCACCGGCGTCGGCCAGCGCGTTCTCGATGGCCCGGCGCAGCGTGCCCGGCCGGCCGGAGCCCGCCGGCGGGTCGAAGGTAGACGCGTGCCCGGCGATCGTGCCGTAGCTGCGCGCCCCGGGTCGCACGTCGTTCTCCACCACCAGGATCGCGCCGCCCTCCCCCGGCACGAAGCCGGTGGCGTCGGTGTCGAACGGCAGGTAGGCCCGGGCCGGGTCGTCCCGGTAGCTGAGCCGGTCGCTGGCGATCTGCGCGACCCAGCCCCACGGGCACAGTCCACTGTCGACGCCGCCGGCCAGCATCAGCTCGGCGCCGTCGCGCAGCCGCCGGCGGGCCATCGCCAGCACGTCCAGGCCGCCGGACTGCTCGGTGACGACCACGCCGCCGGGCCCGCGCAGTCCCTGCCGGATGGAGATCTGGCCGGTGTTGACCGCGTAGAACCAGGCGAACGACTGGTAGGCGCTGACGTGGTCGCTTCCCTTGCTCCACAACGCTTCCAGCTCGCGGTGGCCGAACTCGAAGCCGCCGGCCGAGCTGGCGGTCACCACGCCGGCGGCGAAGTCGGGCAGCTCGTCGGGTTTCACGCCGGCGTCGGCCAGCGCCCAGTCCGAGGCCACCAGCGCCATCCGGGTCATGTGGTCGGTCTGCGGCAGCATCCGGCTGGACAGGTGCTCGCGGGCCTCGAAGCCGTCCACCTCGCCGGCCAGCACGGCCGGATAGCCCGCGGTGTCGAACCGGGTCACCTTGCCGATGCCGCAGGCGCCGGCCAGGGTGGCCGACCAGTACTGCTCGACGCCCATGCCGGTGGGCGCGAGCAGGCCGATTCCGGTGACGTGCGGGGCGCTCATGCCGACCTCCGGTCCAGGACCATCGCGCTCTGGAAGCCGCCGAACCCGCTGCCCACGGTGAGCACCACGTCGGCCCGCTTTTCCCTTGCCACCAAAGGGATGTAGTCCAGGTCGCACTCCGGGTCGGGCTCGTGCAGGTTGGCCGTGGGCGGCAGCACGTCGTGCTCCATGGCCAGCAGGCAGGCGGCGATCTCGACCGAGCCGATCGCGCCGAGCGAGTGGCCGATCATCGACTTGATGGAGCTCATCGGCGTGCGGTACGCGTGCTCGCCGAGGGTGATCTTGACCGCGGCCGTCTCGTGCCGGTCGTTCTGCTTGGTGCCCGAGCCGTGCGCGTTGACGTAGTCGACCTCGGTCGGCGCGATCCGCCCCTGGGCCAGAGCGACCCGGATCGCCTCGGCCATCTCCCGGCCGTCCGGCCGCAGGCCGGTCATGTGGAAGGCGTTGCAGCGGGTGGCGAAGCCGGAGATCTCCGCGTAGATCCGGGCGCCCCGGCGGCGGGCGTGCTCGCGCTCCTCCAGCACGAACACCGCGGCCGCCTCGGCCAGCACAAAACCGTTGCGGCTGCGGTCGAACGGCCGCGACGCGGTGTGCGGCTCGTCGTTGCGGTTGGTGGTCGCCTTGATGGCGTCGAAGCAGGCCAACGTGATCGGCGAGATCGGCGCGTCGGTGGCCCCGGCGATCACCACGTCGGCGCCGCCCTCGGCGATCACGTCGCGGCCGTGGCCGACGGCGTCCAGGCCCGAGGTGCAGCCGGTGGAGATCAGCGCCACCGGCCCCTCCGCGCCCACGTCCCAGGCCACCTCCGAGGAGATGGAGCTGGGCACGTAGTAGTCGAACAGCTGCGGCACCGCGTAGTTGTTGTCCACGTGCCACTTGCGGCCGCTGTCGCTGACCACCGAGTACTCCTGCTCCAGCCCGGTGGTGCAGCCGACGGCGCTGCCGACGGCGACGCCGGTGCGGGCCGGGTCGACGGCCAGACCGCTGTCGGTCACCGCCTCCCGGGCCGCCACCACGGCGAACTGCGCCGCGCGGTCCATCCGCCGGGCCTGCCTGGGGGTCAGGCCCCGCTCGATCGGGTCGAAGTCGCACTCGGCGGCGACCTGGGAGCGGAACGGCGACGGGTCGAAGAACGTGATCCGGCGGGTCGCGGTGCGCCCGTTGGAGATCAGGTCCCAGAACGCGGCGCGGCCCGTCCCGCCCGGGGCCACGACGCCGATTCCCGTGACGACGACGCGCCTAGCGGGCCGTGCAGAGTTGTCCACAACACCCTCCCGAAGGGCCCGCCGGCGAGAAGGGGGCTACCCGGTGAGGGTGCGGCCGGCGGGGCCGTGGTCGACGACAGCGTCCTCACTGTCGATGACCAAACTCGCAGACGACAGTGGTGACGTGCTGAAACCGCTCTGAAGAACCGATGCCGGCAGCTCATGGTTGTCCGTGAGCTCGCGCACATGTCCGGTCACCCGGAAGCGGGTGGTGGCCCCGGGCAGCAGGTCCAGCACCTCCTCCACCAGGTAGGCGTCGGCCAGCGTCTCCAGCAGATCTTCAGCGGTCGTCACGGAAATGCCCAGCAGCACAGCCAGTTCGGCCGCGCTGACGGTGTCGATCTCGCGGCCGGCGACCGCGTACAGCGCGGCGCGCGCCGGCTCGGGCAGGCTCCGGTAGTTGCCCAGCAGCGTCTCGCGCAGGCCGGCGCCGCCGGAGATGCGCAGCAGCGCCGAGGGATCCGCGACGATGCGGTGCCGCATCTGGGCAAGCGTCCAGCTTCGACGGTAGGCCAGCCGGTTCCCGACGGCGCCGATCAGCTGGGGCAGGCCCCCGCACATGCGCACCAGCGCCGCGGCCTGCTCGCTCTCGGCGTGCACCCGCTGCTGGCCGACCACGCCGGCCAGCATGCTGATTCCGTCCTCAGTGGACAGTGGCGACAGCTCCATGGCAAAGGTGACGCCGGGACTGTGCAGCCGGCGCCGACTGGTGACCAGCATGGCGCTGCCGGGCCCGCTCGGTCTGATGCTGTCCAACTGGTCGACGGACATCACGTCGTCGACGACGACCAGCAGCCGCTGTTCCGCGCTCCACGCCCGGAACGCGTAGCCGAGCCCGGTGAAGAAGGCCGGCATCTGCACGCCGGCCGCGCGCATCGCCTCCGCGAGCACGTCGCCCAGGTCGGCCTCGCCGTTGTTGACCGGCCGCAGGTCGACGAAGACCTGACCGTCCGGATAGGACTTGCGCACCTGGTGGGCCACGGTGACCGCGAGCGCGGTCTTGCCCACCCCGGGCGGCCCGGCCACTTCCACCATGCGCAGCCCCGGCCGGTCGCCGGCGCCGGCCGAGCCGAGCAGCTCGGTGAGCGTCTCGACCTCGGCCTGCCGGCCGACGAAGTGGAACGACGCCGGCGGCACCTGGGCCACGGGGCTCCGCTGTGCCGGCAGCGGCAGCACAGTGATGGGCACCATCGCGGATTCCAGGGCGTCCTCGGTCTCCGGGGCCGGCTCCGGCGCCAGTCCGGTGCGGACCGGCGCCGTGTCGGGTAACAGCAGGGACGGGGCATCCGTCAGGACCGCCTGGTGCAGGTCGCTGAGCGCGGCCGACGGCACGAGCCCCAGCTGGGCGACGAACTCGGCACGCAGCCGCTGGTAGGTCTCCAGCGCCTCGACCCGCCGGCCGCACCGGTAGAGGGCGGTCATCAGCTTGGCCGAGAAGCCCTCGTGGGTGGGCTGGGCCTTGACCACGCCGGCGAGCTCGTCGACGACCCGGCGGTGCCGGCCGAGCGCGAGGTCGGCCTCGAACCGCAGTTCCAGCGCGCTCTTGCGGCTCTCCTCCAGGTGGGCCGCCCGCGCCGAGAGCAGGGGCCCGGTGGTCACTCCGCCGAATGCCGGACCCCGCCACTGCCCGAGCGCGTCACGCAGCAGCTGCGCGGCCTCCTCGGTGCGCCCGTGGTCCAAAGCGCGCCGGCCCCGCTCCAGCAGCACCTCGAAGGTGCGCACGTCGACCTCGCAGTCCCGCCCCAGCCGGAACTCGTACCCCTGGGCCCGGGTCAGCACCGTCACGCCGCCGACGTCCTGCTGACCACGCGCCAGCAGCTTGCGCAGTTGGTAGACGTAGGTCTGCACCGTCGTGGACGGGCTGCCGGGCGGGTTGTGCTCCCACAGCTCCTCCACGATCTGGTCGAGGTGCGCGACCGTGTCCGCGTTCAGCGCGAGCAGGGCCAGTATCGTGCGCAGCTTCGGAGCTGACGGCGTGACCGACCTGTCAGCCATACGGACTTCCAGCGATCCGAGCAGACCGACGAACACCGCGTCCCCCATTCCTCCGTTTGCCCCAAGGGCAGTGACTACATCCGAATGCACTCGTCCCGCGCGGCGATGACCGAGACGAATTGATGTTGTTCGGTGACCAGCACCGCCTTGCCGAGCCCCCCTCGGCCCGCCAATCACGAAACCATTAACTTCTCCCAGACCCCAGACAGTTACCACAGCCAGTCCCCGCGCCGACCCTATCAGCATAAACGCCGATCACCATCAGACAAACGAGCGGAAACGCAGCGTCTAGCATGCGTTACCGTACGTGCCCGAACTCCGGGTCACGTCCGCTATTGGAACCACACCAATCAGACACGAGTGACGGAGATCCGTGTGAGATACATCGAATCCCGCCCGTACACGTAACGAAAATTAACGAACAAAAGCAGACACCGTCCCATGTTTACGCAGGACGGTGTCACCTCGTACTTAACGCGTCAAGTACAAAGGGGCACATGGGCCCGCACAAAGGTGCCAGGCGTGACGGTCAGCGACCGCCGGCCACGGTGAGGACCTGCCCCGTGACGTTGCCGTTGGCGGCCGAGCCGAGCCAGACGACGGCCTCGGCGACGTCCCCGGCGGTGCTCAGCCGCCCGGTGGGCGTGCGCCCGCACTCGCCGGCGACCGCCTCCGGCGGCAGACCCGCGGTGCCGGCGACCATCCCCGGGCACACCACGTTGACCAGCACCCCGTCCCGGCCCACGTCCCAGCTCAGCGAGCTGGCGAACCCGTGCAGGCCGGCCTTGGCCGCGCCGTAGACCTCACGGCCCGGCTTGCCGCCGTCCACCACCCGGGAGGACACCAGCACGATCCGCCCCCAGCCCCGCTCCCGCATCACCGGCAGCGCGAGCTGGACGGTGCGCAGCGTCCCGGTGAGGTTGTCGTCGAGGAAGCCGGCGTAGGCGTCGGCCGGCAGCGACTCGAACGGCGTGCCGGGCCCGCGCCTGGCGCCGGGCTTGACCGCGCTGGTCACGACCACGTCGGCGCCGCCGCAGCGGTCGGCCACCTCCTCGAAGGCGGATTCCGGTTCCTCCAACAGATACCGGACCGCGAAGCTGCCTTCGCCGAGTTCCTCGGCCAGTTGCTTGGCGACGTCCGCGTTGTCCCGATAGGCAACCGCGACCGTCGCGCCCTCGCGTGCGTAGGCACGGGCGGTGCTGCCGCCGATCCCGCCGCTCGCCCCGGTGACCAGCGCCACCTTGCCTGCCAGTCCGTAGTCCATCAACGCCCCAGTTCCGGTAGCACGACAGCGCCGCTGCCGGTGGCCGACACGTACCCGTCCGGGCGCACCAGCACCCAGCTTCCCGCCGCCGCCCCGAAGTCGGCATGCAGTCGGCCGTCGTTGTCCGGCAACGGATTCACCGCGGTCGACGGCGATCGCAGCACGGACCGCACCGACAGCCAGGCCCCGTGCTCCTTGTCCAGCACCCGGGCCGCCTCGTCGGACGGCGAGAAGACCAGCAGGGTCCAGCGCGGGTCCCGCGCCTCCTCGACCAGCGCCGCCCAGCCCGGGCTGCGCACGCCGTCGGCGTCCACCTTCAGCAGCCGCTCGCCGTCACCGGAAGTCGTGAGTGGACTGTCCACATACGACAGTCCTAGTGCCGACATGCCGCCCATGATCTTGCGCTCAATCTTGTTACGCAACGGTTTCACCGTGCGCAGGACGGTGATTCCGACCAGCACGCCGATGCTCTTCAGCGTCACCAGGCCGGTCGCGGTCTTGGTCGAGCCCAGCAGCTTGCGGCCCACCGGCACCCGCTCGGCCGAGTAGCTGTCCACAAGGGACGTTCCGGCGTGGCCCAGCACCACCATGGCCAGCTTCCAGGCCAGGTTGTAGCCGTCCTGGATGCCGGTGTTCAGGCCCTGCCCCGAGGCCGGGCTGTGCACGTGCGCGGCGTCGCCGGCCACGAAGCAGCGCCCGCTGCGCATGGCCGGGATCATCCGCTGCTGGATGGTGAACACCGAGACCCAGCTGGGCCGGTGCACGGTGAGGTGCTGGCCGACGCCGACCCGGATCTTGTCCTGGAACCGGCGGGCCACCGCGTCGTCGTCGCCGTCGTAGCTGGCGTCGGCGGTGTCCAGCAGCCGCCATTTTCCCTTGTCCGGGAACGGCACCAGCATCACCGTGCCGGTCGGGGTGCGCACCCAGTGGATGCTGTTCTGCGGCAGGTCGGTGTCCACCTGGGCGTCGGCGATCAACCAGGTCTCCGAGGAGTCGCCGATCAGCGGCAGCCCCAGCTGCTTGCGTACCGTGCTGTGCCCGCCGTCAGTGCCGACCAGCCACGGCACGGTCACCTCCTCGGCACGGCCGTCGGCGTGGCGCAGCACCGCACGCACCTGGTCACCCTCGTCGGTGAACGTCTCCAGCCGAGTCTCCCACTCGACCTCGACGCCGTGCCGGGCCGCGGCGGTGCGCAGCACCTCCTCGGCGATCACCTGGTCGATCATCAGCGTGAACGGGAACCGGGTGGGCAGCCGCGAGTAGTCCGCGTCCATCCGGGCCTCGTTCCGCCCGCTGTGCAGCGTGAAGTGGGTGACCTGCCGGCCCCTCGGCAGCAGGTCGGCCAGCACGCCCATCTGGTCGTAGACCTCCAGTGAGCGCGGGTGCGTGGCCAGCGCGCGGCTGGTCACGGCCGGACCCGTGGCGGCGTCGACCAGGCGCACCCGCACGCCCCGGCGGGCCAGCTCGTGCGCGACGACCAGGCCGACCGGACCCGCGCCGACCAGCAGCACGTCGATGGTCATCGGGTGGCCACCAGCACGGTGTCGTTGCCCTCGGGCAGCTTGGTCGCGGACTGGAACGTGAAGCCGGCCTTCTCCACCATCGCGCGGCCCTCGGCCACCGTGTACTCGCCGCCGCCCTCGGTGATCAGCGCGACGTTGATGCTGCCGATCAGGCTGCGCAGGTCCGGCGCCTGCTCGTCGAGCATCTGGTCGTACACCACGACCGCGCCGCCGGGCCGGATCGCCGCGTAGGCGCGTTCGAGCAGCTGCTGGCAGGCGGCGGCGTCCCAGTCGTGCAGCACGTGACCGAAGACGACCACGTCGGTTTCGGGCATGGGGTCGGCGAAGAAGTCGCCGGCGTGGAAGTCGACCTTGCCGGTCACCTCCAGCTCGGCCATCAGCTCGTGGAACAGCGGCTCGATGCCGGGCAGCTCCATGACCCCGCCGCGCAGGTGCGGATGCGCGGCGACCAGCCGGGCGGCGACGTTGCCGCGGGCGCCGCCGACGTCGACGAAGCTGCTGTACCGCGACCAGTCGACGACCTTGGCCAGCTGCGGGGCGACGACCGCGTTGTTGGCGTCCATGTGCACCAGGAAGTTCTTCGCGGCCGCAGGGTTCTCGTAGAGCTTGTCGAAGGCGGTGTGGCCGGTCGGCTTGCCGTCGCGCAGCGCCTCGCCGAGCCGGCCCCACATCGCGTAGTGCCGCTGGCTGGCGGTCTTGATCCGGCCGCCCAGGTAGACCGGGCCGCCCGGCACCAGCACCTCGGCCGCGGCGGGCGAGTTGCGGTAGTGCTGGTCGTCGCGCTCCAGCAGCCCGAGCGCGACCAGCGCGTTGAGGAAGTCACGCAGCAGCCTGGGGTGCAGATCCAGCCGGTCACGGATCTCGGCGGCCGTCGCCGGCCCCTCGGCCAGCAGCTCGAACAGGCCGACCTCGACCGCGCCGTGCAGGATCTTCGACTGCGCGTACGCCGTGTTGAGGCGGACGATCGCAGCCGCGTCGGTGTTGCCCATCTGGCGCCCCTTGCCCTCGTTCCGGTTTACCGGATCGAGGGTGCGGACCGACGCTCAAAGACCCCTGAGGGACCTCTGAAGACAGGGCTGAGCAAGACCGGGCCGGGTTCCCGCCCGACGGGGGTCGGGCGGGAACCCGGGGAAGCGCCCCGATGAGGGGTGGGGGCGCTTCGGAAAAGGGACTTGTCCCCAGAAAACGGATTAAACCTCAGAAAAGGGACTTGATCGTGGCCAGCGCCTTGTCGTAGCTCTCCTCGGCCAGCGGCACGAACTGGGCCAGCTTGGGCATGACCTTCGCCAGGGTCATCTCGGCGTGGATGAACCGGATGTCGTCCAGGCCGACCTGGCCCAGCGCGGCCCGCAGCCACGGCTCCTGGAAGTCGAAGCCGGCCCGCGGGGTGCCCGGCGCGTAGGAGCCGCCGCGGGAGGTGATGATCGTGACGTCCTTGTCGACCAGCTTGCCCTGGCGGGTCTCGGTGTCGAAGGTGCGGCCGGGCAGCACGATCCGGTCCACCCAGGCCTTGAGGCTGGCCGAGACCATGAAGTTGTACATCGGCGCGCCGATGACGTACGTGTCGGCCGCCTCCAGCTCCTCGATCAGCGTGTCGGTGATCGCGAAGCTGTCCTCCAGGTGCGCGGGGCGCTGGCCGGCCGGCAGCGTGGAGGTGGCGAGGTCGGGCATGTCCGGGTACGGCACGGGGGTGACCGCCAAGTCGCGGTAGGTCACGGTGCCGTCGGGATGGGCCGCGGTCCACGCGTCGGCGAAGGCACGCGTCAGCTCGCGGCTGACCGACCCCTCCTGCCGGGAGGAGGTGTCGATGTGCAGAAGGTGTGCCACGGGTGTTGTCTCCTTACGAGGTTTTGCGGGGAAGCATCAGGGCCGGCGCCAGGGCGAACAGGGCGATCACCAAGGCGCACAAGAAGGTTTCGCTGAACGCGACCGGGGCGGGGGCGGCGGCGAGCCGGCTGTGCAGCACCACCGCGAGCACGGCGGTGGCCAGCGAGCCGCCGACCCGCTGGCAGATGGTCAGCAGCGTGGCCGCACGGGGCACGCTTTCCTTGCCCACCACCAGATAGGCCGCGGCCATGGTCGGCATCATGGTGGCGCCGAGGCCGAGGCCGCGCACCACCAGGGCGCCGACCAGCAGCGCGGTGTCGGGATGTGCGCCGAGCATCGTGAACGGGATCGTGCCGGCCACGATGGCCAGCACGCCGACGGCGACCAGGGTACGCACGCCGAACCGGTCGGTGAGGCGGCCGGTGAACGGCGAGACCAGCGCGACGCCGACGCCCTGGGGCAGCAGCATCAGGCCGGCCTGCAACGCGGTCTGCCCCTGGCCGAGCTGGTAGTACAGCGGGATCACGAACATCGCGCCGAACAGGCCCGCGCCCAGCAGGAAGGTGCCGACGGCCGAGACCGAGAAGCCTCGAGTGCCGAACAGCCGCAGGTCCAGCAGCGGCTTGTGCTTGGTGGTCAGCACGTGCCGGCAGAACAGGCCGGTCAGCACCAGGCCGCCGGCCAGCCAGGCCAGGCCGAGCGGGTCGCCGCCGTCGCCGACCACGATCAGCCCGTAGACGAGGGCGGCCAGGCCGGGCGAGAGCAACACCATGCTCACCCAGTCCAGCCGCTCCCCCGCCTTGGGCTCGCCGGCCGGCAGCCGCAGCGCGGCCAGCGCGAGCGCGACCACGCCGATCGGCACGTTGACGTAGAAGATCCACTGCCAGCCCAGGGTGTCGATGAGCAGGCCGGCCAGGACCGGGCCGAACACCGGCGAGAGCATCACCGGCAGCGTGACCACGCTCATCAGCCGCCCGATCAGCGCGGGGCCGGCCGCGCGGGCCAGGATCGTCTGCAGCACCGGCATGAGCAGGCCGCCGCCCAGCCCCTGCAACGCGCGGAACGCGATCAGCTCGCCGATGTTGACAGCCAGGCCGCACAGCGCCGAGCCGACCAGGAACAGGGTCAGCGCCCCCATCCAGACCCGCTTAGCGCCCCAGCGGTCCACCGCCCAGCCGGACAGCGGGATCACCACCGCCAGCGCGAGCAGGTAGCTGGTGCTCACCCACTGCACCGCGGGCAGCGAGGCGTGCAACTGCTGGGCCAGCGTGTCCACGCCGACGTTGACCACAGTGGTGTCCAAGGAGGACATCAGCGCCCCGAGCACGACGACGCCGGCCAGCTTGAGCAGGGCCGGGTCGAGACGCCGGGGTGCGGTCGGTGTGCTGACCATACCCACTCCATGGACTAGACGGTCTAGTCCACAAACCATAGACTAGTGAGTCCAAACTGAACAAGGGGACACTGGTGCACATGTCAGTCGAGACCTTGCCCGCCAAGCGGCAGTCCATCGTCCGGGCGGCCGCCCAGGTGTTCGTCCGCGAGGGCTTCGTGGGCGCGAGCGTGGACGTGATCGCGACCGAGGCGGGCGTGTCCAAGCAGACGATCTACAACTACTACCGGGACAAGGAGAACCTGTTCCTCTCGGTGATCGACGCGATGCTGCAGCCGGTCGCCGAGCAGTTCCTGGCCGTGCTGGACGAGATCCTGCTGGACGAGGCCGACCTGGCCGCGGGGCTGGTCCGGCTGGGCCGGGAGTGGACCGCACTGCTGGCCCGCGAGGACCTGGCCGCGCTGCGCCGGCTGATCGTCGGCGAGGCCACCCGCTACCCCCAGCTGCTGGCCGCGTGGCAGAACGCCGGCCCCGGGCTGGCCCAGCCCAAGCTGACCGCGCACCTGACCCGGCTGGCCGGCCGGGGCGTGCTGGCCGTGCCCGACCCCGAGCGCGCCGCCAACCAGCTCACCTCGCTGCTGATCGGCGAAGTCCAGACGATGTCGCTGTTCGGCGCGGTCGACGTGCCGGCCCGACGGGTCGACGACATCGTCACCAGCGGGGTGCAGGTGTTCCTCAGGGCCTACAAGGCCACTGACTGACCACTGAAAGCCCAGGTCGCCCACCTTTGACGGGAATCCGGTCGCTGGACGACGGTTAGAGGCATGCGCACAGTCGTCGTGGTGGGGGCCGGTCCCGTCGGCCTGATGCTGGCCTGTGAACTGGGCCTGGCCGGGGTGCGGCCGGTCGTGCTGGAACGCCTTTCCCGGCCCACCGGCCAGTCCCGGGCCCTGGGCCTGCACTCGCGCACCGTGGAGGTGCTCGACCAGCGGGGCCTGCTCGACCGGTTCAGCGAGGGCGCGCCGGTGTGGCCCAAGGGGCACTTCGCCGGCATGCGGCTGCTTGAGCTGGACCAGCTCGACGGCCGGCACACCTACGCGCTGATGGTGCCGCAGTCGCGGACCGAGGCGCTGCTGGAGGAGCGCGCCGTCGAGCTGGGCGCTGATCTCCGCCGTGGCCACGAACTACTTGGGCTGGAGCAGGATTCCGACGGCGTGCGGCTGACAGTAGGCGGTCCGGCCGGCGAGTACGAGCTGACCGCTGACTACATCGTCGGCTGCGACGGCGGCAGCAGCCGGGTCCGCAAGCTCGCCGGCATCGGCTTCCCCGGCAACTCCTCCACCCTCAACGCCGTTCTCGGTGACGTCCAGCTGGATCAGACGCCCACCGGTCCGCACCTGAGCCGCTGCTCCGGCGGCGTGTTCGGCACCGTGCCGCTCGGCGGCGACCGCTATCGCATCGTCGCCGCCGAGTTCGTGCCGCCCACCGCGCACCGGGACGATCCCGTGACGCTGCAAGAGCTGATCGACACCACCCGCCGGGTCACCGGCCTGGACATCGAGGTCGGCGAGACGTACTGGCTGTCCCGCTTCGGCAACGCCACCCGGCAGGCCGAGAACTACCGCTCCGGCCGGGTTTTCCTGGCCGGCGACGCCGCCCACGTGCACTTCCCGGCCGGCGGGCAGGGGCTCAACACCGGCGTGCAGGACGCCGTGAACCTCGGCTGGAAGCTGGCCGCCGTCGCCCGCGGCGAGGCGCCTTCGGAATTGTTGGACACCTACAACTCCGAGCGGCATCCCGTGGCCAAGCGGGTCTGCCACAACACCCAGGCCCAGCTGGCGCTGATGAACCCCAGCCCCTCCGTGGACCCCCTGCGCGACCTGTTCGCCGAGCTGATGGCCTTCCGCGAGGTCAACAAGTTCCTCTCCGAGATGATCACCGGCCTCGACGTCCGCTATCCCATGCCCGGCGGTGGCGAGCATTCGTTGCTGGGCACGCGGTTGCCCGACTGGCCCCTGCTCGTGGACGGCGAACCGCTCGGCGCCATGCGGCTGCTGCACCCTGGCCAGGGATTCCTGCTCGACCTCACCGGTGGCCGCCGGACCTCCGAACTGGTCGCCGCCTCCGCCGGCCGGGTCCGCGTCATCACCGCCACCGCCACCGAACCCGACCGCCCCGAAGCCCTTTTGGTGCGGCCCGACGGCTACGTCGCCTGGATCGACGGCGACCTGGAAACCGCCTTGCAGTCCTGGTTCGGCGCCCCACGTCCGGCCGAAGTCATGGCGACCTCGGAGGCGTGACCAACCTGGGAAAGGCTTCCGACGGCGGCGCAAGCCTTTCCCAGGTGACAGTTCAGCGCAGGCCCGGCAGCACGCGGGTGTGCTCGATGCGCACGGCCTGGAGGGCGTTCGGGTTCAGTCGGAGGAGAGCGAGGATGCTCGGGGCGATCTGGGTGGTGGACACCGGAGTGTCCACGGTTCGGCCACGAGTGTCGGGTCCGGAGACGACCAGGGCCACGTCGCGGTCGTCGGGGGCGGCCCCGCCGTGTTCGGCGATCTTGGACTTCTTGCCGGTGTAGACGACGCCGTACTGCACGACACCGACGAGGTCGGGCACGCGGGGATCATTGGCCGCAGTGTGGAAGTAGGACGGTCCAGTGTGGACGGACTGTAGGCCGGAAGCCGTGAATGGCTTGGCGGCGCCGGTGATGCCGTTGCCGGTGCCGTTCTGCGCGAGCAGGTAGCGCTGGGCGAAGTCGAAGGCGGCGGACGATCGGTCGTTGAGCCACAACAACATCGCGTCGTCGTCGGTGGAGTACGCCACCAGGTCACCGCTGCCCGGGTGGGCCGCCTTCCACGCGGCGTTCAGGCCGTCGAGCAGCGGGCCGTCGGCGATACGGGTGAGTGCCGCCGGGTCGGTGGGCGACTGGCCGTGCTTGGCCGACAGGATGATCGTGGTGCGGTCCGTGAGGTGATGCTGGGCCAGGGCGGCGGTGAGCGAAGCGATTTCGCCGTTGACCGAGTCCAGGGCGCTGGACAGCAGCGGCCCCGGCGTGCCGTCGGCAAGGTAGCCGCCGGCCGGCAGTTTCTGCGCGGTGGACACGGTCTGGAAGTTCAGACCGAAGATCGCCGGCGTGTCGACGCGGGTGGTTCCGCTGTGGTCGTAGCCGGCGATCTCGTTGCGCACGGCCAGCACCTTGTAGTGGTCGTACTGGCGAGTGGCGTTGTTGTCGGTGGTCCAGTCGCCGGTGCCCTCGTTGCTGTTGATCTCCGGGGCGAACAGGTCCTGGATTCCGTTGCCGGACGGGCCGTTCAGGATCGAGTACGCCGGGTGCTTGTCCGACCAGGCGGTGCGCAGCCCGGCCGCGCGGGCGACCTCGAAGACGGTGTTGACTTTGAGGTATTGGTTGGGCTGCACGGGTTTGCAGGTCGCGGGATCGACCGGCAGCGCGGACTGCTGGATCAGCGTCTGCGGCGTGCCGGTCATGCCGAGGATCGAGTTGGGCAGCCCGGCGAGACCCTGCCCGGCGTCGAGGGCGGTCTTGTCCCTGTCCAGGTCCTCGGTGAGATCGACTTCGGCCCCGGGCTTCGCGCCGGCGCAACTGGTGGTGCCGGCGGGCAGCAGCGCGTGGTTGTAGGTGGCGTCGTAGTAGATGCCGGTGACAGCAGGGTCGCCGCCGGTGAGCTGGCCGACCATGCCCGGGAAGGAATCGGACGGCACCTGCGTCTTCGCGCGCGAGTAGTCGACACCGTGCCGCGTGAGGCCGGCGAGCGCCGAGTTCGGGTGCTGGCGGACGTACCAGGCCAGATCGGTGGCGTGCAGGCCATCGACGGAGATCAGCAGCACGTGCCGGTCCGGCGCGACCGCCTCGGCCGGCGCGACCGTGGCCGCGAGCAGACCCACCACCACCGCTACCACCAACGTTGTTCTGCCCATACGGCGCGCTCCCGTCGTCTTCTACTACTGAGTCGTAGAAGTAATAGGCGATGATGGTGTCCCGGACCTGAACGCCGTGTGAACCGGGCAAAGATGTCATGGCCAATCGACAGCGCGGGCACAGCTAACAACTACATCACTGTAGTAGCTTGCCGGCATGACCTTGCCAGCATCGGCTCCCCTGACCGACGCCGGATCCGCGCCAGCACGGCTGCGCATCGTCGTCGGGGCCGACACGTATCCGCCGGATGTCAACGGCGCCGCGAACTTCGCGTCGCGACTGGCCGTCGGCCTGGCCGGGCGCGGCCACGACGTCCACGTGCTGTGCCCGTCCACCGGCCCGCGTTCGTTCGCCGAGAAGCACGACGGTGTTACCGTGCACCGAATCTCCTCTGTGGGCACGCTGGTGCACCCCACGTTCCGCCTATGTCACCCGCCGCGGGCATATCGGGCAGCGGAGGCCCTGCTGGACGTGCTCACCCCGGACGTAGTGCACATCCAGGCGCACTTCGCGGTCGGCCGCGCACTGTCGGCCGCCGCACGACGCCGCGACATCCCTGTGGTGGCAACGAATCACTTCATGCCCGAGAACCTGCACGGCTATCTGCCCGTGCCGAAAGGGCTTCGGGCCGCCGTTTCGCGCATGGGATGGTGGGATCTGCGCCGGGTGCTGCGCACCGTCCAGCTCGTGACCGCGCCGACCCCGCTGGCCGTCAAACTGCTGGCCGAACACGGGATTCCCGGCGCGATCCCGGTGTCCTGCGGCATCGATCTCAGCCGGTTCCCGGTGTCGACACCGGATCACCTGGTGCCCCATGTGCTTTTCGCCGGCCGCCTGGACGAGGAGAAGCGGGTGGACGAACTCCTCCGCGCGGTGCACCGGCTGCGTCGTGACGTCCACCTGCGCGTCGAGATCGTCGGCGAGGGGAAATGCCGTCGGGCCTGGCAGGAGCTGGCCGGGCGGCTGGGCATCGCCGGCGATGTGACGTTCCACGGCCACGTCGACGAGAACGCGCTGGTCGCTGCCTATCTCCGGGCCGACGTGTTCTGCATGCCGGGAGTCGCCGAGCTGCAGAGCCTGGCCACGATGGACGCCTTGGCCGCCGGCAAGCCGGTCGTCGCCGCCGATGCGATGGCGCTACCCCATCTGGTGCGGCCCGGCGAGACCGGCTGGCTGTACCCGCCGGGCGACATCGCGGCCCTCGCCGACCGGCTGCGCCGCCTGCTCGACGATCCCGCGGCGCGGGTCCGGATGGGCGCGGCCGGGCGTGAGCTCATCGCTCAGCACGCGATGGGCAGCACGCTCGACCGCTTCGAGGCCTTGTACCGCGGCGTAAGGAAAGGCGTTCGGTCCAAATGAGGCAGTGCGACGATCAGCGGCGCTGGACGTCGACCCGGGTGATGGCCAGGTAGGCGACGACGGCCGCGATGAGCACGGCCAACGCCGCGCTCACCGGTCCCCCGCCCAGTCCGAGCCCGCCGACGTCGGCGGGCTTGCCCAGCCAGTCGGCCACGGAGGCGCCCAGCGGGCGGGTCATGACGTAGGCGAACCAGAAGCAGAAGATCGGGTTCCAGCCCCACCAGCGGTAGCCCGCGGCCGGGACCGTGATCACGGCGGCGAACAGCACGATCGACCAGAAGTAGCCCAGGTGCAGGGTGACCGCCGTGAGGTCGCCGACCGCCGTGCCCAGCGCGAAGGTCGCGACCACGGCCGCCCAGTAGAACAGCTCCCGGCGGGGCCGGTCGATGCTGTGGATCGACAGCGTCCGCTCGACCCGGTACCACAGCACGTAGACGGCAAGGAGCACGATTCCGTACAGCAGCGAGGAAAGCACGTATGGCACGCCAAATCCGACATGCAGCACATCGGCGGCCATCGTGCCGAACACGCCCACCATCGCCACCGCGAACCAGTAGGACCAGGGGTTGTAGCGGCGCATCGCGAACTGCACCGCCAGCGACACCATGAACGCGACGAAACCCAGGAGCACGGCCAGAATCGGCGACATCGAGTTCACCAGGTAATCCGATGTGGACTCACCCAGCGCGGTGGACAGGCCCTTGGCGATCCAGAAGAAGGCGGTGATCTCCGGGACTCTCAGGGCACGGACCGAGTTGTCGCCGGACAGGCGCAGGCTGGTTGACACCCCGAGAGCGTGCCACATCCGGACGACAACTTCTACACGTTTGTAGTAACTAATCCTGTCAAGATCCTGTCGGCGAAGGCCGGCCCGCCGTCGAGCCGGGAGACTGGATGTCGACGAAGGGAGCGGCGTTGGCCAGAATCAGCCCGGCGGCCGGCGAAGGCGATGTGGTCGAGCGAATCAGGCGGCGGCGCGGTGGCGAGCTCACCCCGCTGGACAGGATGTTGTTGCACAGCCCGGCGTTCGCCGACGGCTGGAACAGCCTGCTCGGCGCGGTCCGCGGGGCCTCGACACTGCCGGCGGACATCCGGGAGCTGGTGGTGCTCCGCGTCGCCGTGCTCAATGGCGCGGCCTACGAGTGGGCGGCGCACGAGCCGGTGGCTCGGGCGGCGGGGATGTCCGAGAGGCAGTTGGCGGCGCTGCGGAGGGGAGGTGACCTGGCCGTGCTCGACGGCCGGCAGCGCGCGGCGCTCGCGTACACCGACGCCATGACGGAGAATGTGACCGTCGAGGATCATGTTTTCGAGGCGCTGGCCGAGCACTTCGACGACCAGCAGGTCGTCGAGCTCAGCGTCACCGTGGCGGCGTACAACATGGTGTCGCGGTTCCTGGTGGCCCTGGAAGTGGGGACGCGGTGAAAGAGGGCCTGCTGTACGTGCTGGCCGATCCGGGGCCGGTCCCGGAGCCGGAGTTCCATGACTGGTACGACAATGAGCACGCCCCGGCCCGGCTGCGGGTGCCGGGCATTCACACCGGCTACCGCTACCGCGCGGTCGACGGCGAGCGGCCCGCGTGGCTGGCCTGGTACGAGCTCGACCTGGCGGCGCTGGACAGCCCGGCCTACCAGGCGCTGCGCCGACGCAGCGCCCGCGAACAGGCGATCGTCGACCGCCTCGCTGTGCTCGACCGCCGCGTCTACGAACTCGTTGACGCCCAAGGCGTTCCGCCGCCGGCCCAGCCGGTTGTGGTCTCCGTCGGCCTGACCACCAAGGACGAGGCGGGACTCGACGCCTGGTACCGCACCGAGCACATCCCGCTCCTGCACCGCATTCCCGGCTGGCACCGCACCCGCCGCTACCGGCTCCTGTCCGGCGACGGCCCGGCACTGCTGGCCCTGCACGAGATCTCCGACATCGGCCTGTTCGAGACGCCCGGCTACCGCGCGGCGACGACGACCGTGCGGCGAGCGGCGGTTATGCGGGATGTCAGTCGGCGGGAGCGGCGGGTGTTCGGCTTTCACGGCAGGGTCGAGGGCTGAAGGCAGGTTAGGCGGTTCATTCGGAGGGTTCTTGGTGCGACTTTCCGGTCTGGCTCCGGGCGGATTTTGCGTGGAGCCTCTGCGCGATGGCAGTCAAGGCACACATCGGGCAGGCTCCGCCTGCCTCGATCGCCGACAAGCTTATGCCATCGCGCCCCTCCAC
>Ga0307511_10000496_pt1 | contig 42565 bp, 41 predicted proteins | sample 13_EM_MG_FD_200266 | JGI IMG/M metagenome (GOLD analysis project Ga0307511, IMG submission 200266) | Populus trichocarpa ectomycorrhiza microbial communities from riparian zone in the Pacific Northwest, United States - 13_EM | ecosystem: Host-associated > Plants > Roots > Unclassified | place... | reverse complement strand
TCCTAAACCGCGTCCACATGCGCGTCCGCAACCGCACATACCCCTCGCTCTTAGGCCGCTCCGGAATGAGCCGAGACGCGAGCTCCTCCCGCGGAAATATGGCTGAGTTAGTCAGCTCAGCCTGCATCAACGCCTGCGCGACCGCATTACCATTCGGAAAACGGATAGCGTTACTATTCTCAGCCGCAATAGCCGGATCCATAAGAAAGTCGACAAACCGGTGAGCGTTCCCCGGATGAGGAGCATCCGCGAGGACAGCTGTGACGTCGAACCACATCACGGCGCCTTCCCGAGGAATACTGTACCGCACCTGCTCCCCATTCCCAGCAATGCGCGTACGCTCCTGCGCCTGCATAGCATCCCCGTTGCTGGCAATGATGACGCACAGCTCGCCAGTGGAAAGGTCATCCACGAGCGACCCGCTGCTCACCTTGCGAATATAGGGACGGACCGCCATCAACGCATTCTTCGCCCGCTCCAATTTCCCCGCATCCTCACTGTTGGGCGGCTCTCCGAGCCAGGCGAGCACGCTGGGGACGATGATGTTGGGCGCCTCGTAAAGGCCGATGCCACAATCAGCGAGCCGTGAGGCCACTTTCGGATCAAACAACAGGGACCAGCTGTCCACGGGTGCCTGCGGCAGACGTGCATGGACTTTGGCATCGTCGTAGGCAATTCCGGTGATTCCCCACGCATAGACAACTGCGTGCTCATTCCCCGGATCATGCACGGCGAGCCGTTGCATGATGGCAGGGTCCATGTTCTTCAGATTGGGTAGCCGCGACTTGTCGAGAGTGCGGAACACGCCGGCGGTGATCATGCTCTCGAGGTACGCGCCCGACGGGAACGCTACGTCGAAACCGGAATGGCCGGCAAGGAGTTTCGCCTCCAATGTGTTGTTTGAGTCGAAGGTGTTGTAGCGGACCTGGACACCGTATTTCGCCTCGAACTTCCGCAGGACCTCAGGCTTGATGTAGTCGTACCAGTTGTAAATGTTGACGACCTTCTCCTCCGCAGGCGGAGCCGCACCCGCGCCCGGCCGTGAAGGAGCCCCGGAGCGCCCGCACCCCGCAAGCACGAGACACATCATTCCGGCGCAAATAATCCAGCCCTTGGTCAATCGCACAGCACCTGCCTTCCCAATGAAAACGCCGCTACTATAACAGGGCCATCCCACACGATCGGAGGCGACTGTTGGCCGGAAAGCACCGACCCACCTCCGACCCGGGGAACGCAGGATGCACCGAGCTGGACACCCCTCCCCGACTGGGCAATTATGGGTTCAACATGAAAACAATCTGCCGCCGCCGTACAGCGTGGCTCACCATGAAAACAACCAGCCCCCGCCGCTCAACGTGGCTCCCTTCGGCGCTCTTCGCTCTCTCATGTGTAGGCGCGCTGGCGTCTGCAGCGGACGCACCACCGCCGCCGCCTGCCCCCCTATACCCCCAATTCCCCAGCGAAACCCCCGCGACCTTCAAGCCCGAAACGGCCAGTTTCGACTACGAGCGCCGCGAAGCCATGATCCCCATGCGCGACGGCGTAAAGCTGCACACAGTCATCCTGATCCCCAAAGGCGCACACAACGCACCGATTCTACTGACCCGCACCCCCTACAACGCAGACGACCTCACCAGCCATCGAAAGAGCTCACACCTGGGCCCCATGCTCCAGGGTTATGACAACGCGCTCAACGTCATCCTGGAAGGCGGCTACATCCGGGTCGTCCAGGATATCCGCGGCAAATACGGGTCGGAAGGCGACTATGTAATGAATCGCCCAATACGCGGCCCGTTAAATCCCACGCCAGTGGATGACGCAACGGACTGCTACGACACCATTGAATGGCTCGTCCGGAACACGCCCGAAAGCAACGGCAAGGTGGGCACTCTCGGAATCTCCTACGACGGCTTCGAGCCGCTCATGGCCCTCGTCAATCCTCACCCGGCGCTCAAGGTCTCCGTGCCGATGAATCCCATGGTCGATGGTTGGATGGGTGATGACTGGTTCCATAACGGTGCATTCCGCCAACAGAACATCCCGTACATCCACGATCAGGAAGCGACCCGCGACAACAAGGCCAAGTGGTGGTCGAGTCACTTTGACGACTACGACATGTACCTGCAGAGCGGCAGTGCGGGTGCGCTCGCCCAGCAGCACGGACTGATGCAACTCGGCTTCTGGCGCAAGATCCTCGAGCACCCCGCCTACGATGCATTCTGGCGCCAGCAGGCGGTCGACCGCATCCTCGGGGAGCAGCCTCTGGCGGTGCCGGTGATGCTCGTCCATAGCCTGTGGGACCAGGAGGACATCTACGGCGCCCTCGCCGTGTACCGGGCGATCAAACCCAAAGATCCGCAGAACAACAAGGTATTCCTGGTCATGGGCCCGTGGCATCACGGCCAGGAGATCGAGGACGGCAGCGCGCTCGGAGCGATCCGGTTCGGATCAGACACGTCGCTTTACTTTCAGCGCGAGATCCTCCGTCCATTCCTGGACCGGTATCTCAAAGACGCGGCGCCAGCGAGCGAGGTCGCGCCGGTCACGGCGTTTGAGACCGGCACCAACATCTGGCGCCGGCTCCCATCGTGGCCCGCGGGCTGCGCCACGGGTTGCGCACCGAAGCCTACGCCACTGTATCTTGCTCCCGATTCAAAACTCAGCTTTGCGCCGCCACCAGCGAAGGCGGCTGCGTTCGACGAGTATGTTTCCGATCCGGCAAAGCCGGTACCGTACCGCGCACGCCCCATTCAAGCCGTCGGCTACGGCACTGAAATGACGTGGAGTCAGTGGCTCGTTGACGATCAACGTGAGGAATCTGGCCGCCCTGACGTCCTCGCGTTCGTGTCCGATGTTCTGACCACCCCCGTGCAAATCAGCGGGACACCGGTGGCCAATCTCATCGCCTCGACCAGCGGCACCGATTCTGACTGGGTGGTCAAGCTGATCGATGTCTATCCCGATGAGGTCGGCGCGCAACCCGAGCTCGGCGGCTACCAACTGATGGTCTCCGCGGATATTTTCAGGGGACGCTATCGCGAAAGCCTGGAGTCGCCCAAGCCACTCGCCGCGAACAAACCCCTGCTCTACCGCTTCAACTTGCCGGACGCGAATCATGTCTTCCTGCCAGGCCACCGCATCATGGTCCAGGTGCAGTCGAGCTGGTTTCCGCTTTATGACCGCAATCCGCAGACCTTCGTGAAAAACATCCTGGTAGCGCAACCAGCTGACTATCGCAAGGCGGTACAGCGCGTCTATCACGCGGGCGCCAGCGCAAGTTTTGTCGAGTTACCATTAATAGCCGGACACTGACCGCCGACGCGCAAGTTTTGTCGAATTGCCGTTGATTGGCGGACGCTGACCACCGACGCCTGCGCTGCGGCAAGGTGCCGCGCTACACGAGATACATTCTGTTGAATCCGCAAGCGTGACTGCCAGCGCGGCAGAAACATTGCTGCTCTGCGGCAAGTAGGCGTTCACAGTTTTCGTATTGCTGCACCTGACTCGGTGCGCGGGGACATCGCCGAATCGGGTCCTGTGTGAATATGATCAGGCATGGATTCACACGTTGCCGCGACCCTTTCCAAATCACTAGGCCAAGTGTCGCTAACACGGGTGCCTCATTCAGGTGCCAGCCTTCACGGCAAGCTTGCATCGATAGCGTGGCCGCTCCTGCTCACCATGACGTTGATGCTCTTGCTGAGCGTCGCGAGCATCTCGACGCTCTCTGCCCTTCGCGCCTATGTGAATGGCGAGGGACGCTGGTCGAAGGCCGAAGGTCAGGCCATCGCGGACTTGCGCAGATACAGCGTCACGGACGAGGAAGGTGACTACCAGCGCTTTCTCAGTCAACTCGCAGTTCCCTTCGGCGACCGGATGGCGCGACTGGAGCTTCAGACTTCGCACTCGGACATCGCCGTCGCCACGCGCGGGTTTCTGGCCGGACGTAACGATCCCGCTGACATTCCCGGAATGATCCGGCTATTCCGGCTGTTCCGCTCGAGCCCGATCATGGCGCCCTCCATCCGCTTCTGGAACAACGGAGACGCGCTGATCATGCAACTCGCCGACATCGGCCGGCGAATGCATGACGAAATTTCCGCGGGCCACCCGGACCGTGGGTATGTTGAGTCACTGCTCGGTGCGGCCGAACGCGTGCACGTACGGGTGGCACCCCTCGAGGATGGCTTCTCCGCAGCACTGGGTGCGGCCTCGCGCAGAGTGACCAGCCTGCTGCTGATCATGCTGTCAATGTGCAGCGTCGCCCTCGTGTTCTTCGGAATTGCCATCGTGCGTAGCCACCTGCGCCGCAGCGAGCGAATGGCCGCGGCTCTGCGCGCGAGCCAGGAACTCGTGTACCTCGAACAGGAGCGTTCGCATGTAACGTTGGGTTCGATCGCCGATGCTGTCATCTCCGCGAATTCCGACCGGCAAATCACCTACATGAATGCGGCCGCCGAGCGGCTCACCTTGTGGTCGCTGGCAGATGCCCATGAACGATCTCTGGCCGAAGTGCTCAGCCTCGAGCCGGAATCGCAAAGCCGCAGCGTGCTGGAGAGACTCGAAAGCATCCTGACCGGCGAGGAGCTCTCCGGTCCGGCCACGGGCGTGATGCTGCACAGGCGGGACGGATCGCAGGTCATCATCCACGAGCGGGCAGCACCGATTCGCGACCGCAACGGCCAGGCCATTGGCATCGTCCTGGTGCTCCGCGACATCACGCGTGAACGGGCGCTGGCCGCGCGCCTCGAGTATGAGGCAACTCACGATCCGTTGACGGGACTGACCAGCCGCCTCGAGTTCGAAAGGCTTCTGAATGCCGCCATCGAAGACCAGCGCACACGCGGCACCCACTGCGCGCTTCTGTACCTCGATCTCGACCAGTTCAAAGTAATCAATGACACCTGCGGACACGCCGCAGGTGATGGTCTCATCCGCAAGGTTGCATGGCTGATCAATGACCAACTACGCGGCTGCGATGTCCTCGCCCGGCTGGGAGGCGATGAATTTGGAGCTCTGCTGCGCGACATAAGCTCCGAGGAGGCTTTGGCGCTCGCCGACGGCATCCGCCACCGGATAGCGGAGCTGCGATTCGATTGGGAGGGAAGAACCTTCGCGGTCAACTCCAGCATCGGAGTGACGGTCATCGACAACACGCTGGCCAGCGTCAGCGATGCACTGAGTGCTGCGGATCAGGCCTGCTACCTGGCCAAGGACAGCGGTCGTAACCAGGTCCAACTCTATCGGCCCGACGACCAGAGGGTGCAGACGCGTCACGGCGAGATGCGCTGGGTGGAACGGATCAACGCAGCGCTCGACAACGATAGTTTCGTGCTCGTAGCGCAGGAAATCAGGGCGATCGGGCCGAACAGGGCCGCGAGCCGGCAATCGCCAGCACATCACTTCGAGTTACTGTTGCGCATGACAGAAAATGACGGCACATGGATCGCCCCCATGGCATTCATTCCTGCAGCCGAGAGGTATGGATTGATGCCGCGCGTGGACCGATGGGTGATCGCACAAGCCTGCCGTGAGCTTGCTGCATTGCACGCACAGGGCCGTTGGCTGCCGGTGTGCATGATCAACCTTTCGGGCGCCTCGGTGAGTGATCCCAGCCTGGCGGACTACATCAGCGACTGCTTGGAGCAGCATGCACTGCCCGGCCCCCAGATCGGATTCGAGCTGACAGAGACTGCGGCGATCGGCAATCTCGCGAGCGCGTCGCAGTTGATGACGCGCCTGCGCGCCCTTGGCTCCCCGATTGCGCTCGACGATTTCGGCAGCGGAATGTCCTCTTTCTCGTATCTGAAGGCGCTGCCAATCGACTTTCTGAAGATCGATGGAGCATTCGTCCGGAACGTCAGCACCGATCGCGTCGATCGTGCGGTAGTCGAGGCAATTCAACGTGTAGGCCACGTGATGGGGATCAAGACGATTGCCGAAAGCGTCGAAGACGAGGCCGCACTCAAGGCGTTGACGGAAATCGGAGTTGACTACGCCCAAGGATGTCACGTCGCCCGGCCGGCACTGCTAACCGAGATCGGCGCGGCTTTCCCACTCGCCAGGCAAATCGAGCCCCCGGAACGCGGAATGCGGATCGCGTGAAGTCCCGATGTTTGGGCCGCACGGGCGATGGCATTGACCGCTGCCATCGGTCCCTGGTGCAACTGTTCTGGCGCTGGACCCACGTTTCCTGCAGAATCAATGAAAACCAGCCAACAAGCGCTGAGAAATGCCTTTACATAAAGGAACTACTTCGGTCTTCCGACCGGAGATAGAAGGGTTACGTGCCGTTGCCGCCATCCTGGTGGCCGTATTCCATATCTGGCTGGGACGGGTCTCCGGCGGTGTGGACGTGTTTTTCGTCGTGTCCGGCTTCCTGATCACGACTGTCCTGCTGGGACACATTGACCGCTTCCAGAAGGTCGACTTTGCACTGTTTTGGGGCCGGCTCATCAAACGCCTCATTCCGGTTGGGTATGTAGTTCTTTGCGCCGTGATCGTCGCCGCGATCTTCCTGATGCCGAAGTCGCACTGGAAGGACACGATCGAGCAGGTGGCGACGGCGGCTGTTTACGTGGAGAACTGGGCCCTCGCCTACCGGTCGGTTGACTATCTCGCCCGACACTCGGCCGTCAGCCCCGTCCAACACTTCTGGGCCTTGTCTGTCCAGGGACAGTTTTACGTTGTGTGGCCGGTGCTGATTGCCGCCGTTGCACTAGCTGCTCGCCGCGCGCAGGTTGCATTCCGCTCCTTGCTGAGCGGCGTGCTCGTTGTAGTCTTTGCCGCATCCCTCGCATTTTCCGTGTGGCTCACGGCAAAGAACCAACCTTTCGCATACTTCAACACGTTAGCGCGCGGCTGGGAATTCAGCCTGGGTGCGCTGCTCGCTATCGCGATTCCGTATTTGCGGGTTCCGGCCGCACTACGCATCCTCATGGGCTGGGTTGGCCTGCTCGCGATTCTGAGCTGTGGAATCCTGTTGCAGGTGTCACGGGTCTTCCCAGGCTACGCCGCGTTGTGGCCCACACTCGCCGCGGTTTTCATCATCGTGGCAGGTACGACCGGATCCCGGTTCGGAGCCGACCGCCTGCTCGCTTCGAAGCCGATGGTCTACCTCGGCGGCATCTCATACGGCATCTATCTGTGGCACTTCCCGATTCTGACCTTCTGGCGCCAATATGCGCAGCCTCACCAACTAGGCAACCGCGCCGGGCTAACGATCCTCGTTGCGGCAGTCGGACTCGCCGCACTCAGCACGCGCTTCATCGAAAATCGTGTCAGAGAGCCACGCGGGGCGAGTTCCGCACGGGGACGCCCATTCGCCTTCGCAGCTGCCTGCCTCGTTCCGGTTGTAGTGGGTCTCGGGGTGTGGAGCTCGTGGTATCTCGTAGTGAAGCACCCGCACCGTATAGCTTCCATGCTCCAGCAACTCAACTACCCGGGCGCAATGGCCAGGAAGGCCGGGTTCCACTACCAGGGTGGGCTGGGTGTTGATGTCATTCCGGGACCCTTACAGGTAGCCGAAGACCGGGAGATGCTCGTGGAGCCGGGTTGTAACACGGAACCGCAAGCCACAGTGCCTGCCCTCTGCCGTGTTGCCGGCGGAGAGAAGGGCTTCACGCTTGCCGTGCTGGGAGGCTCACACTCCTCACAATGGCTCCCCGCGCTACAGATGATCGCCGAGCGTTCCGGCTGGCGGGTGATCTCGTTTACCAAGAGCGACTGCCCCTTTTATCTCGGTCAGAGCGTGACTGGCGACGAAGTGGGTTCCTGCCGTGAATGGAACAAGAACGTCCTGCAGACGGTTCTGCAGATGCGGCCCGACGCGGTGTTCACGACCGCCACACGTTATAACGAAGACGCGGCCGACGAATTCGTGCCCGACGGATATCTCAACGCGTGGCAGCAGCTGTCCGCGGCGCAAATCAGAATCATCGCCTTGCGAGACAATCCCGATTTCGAGTTTGACGCATCGGCCTGTGTCGAGCTGCACGGCGCCGACTCACCGGAGTGTTCTTTGCCCCGCCGGCAGATGCTCGAGGATCCCAGTCCGACAGATTTACTGCAACATCCGCCAGCCACCGTACGGTTCATCGACCTGAGCGACTATTTCTGCGACCCGACAACCTGCCCTCCAGTCATCGGCAACGTGTTGGTATACCGCCATATGAATCATGTAACCGCAACATACGTCCGGACACTGGCTCCGATGCTGCAGGACGCATTGAATCGCGCTCTGCAGGCAAACCCCGGGACATGAGTGTCATCAAGCCGCAGGCCGCTCGCCTGTAGCCGGGAGGGCCCGTTGTTCGGCCCGAGACGTCGATTCGAAGATCTGTTTCGACCCGCAGGATCGCTTAAGGTTTGCTCTCGTGCTCGCTCATATGTTTGCGGAGGCTCAGCGGCCGCATGTCAGTCCACACGGATTTGACGTAGGCACCGCACACCTCGCGAGTGCCTTCCGTGCCTGTTGCGCGCCATCCATTTGGCACACTCAGTCCCTTTGGCCAAAATGAATACTGTTCCTCTTCGTTGACCAGCACCATGAAGAGTTCGTTGCTGTCGTCCGTGTTAGCCATGTGTACTCCTTTTAAAGGGCGCTGCCCGACCGTAGGTACTTCCTGATCGGCCTAGCCTTGTCCGAATGCGCGTTCCTGTCAAATACCCGCGCCCGGTAGCCGCTATGTCCAAGTCATAGGTTCCAAACCGATCCAAGCGGTATCCTGATATCGTGTGCGCCGTAGTCAGCGGCACGGCGTCCAGTACCAATCTTGGCGACATCGATCGATTCGGGAAGCCGTGACTGGCAATTGATCCCCATTGTCGCAGCGTCCGGCTTCGCGGGTCTCGGATACGAGATGGTGTGGACCCGGCTATTCGGGCTCGCGCTGGGCACCGAAATGATGGCTGTGTTAGGCGCTGTAGCCGGATTCTTCGCCGGTCTTGCGCTGGGCGCGTTCACCCTCGATCGCTTCATCCGCCGCGCCCGCTCCCCGCGCGTGGTTTACGCGATCTTGGAGGTCGTGATCGGACTTTGGGGGCTGATCAGCATATGGCTGCTTCCCAGTGCAGGTCGCGCCCTGCCTCCGCTCCTTGGACCTCAACCGACGCCCCTCCTGCTGTGGACCGCCAGCTTTGCGCTCCCGGCTGTAGTCCTTCTACCGGCAACCGTGGCGATGGGCGGCACGTTGAGCGCCCTCGAACGGATGATGACGGCCCTGCGCCGCGATGCTCGCGTCACTGCCAAAGTCTACGGGGCCAACACGGCTGGCGCAGTGGCCGGGACATTGATATCGGCATTCGTGTTATTCCCCGCGCTAGGGCTTTCCGGAACGCTCCTGTGTCTAGCCGGAGTCAACGCGGCATGTGCTGTGGCGACACTCCTGCTCGGACCCCAGGTGCCACATGAACTCGCGGCTGCACCGGAAGTTCAACCTCAAATGAACAGCAGAGTGCGGGTGACCGCAGCGCTGTTCATCACGGGTCTGCTGGGCATCACCTTTGAGGTACTGATCGTTCGTCTTGCAGCACAGACGCTCCAGGACACGATTTACACCTTCGCAGGATTGCTGGCGGCCTACTTACTAGGCACAGCGGTGGGAAGCCTTCTCTGGCAACGCTCCGGGCGCTCGGCCGACGACACGAGTCTCGGCTGGCTTCTCGCGGCAACTTCGCTCGCGTGTCTGAGTACGACCGCCGTCGCTCCATTCATGGCACGTATCGCTGATAGCGCAGTCGCCCTCGGGATTGCAGGGGAATTAGGTGTAGCGCTGACGCTATTCCTCATACCATCCGCCGCAATGGGGGCACTGTTCGGCTTCCTCGCTCAACGTGTGCGCGATCAACGCGGGACCGTTGGTTGGGCCGTGGGTATCAATAGCCTAGGTGCCGCACTGGCACCTCTGTTCGCCGCTCAATTGTTGATCCCGGCATTGGGTGTGTGGGCAGCACTCATTCCGGTATCTCTCGGTTACCTGCTGCTGTTGCCCATGCGGAGGGCAGCCTTGGTGTGGTCCGCGGCGCCTGCGGCCGTGGCAGTCATTCTTTGGACAATTCCCAGACCGTCCCTGATTCGCGTGCCCTCTGGCGGCCTACTGCTCGCTGCTCGCGAGGGCCCCATGGTAACAGCCAGCGCCGTCAACGATGCCTCCGGCGCACGCTACCTGGAAGTCAACGGGCACTTCCGCATGGGCGGCACCAATTCAGTCCGGTCCGACTATCGACAGGCCATGCTGCCTCTGTTGCTGCACCCGGCCCCGCACCGAGCCTTGTTCCTCGGAGTTGGCACGGGCGCCACGATGGTTGGCGGAGCGCGGATGCCGGGGGTCGCCGTACGGGGCGTTGAACTGTCGCGAGAGGTAGTCGAGTTGCTGCCCTGGTTTGTTGATCCCTCCGTAACACCGCCTGTGACCGTCGCGGACGCACGCCGGTACGTTGCGGCCGATACCGGCCAGTACGACGTCATCATTGCGGACCTGTTTCACCCAGCCCTGGATGGCAGCGGTGCACTTTACACAACCGAACACTTTGCAGCTGTACGCAAGCGATTGGCCCCGGGCGGCGTGTTCTGTCAGTGGCTGCCCTTGTATCAGCTCGATCTACCCTCGCTGCGCGCCATTATCCGCAGTTTCCTCGACATCTATCCTCAAGGGTCCGCCTGGCTCAACCACTACAGTGTCCGCACGCCGATGCTCGCCCTGATCGGTGGCCTGGACGGTGGCTACGTCAACATGGATGCCCTCGCCGCTCGCCTCGAAGATCCTGCGGTCAAGGCGGTGACACATCCAATCGGGTTTGAGGCTCCGATCGACCTACTCGGACAGTATGTCGGCGGGCCACGAACCCTCGCCGCTCTTGCTGGCGTGGGACCGAGAAACACCGATGACTATCCGTTCGTAGCGCTGGATGCGCGCCGCAATGTGCGCGCTCTCAGTGCGTCACCATCGGCGTTGCTGCTCGCCGTTGCGCGGCAGACTCGGCCGGACCCGGCCGAGTTGCTGGCGGATCCGCGGCAGGGCGCGATGGACGAGCGACTGAATGCGTACTGGCACGCGCGTAGTCAGTTCCTCGAAGCAGGAGCCGCATTGAGGGGTGAGCCGCGTGGCGTCGCCCTGGTTGAAGCCGCCTCCCCTGGCCTGCTGGCAGCCATTCGCCTGAGCCCCGAATTCAACCCCGCGTATCAACCGCTGATTGGCATGGCGCGATCGCTGATGGCTTCCAACCGGCAGGCGGCCTCCCGTCTGCTCCACGAAATCAACGACGCTGCGCCCTCGCGCAACGAAGCACGGGATCTGCTGTCAGCCGAGTTGGGAGAGTAACGCCACCGGAGCGTCTCAAGGGGTGAAGTTGATCCGATACCCCCAGCAATCGAGGCTGTCGGGAATAGCATTGAATGACACAGTGATCCGCTGCTCACCCTGATTGCGCGGCACTTCGTGATACAAGTAGCTGGGAAACAACACAAGATCTCCCGGCTGTGCCTCGGGTAATACGTACTTGCCCGCGTTGTACGGCCCCATTGCTGCCGTGCGCGTGTGATGCCTGAAGGAGAAGTCGGAACCACCCGGCGGCCGCAGGAATACCGTCTTACAGGACGGATGGGACGGGGTCAGATAGAGCACGCCGGATGCGAAACTGTTGGCATGCGCGTGCAGCGCCTGGCTGCCGCCGGTTTCGAGCACGTTGGTCCACATCTCCTTGACCGTCCAACACAGCCGTTCGCCGAATAACAGAAAACCGAAGTCCACGAGCTTCGGCCCGACCAGCTCGGCCATCTGTCGGAACAGCGCGTCATCCCGGGGATTGGCGATCTCGGTATGGAACAACTGGTCCGAGCGTAGATTTTTCTCTATGCGGGCGCCCCGGATTGCGCCAACGGCCGCTGCAATCAAAGCCGGGTCGAGCAGACCCGGCGCGCGCAGCAGAGGGATCGGAAACAGCGGCTCGACGTGATCCATCGCCATTCAGCGGGCGCCGGTCGCGCCCGCTGAATCACCGCGGTCAGTACTTGGCAACGTAGCCATCGTGGTCGTGATCATGGCCATGATCATGCTCTTCGGCCAGCCGCTCCGCCAGTTGCGCATTCTTCTCGACAAGCAGCTTGGGCGAACCTTCCGGCCTGATGAAGATCGGATTCGCATAGAACCACAGGTTGGCGTAGGCCTGCACGTCGTGAGTGACCATCTTCACTCCGTTGACCGTCTCCAGATGCGCGGGACACGCCGGGTCCGTGCAGCTGACCAGCGCGTTGTTGACGTCGAGGAGCGGATTTCCGGAGGTATCAGACACATTCGGCGTCGCAACCGGAATGTTGGTACCGCGGGCACGAATGTAGGCAGGTGTCTTGCCAGCAATGAAGCTCGTCTTGAACGTCAGTCGGACCGAACCATCCCGCTGTTGCCAGGCCCGCATTTCCTGCACCGAGACCTGCTGAGCGATCGAGACCGAAGGGTTGTAGACGATCGCGGCACCAGCGACGCCAGCAGCGTTTGGCACGGCGTAGCCCGGAGCGCCCGGCTGAATAACACCGGTCACCTTGCCCATGATCAGGTCCACGTGATCCACCGATGGGCGATTCAGTGGCTGCTGGATTCCGTCCTGCAGCAGCAGCGGGTTGTTGAATTTGTACGGGCTGTTGTTCGTGGCCGGGACGGTCATTGCCATCTCGACCGTAATCCGCTCGCCAGGCCGCACGACCAGCGTTTCACCCATCGTCTTCCAGTCGTCATGTCCCTTGGCATGGAACACGAGATCCGGACCGATGATGTCGCCGTTCACAGAGTACGAGTTGCCCGAACGCATGCCGTCAATGATTGACTGGGCGCGGAAGTGATCGGCGTTCGGAACGTACAGCTTCGTGTACTCGCCGGGAATGAAGTCGGAGGTGGTAAACGCATCGCGTGCACCACCCGCACCGCGGTTGTGCCAATCGGAACTCACGAAGATGAAGGAGTTTCGGCCCTCGCCCAGCAGGCCATCCCACAGTCCGCCAACCTTGGCGGTGTAGATGCCCTGAAGGCCATAGGTGCCGCCGCCTACGGCGTTGGTCGTGTAAGAGCCCGACCCGCCAGTAAGCCCTCCCTGCGCGAAGTGACCCGGCGACTCGATGCCAATGGCGACTGTCGGACCGGCATTGTTGAAGTCGCGGAAGTGCTCAATGTTGTAGCCGTTGCTGCCAGCGGGGTTAAACGGACCCGCGCGCTCGGAATGGGTGGGAATCGCGTAGGACTGCAGCGGGAAATTGGCCTGCAGCCATTGAACTCCGGAGACCGCCTTCTGATGGCCGGCCGTGCCGCTGTTGTTGACGTTGTCCTTGCCCGCCCAGATCGAATTGCCGTTGGCATCCACCGGCCCGATCGCGTCGTTGTCGGCGCGGTCGAAGCGATATTCGAACTGCGCCATGTTGTCTGCATTGCCGGGGCCGCCGTGTTTCGTATGCTGGCCGGCGATTACGGCAACGTCCGTATGTTCGTGCCCGGGCACGATCCATTCGAGGCCTTCGACGAGCACCTTGTGATACTGGTTGATCCGGTCCAGGACGATGGGGTACTCGACCTGCTGTACCGATTGCCAGCGCCACATGTTGGTCGGGGTCGCCGGCTGCGTTCCCTCGAGCTTGGTGATCGTGATCCCGTCGATCGTCTTGCCGAGCGTATCGGTCCACAAGGTCGTTGTATCGCCAGGGATTTGGGCACTCGTGTCGCTGAAGCGGCAGTCGCGGTTGCCTGAACCGCCGTGGTTACCGAGGGTGAACCAGTCGAGATCGAAATTCTCGCCGCCGGCCTCGGCCGCTCCCTTGCCGACTGACCGATCGATCGCATAACCGGCCGCTACCGATCCGTCGGTGCAGGTATTGTGATTGTGCATATCACCGGCAACGTAGGGATTCGGGGCGTGGTGGTCCGTGTCCCGATCGCCCGCGGTGGCGTCAGTGAGACCCAACGAGACCGACGCAGCAGTCAGGAGAATGGCTTTGGTCGACGGATGCATATGAGACCTCTTGGGTGCGAATTCGAGCGCAGCGACGTGTCGCGATTTGAGTGCAATGGAAAAGCGATTCGATGAAGGTAGTGTGAACGTTGTGTTACACGTGACCAGGAGCTGCCTCCAAACCCTCCCGGAACGCTACAATCACCCCGCGAAGCTCACCAATACACAGTACTCACGAGCTCGAACAAAGCGATGCCAAACGACAGCCTGCCCCTTCAAACGTCTCCGGTTGAAGGCCGCAAATCGGCCACTGTGGGCGAACACCGGACGGATTCCGACACCCGGCGCTCTGTGCTGCCAGCGGTATGGCGGTTTCTGCGGCGTGAGCCCCTGGTGCACTTCTGCGTTCTGGGCGCCGCTATTTTCGGAATTAACGCGCTATTGCAAGCGCCGCCTGAGGATAGCCACACGATCACTGTGACTAAGGCGATGAGGCAGTCCTTCATCGACAATTTCGACGAAGACAAGGTGATCACACCCTCGGACGCCGAACTGCAGAAGATGATCGACAGCTGGGTGGCGAGCGAGATCCTGTATCGCGAGGGCAAGGCGCTGGGCGTCGATCGCGGCGACGACATGATCCGTGACCGAATTGCCTACAAGCTGCAATTGTTGATTTTCGACCAGATCACTGTACCCAGGCCGACCGATGAGCAGCTGCGCGCCTGGTTTGCGAAGAACCACGAGCGGTTCGACGAGCCCGAGCGCGTCGGGTTCTACCTGACACCGGCGACTGACGAGGCCACGGCGCGACGCGATCTCGAGGATATTGAGTCCCAGCACGAATCCTCCGATCTGCAGAAGCGGACACGAGCCGTGCTGGCACGTCCGGTGGCCAGCCTCGCAGCCTCCTTTGGCGAAAGTTTCCGCGATGGACTGCTGGCCCTACCCCAGGGCCGGTGGTCGGTGCTGCAGTCCAAGGACGGCTGGCACGTGGTCCGTCTCGACTCACGACGCCCGGGCGCGCCTGCGAATCTGGACAACATGCGTGACGAGGCTGCAAGAATCTGGCACACCGACGAGACCCGCAAACTCGCGTGGGAGGCTGTAAATCGCCTGAAACAGTCCTACAAAGTGCGGTACGAGCAGTGACGATCGGGCGTTGCATGAAAGCGCGCTCCCTGTCGGCACATTTGACGTTGACGCGTTTCATCCTTGGGGCCCTACTGCTACTCGCAGCGCTTCTCGGCCCACCTCAGGCGCGGGCGCACGAGGCATCACTGGGAGTCGTGGAGTTCCGGGAAGTCCGCCCAGGAGCGTTTATAGGCCGCTGGACCATGGAGCCGGCAATCGGCGCCGCCCACGTCGATCTGCGCGTACCGAAACAATGCCTGCTGCGGATGCCGCAATTGCTTTGCGGCGAGCAAGGCCTGGCTGGGCCGATCACCATCACCAATCTCGGCGCCAATATGTCGGCCGTGCTGCTGAAGATTGTGCCGCTCGCCGGTGAGCCGCGCAGCTATACCATCACGGCTGCACATCCGGTCGCTTCGATTCTGGGCTCCGGTGCACCGACGTTGCAGACCTGGGTCGAGCTCGCCAAAACCTATGTCAGTTACGGAATCGATCACATTCTCCTCGGGGCGGACCACCTGTTGTTCGTGCTGGGTTTGATCTGGATCGTGCGTGGGGGTTGGCGGCTGTTCGAAACCATCACCGCGTTCACGATCGGACACAGCCTGTCGCTGGCCGCCGCCGCATTCGGCTTGATCGGCATACCGGAACGACCGCTGAATGCCTGCATTGCGCTGAGCATCGTCTTCGTTGCGGTGGAAATCGTAAAACAGCGGCGAGGCGAGGTCGGCCTCACCGCGCGCTATCCCTGGGCGGTTGCTGGCGTGTTTGGACTGGTACATGGCATCGGATTCGCGGGCGCACTGGCTGGCCTCGGGCTCGAGCGTCGGTTACTTCCAGCTGCCCTGCTGTCGTTCAACATTGGTGTCGAAATCGGCCAGCTAGCCTTCGTACTATTGGTGCTGGCGCTGATGTGGGCGCATCGTCGCCTGCAGACCGTGTTGCCGCGCTGGGGTGAGCTGCTGCCCGCATACGCGATTGGTTCGGTGGCCATGTTCTGGTTCATTGGTCGGCTCGTGCGCGTGCTGGCTCCCGTTTGAGAGTACGGGCTCCAACCATGCAGCATCGCTCATCCCGCTTCCTGGTTTTGCTGGCGTCCCTTGCAGCGGCAGATGCTGCGGTTGCCCACGAGCAAGTGGGCGTACCCGGCGGCCTGGCCAGCGGTTTCCTGCATCCACTGACTGGGCTAGATCATCTCGTGGCCATGGTCGCCGTCGGCCTCTGGGGGGCGCAACTGGGCGCGCCCGCAATCTGGATCCTCCCCATCACCTTCCCGTTGGTAATGGCGCTGGGCGGCGTGCTCGGCGTGTTGGGAGTACCCGTTCCGATACCTGAGGTAGTGATCGCGCTATCTGCTCTCGTGCTGGGCGCGGCCGTCGCGGCACGCTTGCGCCTGCCCTTTGCGGCCGCGGCGGTTGTAGTCAGCGTGTTCGCAATCTTCCATGGCCATGCACATGGCACCGAGCTTCCCACTGCCGCCAATCCCCTGGCCTATGGCATCGGGTTCGTTGTTGCAACCGGCCTGCTGCATCTGTGTGGCATTGCCATCGGCACGTTATCTCGCTCCACCGCGGGATCAAAATTGATCCAAGGTCTTGGCGCGGTCATCGCAGCACTCGGCGGCTACTTTCTGATCATCAGCCTGGGCCACGCATCATGAAGCGACTGATAGCACGAAACCTCTTGGTGGCTGCGACACTGCTAGCCATAACGCAACAGGCGGACGCACACATCGCGGCAGTGCGTCTTGGCGACTTTTACTCCGGTGCCTTGCATCCGTTGACCGACCTTCAAGACCTGGTCTTATGGACCGCGCTGGGTCTGCTGGCAGGAACGCTCGGAGCCTCCAAGGCGCGGTGGCTCGTGTTGATGCTCCCCCTGGGTCTCATAGTCGGCCTCGCCTACGGACTGAAGGCTGGCGTGAGCGCAACAGCACCCGTGACCGATGCCGCGATGATGGTGGGTCTGGGCTTGCTGTTGGCGGCCGGAATACGACTGCCTGCAATCGCGCTCTGGGTGGTGGCATTGAGTCTCGCCGTCGTGCGCGGAATCGCGAATGCAGGCGGCGTCGGCCCGCAGACCAACGTGGTACTTTTCGGTGCGGGTCTCGCTGCCGCAGGGTATGCCGCAATCACACTCATCATGGCGCTGACTGTGGCCTTCTGTCGCCCCGCACCCGACGCGTCGCCCGCGTGGCGGAAAATTGCGGTCCGCGCCTGTGGAAGTTGGATTGCTGCCATCGGCCTGATGATGGGTGGCTTCGCGCTCGTATCCTGATCGACCGCTGTCAGTGGCCCACCTGCGCCAACAGCCCGTCTATCAGTGACACTGCCTGGCCGAGATACCCCTCACCAAACAGGTTGAGGTGGTTCAGCACGTGATACAAGTTGTATAGGTCAGTGCGAACCGCTGCGCCTGCGGCGGGTGCCCAGGCTGACTCGTAGGCGGAATAAAACGCCGGCCCGAACCCTCCGAACAGCCGCGTCATCGCGAGATCCGCCTCGCGGTCTCCGTAGTAGACCGCCGGATCGAATATAACCGGGTTGCCACGCTCGTCGGCAACGCGATTTCCTCCCCATAGGTCACCGTGTAGAAGTGATGGCGCCGGTTGGTAGGTGGAGAAGAATTCACCTACGCGATCCAGCAGTGCTTCACCCCTTTGCTGCAACCGGCGGCCATATCCATTGTTCCCTGCGAGATTAAACTGATAGCGCAGGCGGCGATCGCGGAAGAACTTCACCCAACTGTCGTCCCAGTCATTCAACTGCGGCGTGCTGCCGATCGTGTTGTCGCGACTCCAGCCGAACGCCGGCTGACTCGCGCGGTGCTGTCGCGCAAGTTGCTCACCGAGAAGGGCATCAGTCGCACGTGACGACGTACCGCTTTGGATCCATTCGAGCGCAAGCCAAGCTTTACCGGCGCTCGTGCCGACACCCATGACTCGCGGCACGCGAACGGCCTGTGCACGCCGCAATTCCTCGAGTCCGGCCGCTTCCGCCTCGAACATAGCGCTGCCCCGCGCTGGTGCAAGCTTCACAAAAAGAGCGCCCGCATCGCTCTCCCAGCGGTAGCACTCGTTGATCGAGCCACCGTGAACGCGGCTGGTGGGCTGCGAATGCAGCGACACGCCAAGCGAGTCTCCGATCGCAGTCGCCAGTACATCGAGCGTCATGACTTATACTAGATCCCCAGATTCGGTTTGACCACGGCGGGCAATTGCGCAATTCAGTGATTCGGTTGGTAGGGATCGATGTAGATGGCACACTGGTCGGCACGGGCGGCTTCATTCATCCCAGCATCTGGGACGCGGCTGTACGGGCGTGCGAGCGCGGAATTCATCTTGCGCTGTGTTCGGGACGGCCAGCGTTCGGTCTTGCGTTGGAATACGCTCGACGGCTCGAAGCCGGCGGGTGGCACATCTTTCAGAATGGCGCCAGCGTCGTCCACCTCGCAACTGGAAAGTCTCGCTCGGTGCCTTTTCCATCCACGTGGAAGGAAACGCTCATCAAGCAAGCGCGCAGCACCGGCGAGGTCCTCGAACTCTACAGCGACACCACCTACGTAGCGGAAAGCACATCGAGTTGGGCGCGAGACCATGCTGACCTTCTTGGTGTTGCATTCGAGCCGCGGCCCCTCGAATCGCTCACGCAACCGATCGTGCGCGCCCAGTGGCTGCTATCCCAGGAACGCGCGCGGGAATTCACTTCCGTACCTCATCCCGGACTCGAAGTAGCGCAATCCAGCTCTCCCCTGATGCCGGACACTCAGTTCGTCGGGCTGACACATGAAGGTGTGACCAAGGGCAGTGCGATCCGCAGTGTTGCGGAAGGCTATGGCATTCCGCTGCAGGAGGTCATGTACGTAGGGGACGCCGGCAATGACTTATCGGCCCTACGGATCGTGGGTCATCCCATCGCGATGGGCAATGCGGACCCGGCCGTTCTGGAGGCTGCACAACACGTTGTTGGCCACGTGAATCAGGGCGGCCTGGCGCAGGCGCTCCAAATGGCGATCAATCCACGATAAACAGCCTGGCGCCGACCGCCGTATGAGAGCGGTGGGGTTCGGCGTGATCCGCGACTTGATAGCTCATGCCGGCCGTCAGCGTAAATTGGCGGCCGTCTTCGAGTACTGTGTGCAACTCACCCTCGGTACACAGAAGTACGTGTCCTTTCACACACCAGTGGTCGGCTGAGTATCCGGGCGAGTAGTCGACCATGCGCACCCGGATGTTCCCGAATTGTTGGGTGCGCCAGTAGGCCATCCCCCGCTCACCCGCGTGTTCGACCGGCTCGATCTGATTCCAATCGGTGACACCAAATGGGATGTCGGACATGTGCACAGGCTGTCACCTTCTTGCTTGCTCGTTAGGGAGCGTTGACCACCACAGTCGATTTTAGCTTGATATCGCTACTGGATGCACCGAGCTGAAGTTCATAGCTGCCGCCATTCACGGCGTATCGCTTATGCTCAGCGTCGTAGTGTGTGAAATCCTTGTCCGGCACCAACGTGAACGATGCGCGCCGCGTTTCGCCCGGCTTGAGTGTCAGACGTTCGATCCCGCGAAGTGCCTTGACAGCACGTCTTTCGCGCGGCGCCACCTCGCGCACATACAGTTGAACGACTTCGTCTCCGGCGCGCGCGCCAACGTTTTTCACATCGAGCGAAACACGGACAGTGTCACGCTCTGCAACGCGCGCGTGATCGATCTGCAGCCCGGAATACTCGAACTGCGTGTAGGACAGGCCATACCCGAACGGGTACAACGGCTCGCCTTCGAAGTAGCGATACGTTCGGCCGTGCATGTTGTAGTCACCAAACGCGGGAAGCTTCTCGGAGGCCTTGTAGAAGGTCACTGGCAAGCGTCCCGCTGGGTTCGTGCCGCCAAACAGCACATCGGCAACTGCATCGCCACCCCGCTGTCCCGGGTACCAAGCCACCAGGATGGCCGGCAGATGCTCCTTGGCCCAATCAACTGCCAGGGCAGATCCGGTGGTGAGCACCAGGACGACGGGCTTGCCGGTAGCCTGTATGGCCTCGAGCAACTTCTCCTGGGTGGCCGGCAAGCGTAGATCCGTCCGGTCGCCGCCCGCAAAGCCAGGATAGCTCACTTTCATCTCTTCGCCTTCGACATCGCCGGTGAGCCCGCCGACGAACACGACTACATCGGCCGCCTTCGCCGCATCGAGTGCCTCCTCGAAGGGTGGCTTCGCGCCGGGTAGCCGCCACCCGAACCGTACCTCGGCGTCGCGAATGTTCTCGAAATATTCGAGCTTGATGTCGTAGGCCCTGCCCGCCTGCAGATCGACGAATACGCTCTTGCTCTGCATACGCGAGTTGATCTGCCAGTTGTCGATGATCTGCTTGCCATCGATAAATAGGCGGAAACCGTCATCCGCCCCAACAGCTAGTTCATAGCGGCCCGAGGTGGGAGGCAACAATTGCCCGGTCCACCGTATGCAGAAGTTGTCATTGGGCAGCGCCTTGGCTGCTGGCAACTGTCCCTGTGCAATCAGATCGTCAGTGGGAGAACCGCGATCCCAGCGGAATGAGACACGCGCATCCGTGCGAGTGAGCATGGGTTCGCCCGCAAAGTCACGGCCATTGAAGTATTCGCCCTTCAATCCGTGCGCGGAAGAATCGCGGGAAGGCCGTAGGTACTGTGGCTCGATTGTGGGGGCGGCACGCGGCTCCTCGCGTCCTTCGACCAGATCAGCACCGCGCGAATAGAGCACCTTTGTCTTTGCACCCACTGCTGCACGAATACCCTGCAACACAGTCACTGGAGAGGCCGGAGTACCGTAGTAGTTACCGAGCAGAGCCATCACGTCGTCGGCAGTCGGACCGATGACAGCGACCGTTCCGATATCACGGGACAGCGGCAATAGCTTGTCATTCTTCAGCAGCACGATCGAGGCCTGCGCTGCCCGCAGAGCCAGTTGATCGTTCTGGGCCGACTGATTCACCTTATAGGGTATCTGTGCCCATTTGACTTGCGCGGGAGGGTCAAACATCCCGAGCCGCATGCGCGCCAGCATCAATCGGCGTACCGACACGTCGATCTGTGCCTCGGTCACGAGCCCCTGCTTTACGGCACCCGCCAGAGCTGCATAGGTGCTTCCACAGTCCAAATCGAGCCCACTCTTCAACCCTAGCGCCGAGGCTGCCTCGGCCGAGTCCACGATCTTGTGTTGTTTGAAAATATCTTCGATCGAATCGCAGTCAGAAACGATGTAGCCGTTGAACCCCCAGTCCTTGCGCAGGATCTGCTGCAGCAGGCGCGGGCTGGCCGATGCGGACTCACCGTTCACGCGGTTGTATGCACCCATCACCGCTGATACATGGCCTTCCTGCACCAACGCCCGAAACGCAGGCAGGTAGGTCTCATACAGATCCTCTTCGCTCGGATGTACATCGAAATGGTGACGCTCGGCCTCAGGACCGCTGTGCACCGCATAGTGCTTGGCAGTAGCGCCAACCTTCATGTACCGCGGATCGTCTCCCTGCAATCCCGTAACGAAGGCCACCCCCATGCGGGATGTGAGGTACGGGTCCTCACCGTACGTTTCCTGGCCGCGACCCCAGCGCGGGTCGCGAAAGATGTTGATGTTGGGCGACCAGAAGTTCAGACCCTGGTAACGGCCATGTTGGCCGCGACGCTCGGCCTCACCGTGCTTGGCACGGGCCTCGTCGCTGATGGCGGTGGCTATCTCGTGCATCAGATGCGGATCGAACGTCGCTGCCAGGCCGATGGCCTGCGGGAACACTGTGGCCGATCCCGCGCGCGCGACGCCGTGCAGGGCTTCGTTCCACCACTCGTACGCGGGAACGTTGAGCCGCGGAATTGCGGGTGCGTTGTTCTGGAGCTGCGAGATCTTCTCATCGAGCGTCATACGCGATACGAGATCGGCGGCTCGATCCTCGAAGCTTTGGTGGGTATCTAGGTATATGGGCGCGGCGGCGAACGCTGGCGCGGTCAGCAAGGCAATGGCCATCCAGCGGGCGCGCGCTGGGAACGACGAGAGTAACCGAGTCATACGCGGCCGACGATCCATGCTGCAGCTCCGGTGACTAACGCGAGGTGCGGTATGGTAGCGCTACCTGCAGGCCTTGGCTCGCTTTTTGGCTATCGCTCGCTGAGCGTCCGGTAGATCTACGATCAGCATTCAGCCGCCGTGCTCCTGCTTCACGATCTCGTCGAGCAGCGCAGTGAGGTCCCTTTCGCAGCCGCCGACCTGCCGCAGGCTGGTCCTGTACTTGCCGTTCACGATGATCGTCGGCACTCCCGTTACTTGATACCGAAGCGCAAGCTGCTCCGCCTCGTGGACGGCCGTCGCGACGCCGGAAGAGTTATAGGCGGCCACGAATGCCTGCGGGTCGATGCCGTGGCTATGCGCAAATTCGCTCTGCAGCTTCAATGTCTGCGCCGCATCGTTGTCCAGCGATTCGAGTGGATTGTCGAGACGGTGAATCGTGTCGAAAACCTCCTCGTGCAGGTCTTCGCGTCCGAGGGCCTGGAGCGTATAGAAGAGCCGTGCGAGGGTCCGGCTACCCTCGCGCCACGCGGCGGGCACACGCACGAACTGCACGTGGTCCGGGTTCATTTTGTTCCACAGTACCAGGTGCGGCTCGAGACTGTAGCAGTGGGGGCATCCGTACCAGAAGAACTCCACCACCTGGACCTTACCACCGCTTGCCGGCGCCGGCGGTATTGGCGTGATCAAGTCATAGTGAACGCCCTTTTGCCATTTCGTACCTGGAGGCAGACCGCCGTCGTGTTTTGTCGGCGCGGCTGTGTTCGATGCAACCTGCGCGTGACGCTCACACCCTGACATGCAGAGAATCACAACCACTGCCGCAATGAGTGTCCGGAGCATTCAGCCACCTCGAGGTTTATCGTTCAGTGCAGCCCTTATGCGGCCGCGCGCTGCCCTGATGCTGTCCAACTTCTGAGCCACGCCTCGGTACTCAGATGGTACGCCACCAGCTCCGTTGCCTCGGGCCCCACTATACTGTGCCGATCCGTGAGCACTCTCTCGACTCGCCGCCTGTCCAGCAGGCCTTCTTTGACGAGAAGCCCATCGAGCATCAGCTCGCGGACGAACGACAGATTGCTCCTCAGCATCTGCATCAGAAATGAGTCGATCAGTCCCTTGGTGCGGCGGGAGAAGATCTCCCGCGGAAGCTCCTGCTCGAACGCACGCCGCGCGATCGCACGATCACGCCCACCTGTGTTGTGAATGTAGGTTGGAATGCGCAGGCATGTTTCCATCAATGGCTGCGACAGGAGGGGCGCCACTCGCTCGGGCGCATCGGGCAGTGCGAGTGGATCGTAGAAATCCGCATGATTCGAAATCGAGAAGATCTGCCACAGCTTGCCCGGTGCCATGTCGCGCGTCGCAGGCAACCATGGATGGACGAAGCTCTCATTTGCCTTTGCCGCTGCAACGACTGCTGGCGGAACCAACGAGGAGAATTCACCCGCGAGTCTCGCGGGCGTCCAGGGTGACGCAAACCATGCCTTACGCACCGCCGTATTCAGGACGGACCACAGGGAAATCTTCTGCCGGCGCGCGGCGTGGAGCGCGGCTTCGAAGAAGCCGTGCCGCAGGCCGCGCGCGTATAGATGATCCACCACGGCCAGCGTCGTGCCTCCCTGACAGAACAGCTGATCTCCACCGATTCCTCTGAAGATGGCAGACGCATGGCATCTCGCTGCGAGCTTTCCCTCGAAACCACTGTGCTGCAGATAATAGAGCCGGGACCAGATCCGCGCCGTTCTTGGGAAATCGAGAATGCTCTCAAACCTCACATCGGAGACATCATCCTCGAATTCGAGCAGCTCGCAGTCCGCAGCGGTGGCCGCCAATCTCGCGAACTCGCGCTCGTCGGATTCGCTGGACAGCTTGCTGAAATAGTTGACACACGTCACGTCCGGCCGCGCGGGAGCGCTGCGCAGGCAACTTAAGATGATGGAGGAATCGAGGCCGCCGGATAGCAGGTGAATGATGCGCGGATAACAGGAACTCCAAGCCCAGACGCAGGAGCGTGTGACGCCTCGGACACACTCGACGGCTTCCCCGACGTCCTCTATTACGTTCGACCGCGCAAGCCGGATGGGGTCCCAATAGAGCTTCGTGCTGCTGGCGCCTTCACCATCAACCTGCAGGCACTCTCCAGGCTGCAGTTCCCTTATCTGGTCCACGCCCGTTTGACGTGTCTGCAATGCCGGTATGCATAGGAATGCCCCGATGTACGGCCAGTTGATTGAGAACTGCATCAGCTTGAGGGCTGCGCAATCCTCGGCGCGGGAAAAGAACAGGGTCACTCCCCGGAACGTAGCAAAAAAACACGGCATCGCTGCGGTTGGGTCGCGCACTATCCGCGTCACGCGAGTCGATGGATCTCGCAGGAAAGCGACGTACCTGCCCCAATAGCGCTCGATCAGTCGAACGCCGGCACTTGCAATTATCGACTGCGATGCGTTCGTATCCAGCTCGGCGTTCGATGTCGAGGTCGCCTCACCTGCTGGCGGGCTCGCGAACAGCTTGCCGAGCACGACGCCGTGACCGCCGGTGAGAAGGTACTTCTCGCTCGAGCCGGTCCGCAATCCGGCGTGCAGAACCATGAGTCCGTCCATTTCGACCGTGAGCTGCCACTCGCCGGAGGATGCGCGCAAACGCTGCGCAGCAAGGCGCGCGGCGGTCGCCTGATGAGGATCCTGCGGATTCCAGCAAAGTGCGAAGTAACGAAACACCGGCGCCTCCTTGCGTCCGAATGGATGAGCGGCCTGTTGGGGGCGACAGTCTGCGCCGGGGATTACACGAGGTGTGTTGCGCCCCTGGCGCAACACACCTGCGCCTCAAACAGCGCCTGCGGCTAGAAGCATATGAGATTGCCGTGGATGATGCAGTCCACGTTCTCGATCTTGCGGCCGGTGCCACCTTTGGTCTGGACCGACGCCGCGCCCAAATCCAGAAGCGCAATCGCATGTTTGACTTTTTTCATGGGACACATCCTTTCGTCACGTTATAGGGAGAGCCACGTATCGTGGCGTGCACAAACGTGGCTCAGGGTACGCACCGTGTCAAGATGACAGATTGCTCACGAGCGCTTCAGACCAAGCTCAATGTTGGCCATTGCTGATCTGCGCATACGAACCATGCCGTTGCCTGCAACCTTGCATAGCACGATATCACCAACTTCCAACACCGTCGGATCGATCGGAACGACAGTTACATCTGCGGCTATGCTTGTGAATTATTGATCGCGGGTTTCAGCCGTTCCAATCAGCGAATGCCAAAAGGGCGGCGTCAGGGAGCTCACCGGAGTACAGCCGCCGGGCAAACGCAAGGCGGCGCTCCCGGCGAGTCAGGGTCAGGGGCAGCGAAGACTCGATGATCGCACGCGCCGTCTCGAACATCGAGGAGGCGATTCTCATGCGCTGATCAGGGCTCATGAGCTTGTAGCGCTCTGTGACCATTCTTTCCATTTCGGGGGAAGTATCGTTCACTTGGAGACCTCCTCAAGTTTTGCAGCAACGCCCAACTTAGCAGCCCAGTCCTTCAGGTATTCCCAATCGACGGAGTTTAATTGCGCTGCCCATGTCCTGGATCCTGCCATCGGTCACGACAAACCTGTGATCCGAGGTACTCGGCTGCAGGTGACGGTGGTGGTCGGCAGCTTGGCCGGTGGGATGACCTTTGAGGAAGTCCAGCGGGAATACGATCTCACCGCGGACGACATCCGCGCTGCGCTCAAATTCGTAGCCGACTTGGCTGAGCAGGAATCTTTCCACCCGCTCCCTGCCGTTTGATTTCGCATGCGCTTCCTGATCGGCGCTAATTTGCCGCGATCGGCAATTGGCGCGCTTCTCGCGCGCAGCCATCACGTTGAGTTTGCGCGCGATATCGGGTTGGCGGCCGCGCCCGATGCTCTGACGGCGCGCTGGTTAACACCGTAGGGACATATGGTAGCAGGGGCGCGCTAATACCCCGGCAGCATGCAGCCCCTACCCTGCCCCTCGTGGCTCTACCCACACCGCCCTTGCCCGGCCGCAAAGCTCGCCATTCTCACCGAACAGGGCGGTACCTGCCTCATGCTTGCGCCCGTTGGACCCGATGCTCCAGCCAATCACCGTGCATGGCTCGCCAACTCTAACCAGGCGTTCCGTCTGCGCTGTGAGTTGGGCGAGCAGCATAATGCGCTCGCCAGGTGTGACTGCGTAATAGCCGGGACAATCCAACGCGGCCGACATGAATTCCGGTCGGACTGTGCCATCGCCTCTGTCGAGAGAGGCATCCGGTGTCCACGGCGCGGCCACGATGTGACGTCCTGGAACCTCGCCAGCGTAAATGCACAGACCATCGCCCAGAGTCCGATGCACACCACAAACAAAACACGTTGGAAAGGGGTGACGTGCGAATCCCGCGTAGTTACGCGACGCTTCAACTGCTTCGCCATGACTGGGCGGTTGTGGTACCTGCAGGTCAAGCGTCGCGGGACTGCCCTCGCCTACTACCGTGTCAGCGTGACGAACCTCGACACGGCCATCCGGCGTCTCGACCACCGACAGCTCGGTATTCAACGGCGGCGGAACCTTCAGTCGCACTGACAGCGTATGTGGCGCGAGTGTCGCAACCAGTCCCGCGAAATATCCGCCATTCGCGGACGTTGGCGGACCACAGAATCGCTTGGCGACGCTCAGGCTCTTCACATTGAAATCCCGCGCTCATGACGACTGGCCTGCGCCCGCCCACAGCAGACGCGCTTCTGCAGCGATGATATCGGGATATTCCTCAGGGAAGAACAGCTTCGCTTTCTCTATTCGCCGGATTCCCGTCACGCGCGGCAGGATGCCCGCCAGATAGTCTGGATTGCCTGTCGAGAATATGGTGTCGCTCGTCCCCCAGACGATGCGCGTGGGCACGGTGCATTTCCGCAATAACGGCGCAACGCCCTGTAGAGGATTTGGAGTGAGCCCCAGGGCGTAGCGGTTGACCAGCGCTTTGCGCTCGGGTGAGGCGACGAGCGGTGCGAGGTACTGCTCGAGCGCTGCATCAGTCGGGTTGTCAGGATTGCTGTAGCACAGACCTCCAAGCCCAGTCGGCGACCGCGCAACGTCCTTGTGATTCAGCCACGGTTCCAGCCACAGGTCTGGATAAACACCGGCGCGCGCAAGTTCAATGACGGGCTGCAGAGACTGCGGCGGGCTGTCGATCTCGACATCGCAATTCGTGAGCAACAGCGAGCGTACCCGCTTCGGATACCGGGTCACGAACAGTTGAGCAACGGCGCCGCCACTGTCGTTGGCAATCAGATCCACGTCGCTAACTGACAGGCGATCGAGAAAAACAGCAAGCATGTCGGCCTGGGCCGAAGGCGCGACACTTTGCCCGGCGGTGACTTCTGTGTGCCCCAAGCCCATGAAATCGGGTGCAAGGCAACGTCGCTGCGACGATAGCCGGTCGATCGCACCGCGCCATTGGAAACTGCTGAGCGGAAAGCCGTGCAGGAAAAGCACCGCGGGACCCTTACCCCGGTCTACGTGAGCAATGCGGCCGAAGGCCGTCTGCGCGAACCGTCGCTCCTTCTCGTGACGACGTGCAGCCTCGTCGTCTTCGCTCGAGGCGGTACCGCCAAATGCGAATTTCGCCGCCGCGCCTGCAACTACCCCACCAACCGATGCCACCAGAAATTCTCTACGATGCATGATTCGATCCCTCGACGGTTCGTCTTGCCGTCAAGGAAAGGGTGGCAGGCGACGGTGGGCGCCGCTGTCGAAATCTTTAGTGACTCGCCTGAGGGAGCGTCAGCGCAGGCGAATGGAGCGCTGGAAGGCCGCGGGCGTGCGGCCATAGGTTTGGCGAAAAGCGGCAGTGAAATGGCTATGGCTGGAGAAGCCTAGATCCATGCCCAGGGTGCTGAGATCATCGTATCGGCCGAGCAGATCCAGGGAGCGTGCCAGCCGCAGACGCAACTGATAGCGATACAGCGGCATTCCCTCGACCTGCTGGAACACCTGTGTGAGATAGACCGGCGAAACACCCACTTCCGCGCCGATGTCGGCGAGGGTCCAGCGCCGTGCCAGATCGGATGACAACACGAGTTTGGCGCGATCCACCAGCTTCTGCCGTCCCGCGCTTGCCCGAGCCGCGTGCGACATCCGTGCTCCCAGCGCGCGGCGCACGAGAGTCACGACCATTGTTTCCGCTTCGAGCGGCTCGGTGAGCTCACGTTCCAGGCTATGCCGCAATTGTGCTGCCAATGCCTGGGTGTCCGAGTCGATTCGCAGCCGATGCTCTGCGAACGCCAGTGGTCCCCCCGCACGGATGTGTTCCTTCGGCACCAGTTCGCGCAGTGAGGACTCGCCCAATGCGAGCGAGATGCACGCATCGCCACCTTCAACGGGATGGCTGATCCGATAGCTTTCCGATTCGTTGAAGAAAAGAACTTGGTTGGCTTCCGCCACGGCGTCACTGCGCCCAACGTGCCGAACGTAGACACCGCGATATGGAAACACCATATGCGTCGCGGTCGCGCACTCCTCGGGACTTCTGTGCCTGCAATCCCCACGGCAGACGATGTCCCGCAGGGACATGGTGTCCGTATGCAAAAGGAGCCGGACTGAGGTCTCGCTCTCGTCAGCCATGGGGTCAGGATAAGGAGTGCCAATCGGGCTGGCAATGATTGCGGGACCGTGGTGTCCTTATGTCCAAACCATGGCCCGTATACGGCCTTTCCGCCGTTCGGTCGGCCGGCCCAGCACTGCTACTTGGCGTCGTGAAAAATGATTCCCAGCGTATGGCGGTGGCCGCTGCGAACGCGGCTAACGCCATGGCGCAGGTTCACCAGCGCACTAGCCCGGCGGGCCATCGAATTCGACAGGCTCCCGAACACACCGGGCAAGAAAGACACCCCGGACTTCCGCGTTAGCGTAGCGGGCCTTGATGAGCGACTGCGCTACTTTGAAGTGTTTGCCGCTGTTGAGCACGTCATCCACTATGACGATCACTGGGCGTGGCGCAGTTCCAACTTGATTCGTTAACTGCGTGATACCGAGTAACTCATCAAAACTCAGGCGTTCAACGCTCTCGTGATCCGCCGGCGTGCTCTGCGTGAGCCTCAGCATTTCACGCACGTCGGCATCCCAGCCATGGAAAGCGCCCGCCAGAACGCGCGAGAGTCGATCATCGCAATCGGGATCGGCGACTGCCTTAGAGCAGGGAATCGGAACAAACGTGGCGCGTGTTTCGACAAATACGCGCGCAATCAAGCTCCGAAGCGCGGTGCCGGCGTGGGCGATCGCTTCCAACTTATAGCGGTTGCGCGCTGGAGTTTTTGCAATGGCACTCGGCTTGATCTTCAGATTGAATACGAGTTGATTGGCAGGACTGAAGTCATAGCGCTTCCGTGCGGCGTATTCCCAGATGTAGTAACACCGGTCGGAATCGTCCAGCGAGAAGTGCTCGCCGACTGTGGAATCATCAATCTTCCGCAGTTTTTCGGGGATCGGAGGCAGCAAGGTGTCTCTTGATCTGCTCGTAGTCGGAAACGCGGATGGCACCCTGCTCTGCAAACTTGGCCGGCCAAGTCAAAGAGGGGACTCGAAAGCAATTATCCAGGATGAACAGCTTGCGGCCCTGCTTCAGCGCATGTCGTGCCTGCACGAGCGTCCCTGAGGTCTCTCCCGCCTCAACAATGATCGTTGCCTCGGTCAGTGCTGACATCGTGGCATTGCGTTCAGGGAAGAAGTAACGGTTCGCGCGATAGTGCTGTTTCGAGTAGCGCACGATAGGCACCTGGCTGATGACGAGATGCTTGTCGGCAATTTGCCGCTGCAACTCGCGATTCTCCAGTGGATAGCACTCGCAGATCGGGGTCCCCAACACGGCAATCGTAAATCCGCCCTCCGCAATGGCCGTCTCGTGCCCCACCGTGTCGATGCCGCGGGCCAACCCGGACACGACCGTGAACCCGTCGGCCACGAATAACCGGGCGAGTTTGGCCGCGCGACGCCTGCCTTCCTCGCTCGGTTCCCGCGTGCCGACGATAGCAACACAACGAGTGTTGATCAGATCCCATATACCCTGGAAATAAAGAAGCTCAACGGGGTGTTCGGCGTCGCGCAGTTTCGGCGGGTAGTCGCCAGCCCCGTGAATGCGAACACCGAAGTGCTTTATGCCCGCATCGCGAATCGCGCCGAGAGCCAGACGCGAGTACTTCTCAATGTCCGCGTCGGACACGAAATCGGAAGGGATCGCGCCCGGATGTGCCCGAAACTCGTCAGCGATGGACTTGAACCAGGCCCCATCGCGCGCCCACAACGCTTCATATGCGCCGAGTTCGCGCTTTGGGGAGACAGCGCGCTCGGCGAAATCGATGGAGGCCTTCTCAGGAAAGAGACTGTCGGTCATAGTCCTAGTATACCCCGGTACTGTATGCCCGTACAGGCAGGAGCCGGACTGAGGTCTCGCTCTCGTCAGCCATGGGGTCAGGATAAGGAGTGCTAGTCGGGCTGGCAATGAAATGCCGGGACCGTGGATCCTTATGTCGAAACCATGGCCCTTATATGCCCCTTTCCGCCGGTCGGTCGACCGGCCCAGCACCGCTACTTGGCGTCGTGAAAAATGACTCCCAGCGTATGACGGTGGCCGCTGCGAACGCGGCTAACACCATGGCGCAGGTTCACGCGATACATGCCTCGGGTTCCCTTCACTGGACGATGGTGGACAGCGAATATGACGGCATCGCCCTGGCGCAGGGGCACTACCTCGGGGCGTGATTGCATCCGCGGCCGCTGCTCGGTGATGACGAACTCGCCGCCTGTGAAGTCCTTCTCGGGCTGGGAGAGCAGAATCGCGACCTGCAGCGGGAAGACATGCTCGCCGTAGAGATCTTGGTGCAGGCAGTTGTAATCCCCCGCTTCGTACTGAAGAAGCAATGGTGTGGGTCGCGTCTGGCCTGCCTCGGCACAGCGGGCGAGAAACTCAGCGTGTTGAGTCGGATAGCGCGCAGCAATACCGAGAGACTCATTCCAGCGGTTCGCGATCGGCGCCAACCGGGGGTAAAGGGCGGTCCGAAGGCGACCTACCGTGTCAGGCAGAGGATAAGAGAAATATTTGTATTCCCCGCGCCCGAAGCCGTGCCGGCCCATCACAACACGGCTCCGGAAACGACTGTCCTGCGGGTAGAGCGCCGTCAGGAAACGGCACTCTTCGGGTTGTAACAGGCCCTCGACCAAGGCACTACCCTGGTTGTCGAGCTCGATCGATAGTTTGCTCCAGTCGAGCGCAGCGACGCGATCGGAGTGTAGGGCCACGCGGCGGTCCGCACCGCTGCGGCCGGGCCCACCGCATCCCGCCTCGCCGTGGCCCACACCGCGATGGTCCTCCAGAGCGAGGTGCCCTCCTTCGCGCTTCGGTCGGGCGTTCATCGCGCGCCCTCGCGAGCAAGTAGCACCCGCTTGCGCTCCACGCCCCAGCGATATCCCGACAGTGCTCCGTCGTTTCGCACTACGCGATGACACGGGATTGCCACAGCGATCGCGTTGGCAGCGCATGCCTGTGCCACAGCCCGCACGGACTTCGGCGCACCAATTCGGCTGGCGATGTCGGTGTAACTGGCCGTCGAGCCGGCAGGAATATCCTGCAGAGCGAGCCAGACCCGTTGCTGAAAGTCTGTGCCACGAGTGTCAAGTGGGACATCGAGTCCAACTCCGGGCGCTTCCACGAACTTGATCACCCTCGCAACCAGCCGGTCCAACTTTCCATCGGCGGCGACCAGGGGACTTCTCGGAAAGCGCTCCTGCAGATTCTGCACCAGTGGCGCCGCCTGATCACCCAACAGGATCGCACACACACCCTTCTCACTCGCCGCCACCAGAATCGCACCCAGCGAACAGTGGCTGACTGCGTATTTGATCTCGGCGTTCTCACGCACTGCGGATTTCATGGGACTTCCTTTACAACAGCTTTGAGTGTGGCCATTGTCGAGGGTTCCCTAGGTCACCGCATTCCGATTCTTGCGCTACTCTCACGAGCATTTTCCGAGTGGAATGGCGGTGATTCGCTGGAAGAACGTCATGTTCTTACCGCCCAACTTCACATCGAGCGTGCCGCGTATCCGGTGCTCGTCCAAGTGCCAGACTGCAGCTCCAGTGGTCCCGTGTCCACCGGCACAGACGAGTTGGTAGGACAGCGACTGTGGTTGGCGCAGCTCGTTCTCCAACTTGCAGCCCTCCAGCGCCGGGTGACGCAAGATTGGGAAGGCGCTCGTGAGTTGAGACAGCGCCAGGCATTGCCGCCCCGTGGTGTTCGCGTACCTGAGATTCTCCTCCAGGTGCGGCATGCTGGTTTCAGTCGTGAGCTCGTAAAGTTGCGGCGGAGCGGCATCGAAGCCGTGGACCGGGGCTATGACCGCGACGAGGAGCGTTGGCGTAATCGAGCCCGACCACCAGCAACTTTTGTTGGGAACGCGAACCATGACAACCTCCGTTTGCGGCTAGGCCGAACGTAGCCGTGTGGTTCGCGAAACACATTCCGATTCTTGCTCCATTCCGACCGGAGCGGCGACCAGGGTTGAACCTTTGGTTCTGTATTACGGAAGTCCGCACAAGATGAACTGCCCCTGAGGGAACCGTTCAACCGCCGCTCGGAAGCACTTGGCGAGGAGTCGGGCATTTTTCGCGGCATTCTGCTGGTCCAAACTAGATTGCGCCACCTGGCGCTTCCCGCGTCTTAGGGACTTGGCTGTATTGGCCGATATATGGCCGATATAGTGGCTTATATACCTAGACCGGAGCCATTTTGGCCGATATAATGGCCAATATATGGCCGATAAACGCTCGATTGCTCAGCTCCTGAGTCAGCACGCGGAAAGATGGAACTCGGCCGCAGAGATTCAGGCCGAGGTGCCCGATGTGCCCGGCCGCACCCTGCGCCGATGGCTAGGCGAGCTACTGCACGAAGGCGTCATAGAACGCTCTGGAACTCGCAAGGGAACACGCTACCGTTGGAAGCCGAGCGCGAAGGAGGAACAGCAACAGCCAGCCACGTCAGCCAATGCTGACGCTGGCCGGTCAACGACCCAGATCCAACCGACCTTTTCGCCCGAGAGCGAACAACTCCTGAAGCGCATTGATGCGCCCCTGTATACGTGGCCCCCCGTCACGTATTCAGAAGAGTGGGTAGCACGCTACGTCCCGAATCAAAGCGCCTACCTGACCGCCGAACAGCGCGCGCAGTTGCATGCTCAAGGTAAACGGTCACCGCTCTATGGCCAAGCGGGCACATACATCCAAAAAATCTGCAACCGCATGCTGATCGATTTGAGCTACAACTCTGCTCGTCTGGAGGGCAACACCTACACGCTCGCCGATACCGAGCGTCTTGTGATTCAAGGCGTATCTGCTCAAGGAAAACTCGACGCGGAGCGCATCATGATCCTGAACCACAAAGAGGCAATCCGGTACCTCGTCCAAAACGTTCGCACCCTGACACCTAACGAAGAAACGATTCGGACGCTGCACTATCTGCTCTCGGATAGCCTCGTGGCACCAGAAATGGCCGGGCAGATCCGCAGCGACAGCATCGGCGTGACCGGCACGACCTACGCGCCGCTCGACGGGAAAGAACGCCTGACACAGCTCTTAAATCAGCTGCTCGACACCGCGCGCCGCATCGACGATCCGTTCGAGCAAAGCGTTTTTCTCCTCGGTCATATCTCCTATCTTCAGGCTTTTGTTGACGTGAACAAACGCACGGCGCGGCTGGCATCGATCATTCCACTCATCACCCAGGACTATGTGCCGCAGTCGTTCGTCGACGTCGGTAAGGACGACTATCTAAAGGCAACCATTGTTTTCTATGAGTTCAATGACGTCCGACCATTGGCGGAGCTATATTGCTGGGCCTACCGGCGTTCATGTCTGCATTTTGACACGAGCGTTAAGGTCGTCGGATTCGATGAGATCGCCGCGCGTTACCGGCCTTTACGTCGTGCACTCGTGGCCGAGCTAGTGCGCTCGCTCGTGCCACCTGCGGAAGTCCCAGGTTTCATCGAGGCTCATATGACCGATGAAATCCAACCGCAGCACCGGGACAAGTTCAAGCAAGACGTGCTGGCGGAGGTCGATCATATGGATGTATCGCGCATGGGCGGCCTCGGAATCACTCGGGAGCAACTGGAAGCTTGGTTGAATCTCAGGACGCCGCAATCGTCGTCACGGCATTGATGGGCTGGATGAACACCCGTGCGTTGGCACTTGTGGCCAGCCAGAACAACGGGGCCCGCCGCATTACCTTTGGTACATCATTTCCGCACCAAAGACTCTTTGGTGCGGAAATTGTGCACTGGTTGCACGAAAGACGTAACACGGGGCGGTGGAGTCAGCGTTGTCGGCTTTGGAAGTAGCCTTAGCCGCACCACGGCGCTTGTGACGCCGAGCACGGCAACACCGAGCGGTGGAAACCGACATCGCCGCCATTCGCGAGGCGATGAATCGCCAGGCCCGAGCCGAGCACGGGTCGAGCCTACCCACGACGGCGATACAGCTTGATCGACCGGGTACCTACCGTAGACGTGGTGTTGTAGTCGGCAGGCGTGCTATTCGCAGCCGCAAAATCTGTGATCGCGCCAGCGCCGGCAGGTACTCCGGCCGAACCAGTCCAACCGGACGCGAGATGCCAGAGTAGCGCGTTGCTTGCCGCCTGATTCCTGGTGGAGCCACCACCGGGATTGCCCGGGCCGCCGGGCTCCCCAGGGCCGCCCGAGCCGACCGGATCGCGGCACTGAACGCCGCGGTGATCGTGGTGATGATTGCCGTCACAGCCGTGATGGCGGGGGCCCCCGCCGTCATCATCTTCATGGTTGTGGCCTCTTTTATGGTCGTGATCGCGGGTTTCGTTGCTGCCGATGCCTTGTCACCATCACCATCATGAGTCTCGGCCGGGCAGATGATCCCACCAGACGGATATCGGCTCATCCCTCCCCGTGGAGCCCCCTTCGACCCACGGTAGCCCCTGCCCATTCGCCGCCGCGGTGGGCGTCAGACACAGCGTCATCACCGGATACAAAGTCCGCACTGGCGGCGCGGCACCGTGACCGGAATGTCCCTCCATCCCCACTTCTTTCTCGGGTTCCATGTTGAATCCCTCATGCCGATACCGCTGGCACAAACGCCGCGGCTCGATCGGTGGGAGAGATACTAACGGCTAGCTTTCCTGCGGATAAGAGGCCCAAGGCCTTAGAACTCGTCGTCACTTTCCGACGAATCGCTTACAACATCCAAACTGGTTTAAAAAACGTCAACGAACGCCGAAAAACTGGCTGTACGCCTGACGCCAACTGACACGGCACGTCCATTTTCGACGTATAACGACGACGCTCGCGCCTTTTTATACCTCCGAAGTGGAGACGTCCCTCGACGTCCAACAGACACTTTGGCTCCCCTCCCCCGCCGCGCGCCACATGGCGCACTACCATGCTGATCGCAATCACCACACCAGGGTCTCGTGATCTCACGGCGCCGCTGACGTGGAGCACATGTTTCGGGAGGCAGTGACGAAGTACCCGGAAGAACACCAACACAAGCGCAGCCTGGAACGGGATGCGCGGGCGTTGGCGACTCTGGATCCATACATCGGAGAACTCCCGCTGCAACGTGTTCACCACGATACGCTGCAACACTTCGTGCGGGCGCGACTCGGAGCAGGTATCAGCCCTGGGACGATCAATCACGGTCGTGCGTCGAATAGGCTCGCGTGCCACAGGTCGCCCCGGTAAAATCAGCACATGCAGCGCGACGATGCCCTCCGCCTCCTACGCGAACGCCGTGAGCAACTCCACGCACTCGGAGTCGGCCAACTGTCTCGCGGCTGCGTCCCCGCGGGCTCGTTCCTGACGCGCTGATGGTGAACACCAAGCGCCCTGCCGGCCACAGGTGGCTATTCCCCAGCCGGATCCGGCCTAACGCTTTTACTTGGAAGTCCTCATCGACGGCAGCGGCCCGGATCAAGGAAGCCGTCGCCGAAATCAAGACGGTTTCCCGCAGCGACCCGGCCGCCGCCGCAGAGGGGGCAGTCCGCCTGATCGAGCGACTCTCGCCGGCCCTCGAGCATGTTGACAGCTCGTCCGGGGCAATTGGGACGGCCGTCAACCGCGCCATCGAAGCTCTGGTTCCGATCATCAGTGCGGCACATGTATCCGTCGCGGTTCGCGAGAAGTGGCTGGAGCGACTCTATGAGGCGCATGCGGAAGATCAGATGCCCTACATAGAGATCCTGGCGGAATTCTGGGGTGAGTTGTGCGTCACCCAGGAACTCGCCAGTGCCTGGGCCGACCGGATGATCGGCATCACTCAAATGGCGTTGAGTCCGGACAAGAGTCTACGCGGGCACTATCACGGGACGACCGCATGCCTGAGCGCGCTGCTGCATGCCGATCGCTATGAAGACATCTATTCGCTGTTAGCCCATACCGACTTCTGGCACTACAAGTGCTACGCGGTAAAAGCGTTGGCTGCGGAGGGCAAGCACGACGAAGCGATAACTCTCGCCGAATCGCTTCGCGGCCCGTGGACGCCTGACCGGGCGGCCGACCGGTTGTGCGAGCGGATTCTGCTGGAATCCGGCCGGATCGAGGAAGCGTACCGGCGCTTCGGTCTTGCAGCGCATACCGGAGGAACGTATCTCGCGACCTTCCGCGAGATTGCGAAGGCGTACCCGAGCATCGCGCGCGAGCAGATCCTCCGCGATCTCATCCACCGGTCGCCGGGCGATGAGGGAAAGTGGTTCGCGGCTGCCAAGGAACTGCACATGTTCGATTTGGCACTGCAGCTGGTTCGGGACTCACCTTGTGACCCGAAGACCCTGACACGGGCCGCTCGCGATCATGCAGAGCGGGAGCCTGCCTTTGCAGAGGGCGCAGGCCTTGCAGCCCTGCGCTGGCTCTCGCTCGGCTTCGGCTACGAGATCACGGCTCTCGATGTCTGGAGCGCCTACCACGCCGCACTCAAGGCGGCGGAGTCTCTCGGCCGTGCCGAGGAGACGAAGGCGATCATCCGAAATTGGGTTGCGGCCGAGCGCACCGAGGGCTTCGTCCGCCAGGTTCTGGGCCGCGAACTGGGGTTGTCATGAACACTCAATCACGTCACGGCCCGATCACTCGCCGGGTCATCGAGGCGCTGCGACGGCAGATGCGAATGAAGGTGGTGGACCTGGCGGCCTTCCGCGCAGGCCAGGAGCAGGCCGAAGCGCTACAGAAGTCTGTCACGCCCAAAGAGCAGCTTGCCAAATCGCACCCCGCGCACGCTGCCTACGTGTACGCCCAGAATCAGATGTCTGTCATGGCCGAGCAACTCCTTCAGCTTCCTGAGATGAAGTCCTTCGTCAAACAGATAGGTCCGGCCGAGGATGAGTACGCGCCATCCTGGCCGCCGATGAGTCCAATCTCGACGTCCTTCTTCGTGTGCTGGTCGACATACGATCTGGGAATCGGCGCCCGCCGCGAATCGCTGGGCGACGTCATCATCGCCGTCGCTGCGGAATGCGGCACCCATGCCGGCATCGTGACTCTCATGCAGGCACTACAGGGTTCGAGAATGGGAATCTATAGCGTCCAGGAGCGAGACGGAGCGCAAGTGCGGCTCCACGATCTCGCAACGGACCGTACTTTCACGGCCGTGTGCACGTCCGGCTATTCCGGACGGGTTGGGGAGCTCTGGTACGCCCGCGTCCTGCCGCCACCTCTCACTGGCACCGAGCACGTGGTTTTCACATCGCCATATGTGCTTACCGCCCCCGATGTATCCGCCTGGACGGCCTATCTCGACCGCGTGGCATCCAAGAAGCCCGCAGGTGCTCGCGCGGAAGTGCTCGAGCAACATTTCAAGTGGGGGCCAAACCCGCGATATTGGCTGGAGTTCGTCTTTGAGGCCTACTCCCGTCACGAGTCTGGAGCCATTTTCCTCCACGGGCTCCCAGACGTGGCAGAGAGCCGGCCCCACTCTCCGAGCTATCGACCTCTGGGCGATTTGCGGGGAGGTCAGACGATGAAAGTCGACCTGTCATTTCCTGACAGGAAGATCTCGGAAACTTTTCTGGAGTTTGCCGAACCGTTGTTGGAAAAGGAGGGAGCGCCGCCCACCGCACAGGAAGCCGAGAGGGTCTTGCAACTCGCTTCGACGATATGGAATTCGGTGGTATACGACACGGTCCATGGCAATACTGAATGGGTCACGAGGCTACGAAACCAAATCGCAGGTCATCCGCCGCTCGAGGCATTGATCGAGCAAATGATTCTGCGCAAGCAGAGCTTGTTCGGTCATGACCTGCGGCTCGTCGGAGAATTCAAGATCCTCGAGAAGGACGGAGAGTGGCGTCTTCGCGCGGAGGCACGAGCCCCGACGGCGCCGTAGCAAATGAGGTTCGCACTACGCCCGCCAGCGTACAGCGCCCGAAGCTGCAGGTTGCTGATTTTCATACCCTTTCGACGGCACTGGCCGGAGACTTTTGATGCCGGCCACTTCGGGGTATTCTTGCCTTATGAATACGCTAGCTATCGACCAAATGTCCTGGGACGAAAAACTTCGGACCATGGAAGAGCTGTGGACATCGCTCAGCCGCGAAGAATCGAGGCTGGAATCACCGACGTGGCATCAGGAAGCGCTTAAGGAAACGGTCGCGCGGTACGACGCCGGCCAGGAACAGCCAATCGACTGGGCTGACGCCAAGCGTCAACTACGCAAACGCGCTGAGTGAAAATAAAGATCCTTCCGTCTGCGCTCGCGGACCTCGATCGCGGGCGAGAGTTCTATTCCCAGCAACAGGAAGGCCTCGGCGAGTACTTTCTCGACGCACTTTTCTCGGACATCGACTCTCTGGTCCTCTACGCCGGCGTCCATAAGAAAGTGTTTGAGTTCCATCGGTTACTCTCCAGACGCTTCCCATATGCCGTGTACTACAGAGTTGACGGCGACGTCTGCATCGTCTTTCGCGTACTCGATTGCCGCCAAAAACCTCAGAAGACCGAGAAGGCTCTGAAGTAGCGACATCAGGTCCATCATCCGCGAGGTGCTCGGCCGCTCCGCGCTAAGACTCAGACGCGCGGCGAACACGCTCGCTAAAGCGTTCGAGTGCTAACGGATGTAAGCGTCTCAGAACCTTCCAGTCGGCTTCTTTGATCTCGTGCGGCATGGTCATCGGATATGAATGCAAGTCCTCCACCGCATTGCGGACGCACACTTCGACCAGAGACTTGGCCACCTTTTCGAGCGAGCGGCGCTGGGCGCGGGTCATCGGAGTTATGTTCACAGCCTTAATCGTCAACATCTGGGTCATGCGGCATTTTTCCGCGGCGCTTCTCCCTCTCGGCAAAAAAGTCGACGACGTTGGTCGGACGGCCCTGCCGAGTCAACCAATCGTAGAACGCCTTTGTACCTTCCTCGGAAATGCCCGACAAATCCTCAGTCCAATCCTGAGTGATATCGGCAATCACCAGCTCGGGTTGGCTCTTAAGCCAGGTGGGCGCGATGAAAGCACCTTCGCCGGCCTCCAGATCGGCTTGCAACAGGGCGTAGGCATGCTGAACATCACTCACGAATTCCAGAATGCCTGCCTCGGTGTCCTCCTCCTCCGTCTCGTCTTCTGAGAGGGCAATCTCGACAACTGACGGCTCCCGCACGGTTTCCAGCCGCGCCCACTCTCGTTCCGTAAGCCGCTCGGCCTGCTCCAGGGCCGAGCGCCAAGCCGCTTCGTCGGACGTGGCCTCGACGGTGAGAATCGCGCGCTGGAAGGTCGGCCGCATTACACGGATGTAGTATTTCGATCGCTTCATGAGCAACGCCTCATTGAGGTTTGCAGAATCACGGCAGAGCGGCAACATCTGCATCATGCAGCCGCAACTCTCGCTCGTGCCCGCATAGCGGCGGCAAGCTGCCCTTGTTGTCATCGGTGCTCGACTGCCGAATTCTACATCGAGTCTCTGCCCGTAATCCGGCAACTCGTGTACCGCCCTGGAGGTACGGAGAAGCCCAAGTTTGCATGGGGTTGTTGACCCGTGCCGACGCAATTTGTCAACGTGCTGCGGATATATCGTGTCGAGTTTCTGGAGACTGGGCAGACCGGTCAGGGCCAACGTCGATTTCTACTGAGGAAGACGAAGAAGCCGGCTCCATTAGCTTCGGCGAACCTCGGGATCCCAACGGGCCCGCATCCAGGCCCTCATACCCGCCGTCGCCAAGCGCGAGGGTGGCGACTGCCGTGGAGTACGCCGATCACGACGACTCGCTCTTGCTCCACCTGGAAAAACACGCCAAAAGGAAATCGCTGCAGCAAGGCGCGCCGCGTCGATCGGTAGACGATCGGGAATGCGAGAGGCGACGCCGAAATTCTGGAGACTGTGGCAGCGGCAGCGTCCAAAAATCGCTGACCGAGCCCAGGCTGTTGCTCTTCGTACCAAACCGCCGCTTCAGCAAGATCGTCCTCGGCCTCTGGCCGAAGGCGAACATCGAGCGTCATAGACGTCGGCGAATCTCAGCAATGACTTCGGATGCTGAGCGCCCCGCGTTTTTGTCAACGGCGTAGGCGTTTAGTCGTCGGTCGAGTTCCGCTTTCTGTTCCGAGGTTACCGGTAGCGCGTTTTGATCCTCGGCGATGCTGTCCCAAAGGTCTTCAACGAGCTTGATCCGCTCGTCTATCGGAAGATCTCGCAGTTTTACATCCATTGCCGTGTCTCGGACCGCGTTGACGGGATTCAGCATACTGCCATTCGGACGCCCCCTTCCAGTCTCACCCCGCGAATCAGCTATTTCCGTCAAATTCGTGTCCACGCCTATGCCTCCGCTGTCTGCCCTTTCCGAAGCATGCCTAAGTAGTCACCCCACGCCTGCACCATCGCCCGTCGCTCCGGTGTTCTCCGACATCGGCCTGTCTCGCGACAGCCTGCAGATACTCGCCAGGACGGGAAAGCATCTGTTTCCGTCTCTGCTGCTCCCTCAAGATCGCAATGGCACGATGTGTGGATCGCCCATCTTCATTCGCGATCCCGATATCCGCCACTGACTATTGTCGAAATCAAATTCCGACTACTCAGTAGCCGACGCGAACTTTGCGGGATGCAAGGCCATTGAGTCCATATCGGAACCGCAAGACTTGACGGAACATCTCGGGACGGGTGACTGGAGGTTAGGGTCGGAATCGAATCTACAGATTAACCTGCTGAATATGCAACTCTTTCGAACCTTTACGAAGCGCAGATACCCGGTTCGATACCCGGCTGACACGACGGATTAACTCGGCTGCTACTGGACGTCAACCCGCTCGATCATGCACGATCATTTGAATCCGGTGTGAGGAACGACTTCAGCCTAACGGGAGCTTTCCACCTTAAAGGTTTGGCCATCGGCCCTAAACCCTTCCAGGCAAATTCAACCGTTGCCACATCGCCGGTTCCCCAAGGGAACTCCGCATTTTTGTAAGGAAGCCAACGATCATTCGACGAGCGCTCTCCACCGCCTGATCGTTCAATGCCGACTCGCCTTCCAAATTTAGAACGCGGAGCGCTAAGTCTACCGCTTGCCTCTCCGTCCCCGCCGCCGCCATACGTAGAATTCTGTATAACTCGTCTACCAGAACCGCATCTGACACGATAAGGTTCGCCAGCTGCTCGATCTCCTCTGAAGTCAATCGCTCGCCAGCCAACATCAGACCGACCGCATCCACTCTCGCGCGCTCGTCCCAAGCGAACGCCGTATCGAGAGCCGACCGAGGAATCGCGCACTTATACCCCGCCGTAGCCAGCCTCGCAATCACCGGCAGTAAGCCTCGATACCGCTCAGGATCTGCGGAGAAGCGCTGGATTAACCTCTCTCCACCTCCGCGGCCTGTATCCAGATACATCCAAACGCATTGTGTGCCCAACCAATTGAAAAACTCTATCCACGCCTCGCCAAACCCGTCCGCATGTGCTCGCGCAACAAATGCATCAATCCTAACGTGAACATCCCACGACATAGCCGATCTGTGAGTTCTCAACTCGAACAGCGCTCGAAACTGACTGGGATCCAGATAAGAATCTGGCGACTGCGGATAAGACCAGGTACCCAGCATCGCCGAAGCCAGATTGGATCGAAGCACGGCGTTAGGCAATTCCCTTATAACTCTGACTGCTTCTGTTATCCGCTCCGAGGATACGCTCCCGTCCACTGTCAGTTCGCCTGCCGCCCACGGGAATCCGATTGAACCAATGTCCTTTCCGAACGGCAAAGGAAGCTCTGGTACGTGCATGATGTCGGACCACGCTACACCACTTGCTCGCCACCTCTTCTCCGCTGTCCTCCACTCCGCCTCATCGCCCAGCGCTCCACACTCTGCCTTCTCTGCCAACTCCTCTAACCCCTCCTTTGTTCCGGCTGATAGCAGACATGCACCTAAGGGCCAAGGAAAACGCCTCAGCCATATTCGTTCGCCATTCCATGACTTCGCCAGATGTCGCAACTCAA